>Ga0302285_10002222_pt1 | contig 10874 bp, 7 predicted proteins | sample III_Fen_E2_2_FD_200455 | JGI IMG/M metagenome (GOLD analysis project Ga0302285, IMG submission 200455) | Peat permafrost microbial communities from Stordalen Mire near Abisko, Sweden - III_Fen_E2_2 | ecosystem: Environmental > Terrestrial > Soil > Wetlands > Permafrost | place: Sweden: Abisko...
TAATATTGTTGTATTTCATGGGATTGTGTGTGTGTGTGTGATTTAGTTTTTGAGTGAAACATCCAAAATATTGCCATGTTTTTGTTGATGATAAAAGAGCATTGGTGTGTTTGTGTGTGAGAACTACCTCAAAAGAGAAGCAAAAGAATTAAAGAATATGTGGTGTGATTGACTGGAAAGAGAGAACAAATATTTTACAATTTATAACATATAATAGGGATATAGATAGTAGACTGTTTGAATAGTCTATAGTTGCTCTGTTGTTGAGCATGCTAGAGAGACAGTCGCAAGGGCGATTTGGTAGAGAGCGTATTGAGTAGAATTGTTTGTGTACTGGTCTACTTCGATAACTTCTCTTGATTAATCGGATTGCCCTTGCCTTTCAACAAAAACTATCTTATTTTCGATTAGTTCCTGAACTAAAAACTGATGCTTATTTCTAAGCCTTGAAGTGATGACTCTAGAGTACATCACCCATCAAGCTAGCATGCTGTATCACCATCTCGAGCTAGTTGATTGGCTGCTTAACTTTCCAATCAACTGAATCCTTTCTTATTTGGATTGCTTTTGTTTTGTATTATTAGACTCTGTGAATCTAATTGTTAATAAACAATATAATCTCCCGCAATATTTGCTTAAGCAGCTAATCTTCTTCTTTGAATTATTCTTATAATTAATAACTCGGGGCACTGCTTATCATTTTATGATTAAGTTTATTTGCTGGGAAGATACGATAATATCAAAATTTATATATTGAATATCTCTTGAAATAAACTTTAACTTGTAAATTTTAATTAATTAACGGACACGCATTCAAATCTTTAATTCTTCCTTGAACTTTCTTCAAAATCAATTATCTTTCTCTCATTTCCTCCCCCATTCTCAACATCCAAAGAAGAGCAAATCACTTTCGATTTAAAATGCATCTACTTTCTTATTAACTCAGCTCAATTCCTTTGCTTTGCTCATAATATTAACAAATAGAGTATTCTACATTGATTTATTGGTTTAAAAGAATAGTAAAGCCATTTAAACAATCTCAAAAAAAGAAACATAGATTATTAAATGTAAGTACTTTCTTCTTTGTTAGTTTATTGTTGCTCTAGCTGAATATAAAGCAGCTATTCATCGTTCTCATGATTGCCATCTTTTAATTCATTAAGGTCATTCTCTTAAAGGAATAAAGATAGTTACGATCTTATCATTTCATACCCTATTCTTGCGAGGCTCTTTTATTTTTTATCTAGTGACATGACCAAAATGTCTTTTTGTTGCTTGAACTATCTCTTTGGCTATTAATACTTTCATCTTTACATTTAACATCCCCAATCTCTCTCTCTCTCTCTCTCAAATGTTAGTTTTTCTGGTAGTTAATCATATTAAACTGATTGATCATTTATGAAAGACTATTTGGCAATGAGCTTTCTCTGATCTTCCAAAAAGACAACGCTTGCTGCCGTTCTGAAAATCAGAGATAACAGCTTGAAATGTTGAATTTGTGCTTTAACGTTTAATGAATAGTTTAGTATTTTGTCTCTTGAAAGGAATGTATGGATGAATATTGACTTGTGTTATGGATGAATGGGTAGCAATCTAAATCATTGGGAAACATGATTGATTGAACATTTTAAACATTGAATAGATACAACATGCATATGCTTTTATCGCATTCAAAAATTAAATGGATCGATAGCTGGAATAGCACTTCTGATCTCTCTTCTCATGAAAATTAAGATAACAAAAAATCAAATGCAATAAGATTTGCTGAATTTTAGTTGAAAAATCAATTTGGAGAATGTCTAATGCATGTTCCAGTTGAGATATTTGCTGAATACTCTCCAAATGAGCTGAATATTCTGTCGAACATTCTCAAAGGAGGTACCAGAACAGTTTGATGCAAATACTCAGTCTGTCTTCTGCTATTGGCGATATAAAAACTAATAATTCTTGTTTCTTTATTCATTTTGCTCCTTTTTTGATTATGTTTGCCGAGGAGAGTTTATTAATTGGAATTAAGATCTTTGGCTTCTTCAGAAGATCTTAACGATCTTTCGTAAATTCAAATTCTAGTGGGATACTGATAACTGAATTCTTTATTTTATTAAATCATAATTATCTGCCACCATACAAATTGCAATTTTTTATCGTTTAATCTCATTCTCATATTTTAATTCCCAAACATATTATTTCTATTATTAAACTGCAAAGATGCATTTACTAAGGAAAAATTAACAAAATATATTGTACCATATTCTGTGCCTAAATATTCAACAGATTGTATCTTTAATCTGCTTTCTTTTTCTAATTCTCTGGGAGTATTCACCACTCGTTATCGTCTCTGAACTAAACCAAGCCTTGTCTTTCAGACTCGTCCCTCGGAATTCTGATTTCCAGACTAGGAGTGTGAAGAGCTAATATTTTCTTTACTACGTCTTCTTCGTTTAGCTCATCGTTAGCATAGAGCTCTTTTTGCCAGTTGCTGAGCCATGAATTGTACTCTTTTCGCAGATTTGAAAACTCTTCCCAGGCCTCAGGGAGATACTTCAGCAACTCCTTAGGGATTCTCAGCTTTTCGTTATCTCCATCTTGGTCTCTGTATCTCCTGTAGACTCTAATTCCATTCTTTTTCTGAGAATGCAAGTTATGTGCTTCATTTTTTAGTAGATTCTTGTGTTTCTGTTTGATTTCATTTTGTAGTATTCTTTCTAAACCTCTCTTCTGATTCTTTGATTCCTTTGCTTGAGAGTTTATCTTCAAGATCTCAAGTTTATCAGCAATTTAAGTATCTGAATCAGCAGCAGGAACATTCGTAAGTTCTGTTAATGAAGTCCTTCTTCCTATGCGTTGCTATTTCTTGGCAGCTTTCTTGTTGATTTTTTTAAGCTCCTGTTCTTCCTCCATGTTATTCAAGTCACTCAGAATGCTTTCCAAGTTGGATATGCTTTCAATGCTCTTTTATGAATCATCATTATTATTTACTATATCCTTATCCAACTCCTTTTCATCCTGCTAATCTTACTGCTGCAAGTCATCATCCTTTAAAACAATAACCATAAAGCCATCATTCATTAGCTTATCTAAAATATATTTTTTCTTCTATTTCGTACTCTAAACCGATTATTCGAGGATGTATCGAAAGAATTGTTGTCTGTTTATCCCAGGGAGTGAATGGATTCTTTTCGAGTGATGATTGATAAATCTAGTGAGTCCATGATCGAATGGTCTAGCATAGACTCCTCGTCTATCTTGAACTTGTCCTTTTTCTTCTTGAGATGTGTCCTCTTCTACAGGTACCTGAGCTTAAGTGTCAGCGCATTTTGCTTCATGGCAGTCTGTAGCTCATTCTTCTTCTTGGAGGCCATGAGTCTCTTGTTTGCTTCCTCTAAAATGGCTATCATCCTGCTGTAATCGGCATAGATCTATTCGCTCTGTAAATCAAGTTAGTTTCATGAAAGAATACTGACATTTACTTGAAAGAGCGCTCTTTCTTCTTGGTTTTCGATGTTCTTCTTTTGGCTGATCAACAGCAAGTCTTTCTTTAATTCACTGAGAATATCAAAAAATGAGGATCAAACCATTTGCTTTTGGGAAGTTAATTGTACTCTAGTTTATTGTTAATTTTGTGGGATCGGTGGAAGTGATTGGCTCTGTAGAGCAAGAAATTATGAAATACCGATCTGACTTAAGACGACCAATGCATGAACAGCTTGAAGAATGTGTTAGAAAACAGGATCTTTAGTAATTCTCGTTTGTGAGCAACTGTTTGGAAACAATGTTATTTATCCACCTAATCAATGCATTTTTATTTTGCTTTCTCTTTTTGAGCAATTATACCAGTTGCTTTAAAAGTAAATGTGATTCTTACCTGGAAATAAGGAATAAGAGTTGTAGACCATCCAAAGTGCCTTAGCTATGGACACTGCATGTTCTCCCTCTAAGATTAGTTTGATTCCCTTGAAGAAAAATGCATAGTCGAAATTCACAGGTAGTTTCTGTCTCATATCGATGATCTTTTCTGTCCACGTGTTCAAAGTTTCAAAGGCGTAGAACACACTCGTTGCCTCAAAAATGCTTAAAACACAGGAAACATGCTTTATGTTATTTGCTTCCCTGCAAAAATGATTTACTTGGTTTTCGTGTAGATGACCCGAAGGTAGATATTGAAGATTTATTCATGATGTAGCAGATTCAGCGATGCTTGTTTCAGTGCCTCAGGATACGCCTGTGTTTCTCTCCTCATCAGCTCCACTAGAAAGGCTTTCAGGATATGCTCATACCCAGGTACGATTCCCCAAGGGATCTAATCGATACTCCTTCCAGGCAGTTTCTTAATGTACTCGCACCATTCCCCGATGAACATGAAAAATGCCATTCCTCTTTTTTCAAATCTGCTCTGCCATGTTTTGGTTTCCAAGGTGCTTTTGAGTTGCGCAGTGTGCTCCTGGTGTCTGCTTTGCTTTTACAAATACTTGTAGAAGTCTTTCTCCCATTCAAATAGACTCAGAAAGTATCGATTCTTTTTGTCAGCCATGAGTCTTTCGACTTGCAGTTGATCCTCGATCCATTGCTTGATGGCTTCTTGATCAGTTTCTTCTTTTGAAGTCAGTAAGCAGCTCAACAACTTCTCTCTGATGAAACACCATTAAAATAAAATTTAGAACACGAGCAATTGAATATTACTTGAACAACGGAATTCTAAAGAACGCCAATGCACAGAAGTTCTCGACAAAGTGTCTTTCCCTAAGGTTAAGTCCTTTTTAATCCAGTTTCATAAGTACCTTCTAGAGAGTTTGGTTGAGGAAGCTTTCGTAGGTCAAACAGATTCTAATCTTCTTGACCAAATTCGAAGAAGACTACAGAGCACTCTCATCAATCTTCTTGATGTCATCGATTTTCAGGATTTACTCAAGCAATTACCCATTGTTATCCCTATCGAATCCCATGTAGCTCAAGTCCAGCTCTTCTCTGTTATTGATCAGAATCAAGGTCTCATAGTAAAGCTCTCTTAGAAACTCATCTACTTAGTCAGAATACTCAAGTAGATGTTTTGCCACATCAATCAGTATGCTCTAAGCGCGAATTAGCTCTTCTTCGTTCTGGTACATCCCAGGAGATTCCTGTTGAGAGAAAGAATCAATTAGATAGCTTTCAATCGATTAAACAGCAAGTCTATTACTGATGAAGAGTAGACGTGTAGGTTCTAAATGATTTTTTTGAGCTGTAACTTGATTTCATCGTTGATCCTGTATCTCTCTCTGAGAGTGATTGACTTATCGTATATCTTGATGATGGCTTCTTCGATCTGTAGCTTGCAGTTCATTATTGTCTTCAACTAAGTAAATCATTAACCAATTAAATAGGCCATATCTTACTAAATCTATTGTACTTCTCTCGGCAAGGACTATTAAGCTGTTAGCTGCTCCTTTTGAATGTACAGCTAAGTTGCTTTGGTAACTCCGTTTTCAGTTCTAACTCCTCCAACAAGCTGTCTGATGAACAGCTCATTGCTCACTATGAACTCTCCTTTCCAGACTCCTATTTGTTTCCCTTGCGACCATAACTTCAACTCTTGCAGGCTGGTTTCACTAATGACCAGTTTATCATGCATTATTTTAATCGCCACATCCTCTGATAAGAACCTCATCAACGAAACATTCCCATTTCCTAGCAGTCTGTAATCCACATAGATCTCTTCTTTGGCTATGCTTATGTTGTTCTAAATCTAAGGAAGATTGGGAGGAACCAGCAAGTTGTTATTGGCATTACTAGGTGTGCCGTTCTAGTTGGCCTAAAGCAGATTATTGAAGAAACCCTACCAACAAACAACAATTAGTTTAAAGAGCTATTAAGTGTAAATCTCTGCCTACTTCTTTGTAAGCACTACTTGAAGTTCTCACTTGTTTTCTAAAGCTTGATGTCTTCAATAAATTGCCACTCTTTCCAACTGATAAGATTAGGAATCCATGTATTATGAATAAAGAAATAGAATAGTTGAATAATTATATTACTATGAAGTGTTTCTGGTGGGGGGCGAGAGAAAAAATCTTATTCGATTTCTGGATTCTGCACTGCCCAGAGTAGAATTTCGAAAGAAGAAGCTGAGAACTCGTCTGCTAGTATTTCAAAATCGATGGAAGGAGTCGACTCGTCCAGTTAATCAACAAACTCCCATTTGGTTTCTTTGTGTCCAAGCAGCTGCTCGAAAGTAGAATTGGCTGATTGGAATCCTTGTGCATTTTAACTCTGCTACTGTTACAGGATCATGCTCGTAGTCATATCACTGGGTTCTGCTTTGTTAAAGCTAATTTGGTTGCTGAAGTTACTCTTTCCAATCTGCGATTTAGCTCCTTTTAGTTTCATGGAATCCTAGCTCTGTAGCTATTTTATCGATTCCGCCTTTCCCAGGCTATCTCTCATCTTCAAACTATCTACGATCATTGTCTTGCGTCTTCAGAGAACAAAAGTAATAATAAGATGTTTACAATATAAGTAATAAAGCATACTTGGTGTCTCTTTGCTTTCTCTTTGTTTGCAATATTTTGGGAACCATTTTTTTGGTCGTGAATTCAAGAGTTTCATTGACATTGAAGTTTTCATCGCCGTCAGCTGTGGCTTCAATTGGCATTAGACCACGTTTTTGAAGCTGTTTTTCTTCGTCGGAAGCAGCCATTTAAGAAAAAGCATACGTTGGATTCACAAACACAGGGGAATGTTCACTCTCATAGTCGTTGTCATGAGACTTTAGAAAATCAATATTTCTCAAGAAGAAGCATAAATTGACTTACTTTGACTTTGATATTGAAATTGTAAGCCTTTTCATCGAGGTTGTCTTCCATTTGGCAGATGAGGTTCTTACAAGAGATGTTCATATTCACAATCTACGCCATTCTCACATCGAAAGTTATCCTCCCCTTCCTAGTTTGCTGATTCAAATAACAGAGGTTATTATTAACAATAAGGACATCATTAGCAACAAGCATAAGGACTTTCAGTTGTTGTAAGCCAGGCAATGAATGGTGGTAACAATAATTAGTTACATCTTCAGTGTCAAGGAGGAAGTCATTGTGGATTGGTCCAGTTGCAATTTGATAAAGGTTAAGTTTTATCTTGGCAATGAGATTGGAGGAATCGTCTTAGACGAACTAGTAATCAATAATAATAAAAGTTTCTTAGAAAAGATCAATTAAGTAATTATCTACTGCTTGAATTCAACAATTAACCCAGTGTAAGAAAAGAATAATTTACAAGCTCGAAATGTAGATTCTTGAGCTGATCAGCCTCGCACATGAACTAGAACTCTTCAGAGATCTTCCACTGAGAGCATTATAAACCATTAGCTGACCTAAAGAAACCAAAAGTGATTGTATTTACATGAGGGTTGCGGTTATCTGTAATGATTTGGGTTTTGATTTTATTCTTGTTGGAGGCGAATATCATTAGCACTTGAGAGCTAGTCTACAAGGTATTATAAAATAGCATAAAAGTTTGAATAAGAAAGCATTGACAGATGTGTTTAGCTTTGCTTGAAGGAATAAATTATTGCTCTTATCAATGAGGAGATACTTTTGGAAGATTTTTGGCTTTGATGTTAGAGATTTTGAGATGGAATTTGAGGAGATTGTTCTTCTGAACCTTGAAAAGCAGCTGCTCTTGTTTGGTTAGCACTCCTGAGTATGTGCTTGTCAGAGGGTATCTTTATCCAGCTAATCCTTGTTTCTCATTCCCACTGCCTCCTTTACTATCCTTTCTTTGTCTGGACCCATTCTTAGATATACACACGCCCATTACTAAGCAAATACAAATCTTACTTTATTATTCCTTTTGCGGTACTTTATCTAATCAAATCAATAATCTCTGATTAGCTACTTATCTCACTATCTGTTACTGAAATTCTTTAGCAACATCAGATATTTTATTTGTTCATGAAAAGGCAGCATCTTCAACATAATTAAACTCCCAGATTAGATTTTCAAGAGTTTTTATTATCACTGCAGCAGCATGCTTTTGTGAGTAATTAATTTCAATATGCTTTTTAATTGAAATTCTCAACTTCTTTTTTCATAATTTTCATTTATTTGCTGTTTGATTAGCTACTCAAAAAGGTTTATCAGAAACAGTAGTCTTAAGACGGTCTGTGTCCATTTTTACATGTTTATGCTAATATTCTTAAATTGAATTTCTCCTAGAACTTAAATCAATTTCGTTCTTATTGGAAAGAACACTTTTTTAAATTAAATTGATTAAGAAATAATTAATAAATGCTCGTCTTTTCTTGATGATTGAAGGCAAGACAGTGCTAATTCTCTCCAGTGGGGCTGATAAATGTAACATCTTTAAAGGGAGAAGAGTAGAACTCTAATAATTAAGTGCAATAAATAGAATCGATCTTACATTAAGTTGAATAAATTATATTTTGAAATTAGAGTCACTTCAGTTCGCTCGAATTAGTTGTTTAGCAGCCTGAAATTCAGCAAAGATAACGATTTAAATGCAGCTAAGAAGAATAAACTATCTATTTCATCCTTTTATTTCTATTCATGTTTTATTAACTTTTGAATAACCTTTACTTGAAAAATCACCTTAACGAAAATGAAAAACACCTTCAAAGTGATTTAAATATTTAAAGATAGCTCTTTTTTCATATTTTACCTCCATAATGACATAAAAAACAACTGAATAGTTGCTTTTTCATCCCAAATAGTTGAATACTTTGGTTTCAGAAAGGCAAGAGAAAATTCTTGCTTTTATCATAGAAAGATTGATGCTTCAGTTGGACTCAATTTATGATCAGTAATATCATAGAAAAGAAGAATGAACTGGTTTGCTATTATTATTCAGCCAGTTTTTTCGAGAGATTCATTCCTATTTTAATTAAACACAGGGAATAGAAAGTCTATAATAGTTTGACATCCATTCAAATCAAATCAGCTAACCCCTTTAAAGCCAATACTCCCAGCTAAATTTAAAGTTTTTGTTAGCTACAAGTAGCGAAAAAGATTTTGGATATTGAAAAGAAAGAAAAAATAATACTTACAGTTGGACTAAGTTTCAATAAACTACCAGCCTGATGTTGCTTTCAAAAACACTTTAAAGACAAATACACCTGTGGGAGTGGTGTCTTGTTCAGTTTTGAGACCTTTCAGACAGAAAACATAGGAAATATGGATTAATTAAAAATAAAGCGCATAGAACAGCCTCCTTATTTTGGAGTAGATAGGACTAATGCAAGCTAATTTAAATAGTTAATTATCTGTTTTAGATTTGGGTTTTCTAAGGTGAGATCAGAGAAGTAGCTGCTACTGTTGGTGGTTTTTAATTTAAAAGTTTGATGCCGCCCATGTGTCTCTCTCTAATTTATCGCTGTTCAAGATTATCGAAAGGATGAGGAATTTGTTGAAAAGTAACGCAAAAGTATTTTGGAAAAAATAGCAATGCATTTTTCTGGCAAAATCCAAAAGTCAATGAGAATGAAAAGCCAATATGTTTGAGAACGAGTACCTGCGATTGATTGATTGATTGATATGTAAGTAATTTCATAGTATATTTAGTAATCATTTGAATGAATATGGGGATGGAATTGAATGGAGGTGTTCCGAAAACAAATTGATTGAAGAGGTTAATTCACTAGAAGTAGAAGGAAATTAAAGGCTGAAAAGTCCGTCCCTAACACTGTTCTAATTGACACTTATTTAATCACAACAAAGATATCCTAATCTACAAATCACGCAAAGCACAACAATTACAAATATCTACAACAAACAATATGATGAACGGATAGAAATTCATAAAGAGAAATACGATCGAAACATTCAAATACGAGGCATCCGCTTTGTTAGATACATACGAGTCTATTATCGATGGAGTTATCAAATCAAGAGTATCTCTCTTCGGAGCCAGCGAGATACTAGACAACCGTAGCTTCTTTGAGGAAGTTAGGGAATTAAGGGTTAGACTGTCTGGATTCAAATTAGCTGGAGCTTCATAGAGTGCCTAGAAATAAGCTTTGAAGGATGATATTCGTGTTTTTCTCGATAAACAACACTACCTAAAGTAGATGCTTCTCAGAACAGAATAAGAATTGTTCGAGCCACTAAGCAGAGAGGCTATTCTTCAATCTCGAAAGCACTCTTGTAATGCCATCTTCTTTAGCAACGTCCTGAAAAAAAGACAACAACTGATTAGCTATTTCGGAATCGATGTTGTTGCTGATCAGGAAGACTAAGAAGAATAGGAATAGATAAACTCTATTCAAAGTAGAAGCCATTCTCACTCTCCCCAATTAATTGCTCATCACCAATGATCATCAAATGGACTAAACTCTTTTCAACCATCTCAATACCTCTCAATATAATCCTAAAACAACATGGCTATCCAAATAAAATAAAGTTCAACACTTCAAAATAAATTACAAATATTATCAAAATTTCAATTAAATCCTTGTCAGCAGCGTAAGTAATCATTCTATTAGTAAATCTCCTTGGGGCCTGAACTGAAAATATGTGAAGATCCCTCCACTGCAACGCAAACTCTCTAATCTATCTCTCTGTATGACTATTAAACCAAATTAAGTTTTAAGTAAGGTTTTGCAGATTGATGAGATCCTACCACATGTCTTGGATATATCTCCTTATCTTTGTTACTCTTAATTAAAAGCAAATTAAACATTTCTCTTTTTCGTTTCAGTTGTCTATATGTTCTAATATTATTCTAACCAATGTTCATTCTAGCGATCATCCATTCTCGCACTTAATCAATTAATTAATCCTTTTCATTTAAATTACAGAAAATAATTACGATTCCTACATAATTTTGTTATTTCCTACTAATAAAACTGTCTTTCCCTTTACTATTTCAAAATTGGGTTAGAATTTGAT
>Ga0302285_10002223_pt1 | contig 10868 bp, 10 predicted proteins | sample III_Fen_E2_2_FD_200455 | JGI IMG/M metagenome (GOLD analysis project Ga0302285, IMG submission 200455) | Peat permafrost microbial communities from Stordalen Mire near Abisko, Sweden - III_Fen_E2_2 | ecosystem: Environmental > Terrestrial > Soil > Wetlands > Permafrost | place: Sweden: Abisko...
ATCACCATATCATCACATTATCACATCATCACTTCATCACATCATCACATCACCATATCACCACATCATCACTTCACCACATCATCACATCATCACATCACCATATCACCACATCATCACATCATTACATCACCACATCACCACATCATCACATCATTCCATCATTTCACCGATCCAGATCCGCCAATACAAAATCCATAGCTCCTAATATCGCCAGTAAATCCGGAATGGTGTATCCCTTGCTGATTAATGGCAACATTTGCATATGAGGAAAAGACGGGGTTCTTATCCTTGTGCGGTAAGATGATGTACTTCCATCGCTGATCAGGTAATATCCATTGCTTCCTTTGGCTGCTTCTATGGGGACCATGGCTTCGCCGGCCGGGATAACAGGACCCCATGAAACACCCACAAAATGATGAATCAATGTCTCAATATCAACCATAGTTTTATCTTTTCGTGGAGGAATAGCCAGTGGATGGTCGGATTTATATTCTCCGGCGGGCATATTTTTGATGCATTGCTGAATGATTCTCAGACTCTGTCGCATTTCTTCCATGCGGACCAGTGCACGGTCATAACAATCGCCGTTTTTACCCAGTGGAATGTCGAATTCGAAATTTTCAAAACCTGAATAAGGTCTTTTCTTGCGATAATCCCAGTTGAAGCCTGTAGCTCGTAGTCCTGAACCTGTTATTCCCCAATCAATGGCTTCGGCAGTTGTATAAACACCAATGCCGACTGTCCTGGCTTTGAATATGCTGTTCCTGATGATGGCATTTTCAAATTCCTTAAGCCGTTTTGGAAAATAATTAACAAAATCCTGCATGAGCTTTTCCCATCCATTCGGTAAATCATGGGCTACACCACCAATGCGGAACCACGAAGGATGCATACGTCCGCCGGTAATGGCACCTACAATATCAAAAATCCGTTCCCTATCATTGAATGCATAGAAAACCGGTGACATTTGTCCCATGTCCTGGGCAAAAGTACCCAGCCAGACCAAATGACTGGCAATACGGAAAAGTTCACTCAACATAATCCGGATGACACCCGCTTTTTCAGGAACATCTATTCCTGCCAGTTTCTCAACCGAAAGCAGATAAGCCAGGTTATTCATTACCCCACTCAGGTAATCAATCCGGTCGGTATAAGGTATAAAAGTGTGCCAGCTTTGCCGTTCACCCATTTTCTCGGCTCCACGGTGATGAAAACCAATGTCAGGAATAATGTTTACGATATCTTCTCCATGCAGTTGTAAGACAAGCCTTAATAAACCGTGTGTCCCGGGATGTTGAGGACCGACATTGAGAAACATATAATCACTGTCATCACTCGAAGTCTCCAGACCATAATCTTTCGGTTTGAATTTCAGGTCTTTGTCTTCGGAAGTTCTCATTAATTCGGTCAGGAAAAAAGGATCCTGTTCGGTTGCACGGGCATAATGATCTTTCCTTAATGGATAACCTTCCCAGGATTTAGGCATAAGAATCCTTGTTAACCGGGGATGACCTTCGAAATTGATACCAAACATATCAAAAACTTCACGTTCGTACCAGTTGGCCGATTCCCAAATGCTTGTAATACTCGGTAACGATAGGTGAAGAGTAGTGAGAGCTACTTTGATCCTTATGTCGTCATTCCTTTCAAAGGAAGTCAGGTGATAAACAACTGTAAAATCACTTTTGGGTTGGTCGTTGCGGTTTTTACGTGTCCGCTCATCAATGGCTGTCAGATCATAAAGCAGGTTATATGGAAAAATAATTTCGCTTTTGAGGTATTTTAAAACTGATACAAGATTTTTTTGTTCTATCCACAGAGTAGCAGTTTCATCTTTAGTGTATTGACTATATACAATTACACCTTCCCCAAACCTTGTCTTCAGTTCGGATACTACCGACATAGCCTCTTTAAACAATTGGTTCAATACTTCATTCATAATTTGACAGTTATCCGTTAAAAAACTAATATCATGCTTTATCAAATCATTACATTATCACTTAACCAAATCATCACATCATACATCATCACATCATACATCATCAAATCATACATCATCAAATCATCACATCATACATCATCACATCATCACATCATCACATCATCACATCATCACATCATCACATCTTCACATCTTCACATCATACATCATCACATCATCACATCATCACATCAACACATCACCACATCATTACATCATACATCATCACATCGTCACATCACCACATTACCATATCAATCAAATTTCATTCATTGGCCTGATATTTCCCATTTTAATTCTTTCTTCCATTTTCAAATCCCGCATACTTGGTTTTACCATTTGATGAACTCCCTGGGGTCCGATAGCCCAACTCAAAGGTCGTTCTTCTTTCCCAATCGATTCCCGTAATAAAAGTAATCCTTCCAGAAATGCGTCAGGTCGTGGAGGACATCCTGAAACATATACATCTACCGGTAAAATTTTATCAACACCCTGTACCACACTGTAGATGTCATACATGCCTCCGGAATTGGCACATGATCCCATCGAAATGACCCATTTTGGAGCCATCATTTGTTCGTATAACCTTAAAATTATTGGGGCCATTTTTATGAACACTGTCCCGGCTATTATCATTACATCCGCTTCCCGGGGAGTACTGCGGATAACTTCTCCACCAAAACGTGCCAGATCGTAACGGCTGGTGAGTGAAGTTGCCATTTCTACAAAGCAACACGATAGTCCGAATCCAAAGGGCCATATAGAATTTTTTCTACCCCAGGCAACCATTTCATCCAACTTTCCGAATAATACTGTTTTATATAGGTTCTCATCAGTCAGCTCCTTTTCAATATCGAAATTTACGGCACCGGGTTTTATAAGTGAGTATTTCATTTCAACCTGTTTTTATATTTCAAAATCTTTTTCCCATTAGGACCGAAATCAAGTGCCCCAATGCTTAATTCGTAAACCAGCAAAACCATTAATATAGCAATGAAAATCACAATCCCGATGTAACCGGGTAATCCCAATTCACGGAAAGAAACTGCCCATAGCATTATAAAGGCAGCGTCCAAATCGAAAATTACAAAGAACATAGCTATAAGATAAAAGCTTGATGAAAAACGTAACCTTGCATCTCCGGTTGGTGGAATGCCCGATTCATATGGTTCATTTGTAGTTTTCTCCATATGACGTTCACCCAGTACATACGATAGCCCAATCATAATTCCGATGAGGGCAATGACGATCGCTGCGAATGCAATAAAAGGCCAAATGGTTATTTTGTGTTCCAACATATTAATTATGATCAATTAATGTTGTTAAATCAATTTATACATTGAAACAAAGAAAATGTATAATTGTTTAGTTAATCCGGATTTTATTTTAGGTTAAAAAGAGGGAGGATTTTATTTTGAGTTGAATGATTTATTATTTGTAATGAAATTTGTCAGATTGAATAATCATTTCTGCCTTGATTTTTAATTTCTGGTTAACAACTTATTTTAATATTGAAAAGGTTTTATTTTCGGTTATTGAAATATCATACTATCTGCTTATATCTGAAAATAATTCCATACATTTTCTAGACAAGTACCGGTCAAAATAAATTGTTGCATATTTTACAGTAGTTATTCAATATAAACGACAATCGTTCTTTGAGATTCTGATAACAGATACATCGTAAACCTTCGGCGAAGTACATCTTGTCTAATCAAAAAGCCCATAAGGCAGTTCTAAGTTCTGTTTTTATGGGCTTTTAAAATTTAGCTTGAAATTAGTTTCTGATTATTTTCAGAAGATGAGGTAAAAGTTCAACTATCTTTTGGCTCTTTTGATCTTGAAAGAATAAAAGATTCATTTTTTTTAAATTCAATTCTTCGCCTTCGGTACCTCTTCGTTACCCATTCGGTACCCCTTCGCTACCCATTTACTTGTATTACTTAGATAATACTTAGATAAAACATAGATAATACTTAGATAATACTTATTTATATAGATATGTGTTATCAATGTATTATGATTGCATTAAATAAGTTTTACGGGAATTATACTCTAAAATGGGTGAAAAAGGGGATCCAAAGGGGTGAAAAACGGGAGAAAAGGGATAGTGAAGTAGAGGCAATGAAATGGACAGAAAAATACCAGTTATCCGAAAATCGGGTAATCGAAAGTTCGGGAGATTTATGTATGCCAATAAGGATATTCAAATCAGCATATTCCGAAAAAGAGTGCTCATTTTCTTAATTTCAATGAACAATAGGAGGGGGTTAATTTGTTTACAAAGTTATATGTTAAGTTTAATAAATTCCATAAATAAAAAATTCGATAACGTTTAATTCATCAGAGAAAAAATAATTATGAATTACAGGATAGAAAAAGATAGTATGGGAGAAGTGCAAGTGCCTGATGATAAGTATTGGGGAGCCCAGACCCAACGTTCACTCATGAATTTCAGGATTGGACCATTGGCTTCTATGCCAGTTGAAATAATTCATGCCTTTGGATATCTGAAGAAGGCGGCAGCAATTACCAATGAGAAATTCGGGTTGTTGACCGGTGAAAAATTGAAACTCATCAATGAAGTTTGTGATGAGATTATTGAAGGAAAGCTCGATGATCACTTTCCGCTGGTAATCTGGCAGACCGGCTCGGGAACTCATACCAATATGAATTGTAATGAAGTCATTTCAAACCGGTCGAATGTGTTGCAGGGAAATAATTCAGGAAACGGATTCGTGTTTATTCACCCAAATGACGATGCAAATATGTCGCAATCGTCGAATGATACATTTCCTACAGCCATGAACATTGCATCGTATAGTAAAATAGTGGAATACCTCATTCCTGCCCTGGATTCACTGGAAACTATCTTGTGGGAAAAGTCAAAAGCCATGGCATATGTAGTGAAAATCGGAAGGACTCATTTAATGGATGCAACCCCAATAACACTTGGACAGGAATTCTCGGGCTATGCCTCCCAAATACAACACGGAATAAGATCATTAAAGAACACTCTGACTCATTTATCGGAGTTGGCATTAGGTGGAACAGCTGTCGGCACAGGTTTAAATGCCCCCAAAGGATTTGATCTGGAAGTTGCAGCTACGATTACACAATTAACAAAATTACCGTTCAAAACAGCAGAAAATAAATATGAATCCCTGGCGACAAATGATGCCATAGTTGAAACTCACAGTGCAGTAAAACAACTTGCTGTAAGTTTAATGAAAATAGCAAATGATATCCGCTTGTCGGCTTCCGGTCCAAGGTCAGGAATAGGAGAAATAATTATACCCTCCAATGAACCGGGATCATCTATTATGCCCGGTAAAGTGAATCCAACCCAGGTAGAAGCAATGACAATGGTCTGTGCACGGATTATGGGAAATGATACAACCATTGCGATTGCCGGATCGAATGGTCAATTCGAATTGAATGTGTTCAAACCTTTGATGGGAAGTGTCATGCTGGAATCAATTACATTACTGGCTGATGCATGCCGGTCATTCAATGAACATTGTGTTGTCGGAATTGAACCAAACATGGAACGTATAAATGTAAATTTGTACGACTCATTGATGTTGGTTACAGCTTTAAATCCTCATATCGGATATGATAAAGCGGCGTTAATCGCAAAAAAAGCTTATGCTGAAAATACAGGTTTAAAAGAGGCTGCACTGTCTTTGGGATTTCTGACAGAACATCAATTTGATGACTGGATTGATCCGGCTGCCATGACTGGTCCTATGTAATACTAATTGTAAATAAAAACTTGATTGTATTTGTTTTAATATATCTACTCGTTAATACTTTGACTTAAAACGTTTAATCAAATCAGATTAATTATTATTCATTAAAAATTATAAACTATGTCTTCATTAGCCGCTATTTCAATAATTAATTTTCCAGATAAAGTTGATCAACAGGAAGTAAAACGCCGTGCAAAAGAATTGTTTATCACTTCATTTCCACAAGTGGAAAGAATGATGGGTGCTTTTGATAATACGGAAATACGAACCCGAAACTTTTGTAAACCTCTTGAATACTATACCACACTGCATAGTTTTGAAGATCAAAATGCAGAATATATCCGACTTTCACTGGAATATTCTGTCAAAGCTATTGAAGAATGTATTCATTCTGCACAAATACAAAAAGAAGAAATAACCGATATTATTTTTATTTCTACTACAGGGCTTTCCACTCCAAGTTTAGATGCACTTATCATAAACAAAATGAGGCTAAATCAAAACATTAACCGGATGGGCATTTTCGGGTTGGGATGTGGGGGAGGAGTAGCCGGTTTTTCCAAAGCAAGTATACTGGCAAAAGCGAATCGGGAAGCAGTAGTTTTACTGGTAACCGTTGAATTATGTTCATTGACCTTTTTAAGAAACGATTATAGTAAAAGTAATTTTATCGGGTCTAGTTTATTTGCAGATGGGGCAGCAGCCTGTATAATAACCGGGGATCATCATGTCAATAAAACAAATAAAGGAATTACATTTCTTGCCTCACAAAGTAAATTGTATTATGATTCGTTGGATGTAATGGGATGGGAGTTTTTGGATAAAGGATTTAAAGTGTTGTTTTCATCCGACATACCAACAATTATAACAAGAAATGTAAACAATGATATCACTTCTTTTTTAGACAGGGAACATGTCAAACTTTCAGAAATAAAGAATTTTATTTTTCATCCCGGTGGTAAAAAAATTCTTACTGCTTACGAAGATGCATTGGCAGTTGAAGGAGATTTCCTTGAAAATTCAAGAGCAGTAATGACTGAAAATGGAAATATGTCAAGTTCATCAGTTCTGTATGTACTGCAGAAATTTTTTACAAAGGGATTTACCGACGGTTATGGATTAATGGTTTCAATGGGTCCCGGATTTTCATGTGAAATGGTATTACTTCAAATGAAAAATAAATAAAATGGTTTTTATACTTTTTATATCATTCGTAGTTCTGTTACGATTCGCAGAATTAATTCATTCGAAAAGGAATGAAAAATGGTTGCTTGCAAATGGTGCATTTGAATATGGACAAAAACATTATCCGTATATTGTGTTATTACACATCCTTTTTTTTCTTTCGCTAATAACAGAATACGCTGTTAAACAAATAGCTACATATAGCATTCTTCTGATGATATTCTTTTTTCTTATATTGGGAGTGAAAATCTATGTGGTATTTACATTGGGAAAATTCTGGAATACAAAAATTTATCATATCCCGGATACCCCGGTCATTCGGAAAGGATTCTATCTTTATTTTAAACATCCGAACTATATGATTGTTATTATTGAAATAGCACTTATACCATGCATCTTTCAGTTATATATTACAGCCATTTTATTTAGCATTCTGAATTCAGTTATGTTGTATATCCGGATTAAAGAAGAAAATAAGGTTTTGATGATGAGATGATTTGGTGATGTGATGATGTGATGATGTGATGATTTGATGATGTGATGATTTGATGATGTGATGATGTTATGATGTTATGATGTTATGATATGATGATGTGATGATATGATGATATGATGATGTGATGATGTGATGATGTGATGATGTGATGATGTGATGATGTGATGATGTGATGATGTGATGATGTGATGATGTGATGATGTGGTGATGTGGTGATGTGGTGATTTGATGATATGATGATATGATGATGTGATGATGCGATGATGTGATGATGTGGTGATGTGGTGATGTGGTGATGTGATGATGTGATGATGTGAAGATGTAATGATGTGATGATGTAATGATGTAATGATGTGATGATACAATGAAAGGTTAATAATATGAAGTGATGATATGAAAATGACTGTTTAAAATATTCTTTTAAAAATGGAATGCTTTTTTTATGATTAAATTCATAATTCCCGGAAAATTATTGAGCAATTATCAATCAAATTTTATTTTGTTGTTCAATTTTTGTTACTGATTTAAATTAAAAACAACTTAAAAAAACAAAGTCATGGCAATAACTAAAGTATGGATAGAAGATGGTTGTACAGGATGTGGTTTAAGTGAAACAATTTGTCCTGAAGTGTTTAAAATGGATGGTGAAGCAATGGTCATCGATGGGGTCGATTTTTCTAAATATGAAAAAGATATCATTGAAGCTGCCGAAAGTTGTCCGGTAGAAGTAATCAAGTATTCTTAATCTGAAGTCGCATAACTTCTTTTAATGATTTCCTGATAATTCAATTTAGTGTGAAAGTAGATTTAAACTGATATTAAATTTATATACTATGAAGAATTTAAAAACTAAATATATGGGTATAGAAATTGATAATCCCATTATATTAGGAGCTTCTGATTTGGTTACAAAACAGGGTAATCTAAGAAAGGCAGAAGATGAGGGTGCAGCTGCAATCGTGTATAAATCATTGTTTGAGGAGCAGATCCAACTTGAGAAGTTGCATTTTGATGAGAAAATAACCGAGTTTGATGATATTCATGCTGAGATGTTGACATTACATCCTCATATTGATTATACCGGAGTAGAAGAGCATCTTTTGAATTTAAGAATTGCGAAGGAAAGTATTTCTATACCGGTCATCGCCAGTCTTAATGCCGTGAATATTGAAACCTGGGTAGAATATTCCAAACTAATCAGCCAAACCGGTGTTGATGGGATAGAGCTTAATTTCTATCCGAATATGTGGGATATTGACCGTGATTCATCCGATATTGAGAATGAACAGATCAGGATTGTAAAAGAAATTAAGAAAAACATCAGTATTCCTTTGAGTGTTAAATTAAGCCCTGATTACACCAATACTTTAAATCTTGTAAAAAAGCTTGATCAGGAAGGAGTAAACTCTTTTGTACTGTTTAATTCGTTTTTTCAACCGGATATAGACATTAAAAATGAAAAACACATCAAAAAATATAACTTTAGTAATCCCGGCGATTATAAAAAATCACTTCGATTTGCCGGATTGTTGTTTGAAAATATCAAAGCCGACATTTGCAGCAGCCTTGGGATTTTTACAGGTGCTGATGTCATTAAACTGATTCTGTCAGGAGCTTCAAGTGTGCAGGTTGTCAGTACCATCTATAAAAATGGTATTTCGCAGATTGGTAAAATGAAAAGTGAACTGGAAGAATGGATGGAAGAAAAAAATTATACCAGTCTGGATGAATTCAGGGGTAAACTCTCTAAAAACAGGCTTAGTAAGAATCCCTTTATTTATAAAAGAGCCCAGTATGTAGATCTGCTGTTGAATGCTGAGGATATTTTCGAAAATAATTAATCTAATGCATATTGTTAAGTAATTAATAATTAACAAATATTTATTGACAAGACCCTGAAATATAAACTATTGTAGATTGACAAATAGATCAATAGATATAAACAATTATTTAGTTGATAAAAAAAGATAAAGATACTGTTTAGTATCTTTATCTTTTTTTGTTTTCAGCAATTATAATTCAAAAAAGAATTCAAATAGGAATCTAAAGTATTTGTAATTATACTTCAAACCTTCATTCATTATTTTTATCCACCTTTGATATCTTAACGCATTTTTTTATTTGTTCCAAATTTATTAAATTATTATTCGTTTTCCTTAAAAATAGTTGGCTATAAAATTTATTAAATCAACACTTTTATATAGATTTGCAATTTCAATTAGAATAAGTTGTCTCTTTTAAACCGTTTAGTGATTTATTCATTAAAACCGGTTTAAATGAGAATTTTATAAACCTAAATTCTTACTACTAATAATCACATTAACCCCATAAATGACACATAAATCCTTATTACGAACCTTTAAAATCCTTTGGATATTTGTTGCCTGTTTTAATGTTATTCCATCATTTGCAGAGATTCCTGATGCTGTGCTTGTGAATCAACAAACCTGTCTTTCAGTAAGAAACAATAAACTATATATTACCCGTAGTTATGAATTAAGGATTAATAACCGGTTGGGGGAGAAGTATACAGAAATAAGCATCCCGTATTCGAAGATGAATAAAGTTTCTAAAATCGAGGGATATATTAAAGATGAAAATGGTGTAATTATTAAAAAACTTAAATCCGGAGATATTATTGAAAGAAGTACAATGCAAGATTTCTCTTTTTATGAAGATAACTTTGTAAAGGAGTTTTCATTGATTCATAACATTTATCCTTATACACTTTGTTATTCTTATCAGTTACAGGAAGATGAATTTTATTGTATCGATGAATGGATGCCCGTAATAAATAGTGATATTCCCACTTTAAAAGCAAGTTTAACCCTGGATGTTCCAACTGATTATAAGATTTCATTTTCTTCGCATCTGATTGATAGTGTGAAAATGGATACCCTGGAAACAAGGATAAAATACAGTTGGATGACATCTTATTCCAAACAATACGAACCGGAAATATTCTCACCGGAAAAGAGTATGAATTTTCCGGAAGTCGATATAGTTCCCGTAAAATTTAAATATGATCAGGAAGGTTCATTTGCTAGCTGGGAAAAATATGGTAATTGGGAATATCGGTTAATGGATGGATTAAACATTTTGCCGGAAGATGAACAGCGTACAATCAGTTCATTAATAACCGGTATTAAAGATGATAAAGAAAAAGTCAGGATTTTGTACCATTATATGCAGGATGCGACCCGTTATATTAATATATCGGTAAAAACCGGAGGAATGAAACCTTATCCAGCCAGTTATGTCGCCAATAATAAATACGGAGATTGCAAAGCATTGTCCAATTATTTCAGATCGGTATTAAGCTTTATCGGTATCAAATCATTTTACTCTGATGTTCAGGCAGACCGGCAAATTAAAAAGACTGACCTTACTTTTCCTTCCCAACAATTTAATCATATTATTGTGTATGTCCCGTTACCTAAAGACACACTTT
>Ga0302285_10002224_pt1 | contig 10866 bp, 7 predicted proteins | sample III_Fen_E2_2_FD_200455 | JGI IMG/M metagenome (GOLD analysis project Ga0302285, IMG submission 200455) | Peat permafrost microbial communities from Stordalen Mire near Abisko, Sweden - III_Fen_E2_2 | ecosystem: Environmental > Terrestrial > Soil > Wetlands > Permafrost | place: Sweden: Abisko...
TGTAATAGCAGCTCTCCTAATAGACGAAACAATGAATATTCTTCGTTCACTTTCACTTTTCTCAGACGATTATGAAGACGCTGAAGAAGATCCTTATTTTTCATAGTACGAAGAATCATCTTTTAGTTTCAGAAGAATCCCTTGATTCTATACAATGCACGCAAACAGCGTAGTTGAGAACGACAACGTGAATGCTGGAATGAGGGAGAAGAAGCACAGAAAGATTTAAAGAATATCTGGCGGAAATTTAGCATTATCATTAATTGCTGTAATTTTGGTGTCTCTCAATAGGAGAATCGCAAAAAACATCGGCAAGGAGAAAATATTACACATCCAATATGTCAGAAACATAGTGTATCCCGATATTTTAATATTATATTTTTCATTTTTCAGCTTAATTTCGTCTTATTCCTCTGACATTCTATCTTCGTCTTCACTCTCTTCTCCTAGCGAATTCAGATGCAAATTTGGCGATTTCCTCTATGGAATTGGTAAGTTTTTTATCAATGGAGATTTTATAATTAATTGTCGTGAAATAGAACCTCTCCTATCTGAATCCAAGCGAGAACCTTAGCTCTCACTGTCTTACTGTGATCTAAGCTCACTTGAACCAAACCGAAGCTTTGAGGAAGATATGATTGTATTTTATTATTCATCCTTCGCATGATTGCTTTCATCTTAATTCTGTTGAGGCTCGTTTTCAGCAGCCACGCCATACTATATCTTACTCGAAATTTTCTTTGGAGAGGGGAGTTCCTCAGCTTAAACATGACTTTTATGTTATTCCACTATAACTTCTTCATGATTAGAATTATCGATTGTTATCAATCCATTATCTTTATTAATTTCTTCCATGTTGTAGTAGCTAACTTCTTTTATTTATTGTTCTTCACTACCTTACGTGCTTAATCTACTGGTGTAGCCTTAGTCTAGAAATGAAATCACTGATTGCTTGTAGAGATAATATGAATACCTGTAGAATATGTTATTATTGTTATCTTTGTTGGCGGCATAGCTGGCATATTAATGTTGTTTTCTCTTTTCTTTCTTTTCTTATGAACTTAGCTAGAAACGCCTAAGCTGAAACAACTAGAGACAGATGTACAACAAGCATATGCCAAAAGTTATAAAGGAAGGGATCGCTGTGAGTAGAATCATACAGAAACAGAGAGAAATGATTATAGCTTGTCTCTCTCTCTCTTTCTTGCTAAATATTCTTTTTGATTATTTGTTTCATATCCAAAAGTAAATAAAAAATTAAATGGATTTATTTCTTTTCCCCCCACTTTTGATAAGCAACTTGATTGGTCATAGATAACCTCAGAAACAATCTTCTTGAGTATTATTGCTAATATGTTAGATGGTGTGTTGTATTTTCAACATTAAAGGAAGATACCACAACTCAAGTTATGTCACCACATTCAAGAAAAAATAAGAAAGGAGTTCCATTTGTTTTATTTGAATGTTTAGAAAATGATTAACAAAAAACTAGCACAAACTTATAAATATCATGCAGATACAACAGTTGCAGCATCAGCAGCGTGATTGGCAGGTGCAAAACCAACACGGTTGTTTGTCTTATCGAAGACAGAGTAATACTTTCTGAAGAAAGTATCACCAAGAATAATAGCCTTGCCGATTTTAGGAGAAAGTGCAAGTACTTCAAATCCTAGAACGCACTAAGTAGTGTTGCCAGTAATAACTTCAACAATATAATCCTAAGGGGTAAGGACATAAGCATCACCTGAGAGATAAATAGTGAAATCAGGATATTAAGCAATGTTAGCACAATCGATGGTTTTCGGGAAAGTCTTGATGATTGGTTCAAGAACAACTTTGTCACCACAGATAAGACTGGTACCACTGTCAACGATCACGGAGTCAAGACTAATGTTGAGACTTCCAAAATTGATTGTTTAAGCAGCTACAACGTACCATGCATCAAGAGTGATAGGATAGTATTTAATCTCACCGATGAAGAGAGAAGGATCAACACCACCAAGAATAAGTTGAGAATCATTGCCGTTTTGTTTTTCACTTAAGAAAAAGGAGAAAACATCTGTGGCAATAGCACCTTGTTGATAGGCGACATCGAAGAAAGGAGTAGCGTTAGAGCTAGCAATTGATTCGTAAGCAAGACCTAAAATACCATCAGCCTTAGAAGTCAAGAAATCAAGAGTGAGTTAGTAGACACCACCGAGAGTGACATTAGTAGCTTGGATTCCACCGAGAGTAACAGTGTCTGTGTAGAGATTTCCTTTAACTGCACCTGAACCGTATTGAATAGAGAAAGGCTTCTCTAGATTAACAGAGGTAGTTGATTTATCGGGGTGGTATCTGTAGTGAGCCAAACAGGGGAGAGTTGTGCAAGGCTAAATTACAAAAAATAAATAAAAATTATAATCAAAGAATTAGAAAATAATTGTTTTTTTACAGTTCCTGGAACCCAGAGATCAGAAGAACCAGTATCAAGGACGACTGTGAAAATCTAAGCAGGAGTACCGATTGAGACTTCTCCGTAGTATTCCATATCTTGGAAGTTTGTCACCTTGACTTCAGGGTAAGATGGAGCATCGTTAATACCAAGGAACTAAATAATCAAACAGAAATAATGTTAGTATTATTTCTTGGAGTTATTCAGGAATATGATCATCATACCTTGCGAAGGAAATCGTTCTCGAAGCGAAGTACTCTTTCAAGGATGTGAAGAGATTGAGCTTCAGTTCTTGCACGTCTTTGAATGGGGATACGATGAAGTACTTATGCAGTGCAGACTGCAAGGAGTAAAACAAAAGCAATAATTTTTGAGTTTGTCATGAGGAATGAGTTGTTTTAGTATATTTTTAGTTTGTTAATGAATTATAAATGAGCTGGGAAGAACCGTAGATTTAAAGACAAATTACCTTAAATAGAGTCAATCTATTTGATTGAAACTTATTGCTTAAGTCTTTTATTAACATTATCTTTAAATTCTTTTATTAAAAGGCTTAACTTATTTCTTTTATTAACCAAAAAAGGAAATACTACGAATAGATAATTTTATCCCCTGGAATAATGACATTTTATATAAATGTCCCTTAGTAATGGAAGATCAACAGTTAACTTGATAGAAGTTAATTTTTAGAGAAAATAAAATTTACGTTCATTTTTCACTAGGAGTCTTTTACTAGTGACTGAATGCTCAGCCTTTATGAAAAATCGGTTTTTTCAATTTTTCTCTTCTTTTTCAGATCTCAATAAAAGAATATTGCTGAGAACATCTATTTAAATGACATTATCATAAAAAGAGCCAAATCTGTAGGTGAATTAATAATAATCATGACAATGAATTAGTTAGTGATATGTTTAATAAAACAACTTTTATATTTTAAGTCCATTTTTGTAGAATTCAATTTTCTTTTCAAAAAGATGGTGTAAAAGTATTAAAAAAATATCTTGAAAACGTAATTATTCGAGATTAAACAATCATAAAATGATTATGATTAACAGATGGATAATCTTCTTCCATTATTCTTTAACCTGCTAATATTCCTTTCGTTTATTACTTTCACAAAAAGAAGTGTTTGCTAATTGAAAAAGTAGATTTTTGCAACAACAAAAAAAAAGGGGGATAAAATCATAAGGGTTTTAGAAGTATTTTGGAAGATATTACAATCTGGATTTTTTTATTTATTCATACTTGAAATGTAACTTTATTGTTTTTTTGAAGCATTGGCGCACAAACATGGGCATTTATTTAAAATAGACAGCATATTAGGTAGTTTTAATGATCTATTAAAATACCTTTTTTTCAAGGCGAAAAAATAGAAAAATTATTATAATTATTATTGTTTTCTAATGAAAAATATTTGAAACAACATTTTAAGATGTAAAAAAGCACTATTTTATATGAAAATTTAAGGATAAGGAAAAAGCAGCAAATAATCTCGAAACAAATAGAAATAGAATTGAAAAAGCTTCTCAGATAAAAGAAAGAAATCAAAATACTATTATATTCTTGCAGAATAAGCAGCTTTGAAAGTACAACAATAACTGCATGGATTATTTAAAAAAACCTATTTACTAATTGTGCTGTTTTAAAAGTAAATTATTTCAACTTGATGGGCTAATAAACTCAGTTCTAATCTATGAAGAGATATTATACATATTGGGAAAACACTTTGAAACCATTCAGAGGAAAAAGCTAGTTGGATTTAGAAGAAATGTGAGAGTGGGAATATTGAGTGATCTTTTTAGGAAAAAAAAAAGTGAGGGGAGACTGGGAAGGAGTACATTCGACATAACAAGAGTAAATAGCTTTTTATGTTAAATGGTTTTATCAAGCTCATTCTCTAGAAATTAAATGAATTAATTTAAGCTATTTATGTCATTACATATTGTTAATTATTGTTATGGATTGAAGAAGAAAATTAACTGCTTCAAATCAAGTTTTTGATTAAGAAGGAAAATATCTTCAGAATGTGGAAAGAAAATGGTAGATTCTAAAATAAGAATATTTATTTTTCCCTTCTCAGCATGACTAATTCTTCTTATGTAATTCAAGTCAAGAATATCTAAAACTAGAAATATCTTAGCATTTGAACATTCCAGAATTTAGGTTATTTTTTTAATTTTAATCACTACAAAGATACTATCTTTTTAAAGAAGATATTTCAAACATCATCTAAGTAATTAATTCCACACAAAACATCAATATCAACTCCTAGCCATCAAAACCAACTAATTTATTTATTAAATAGATTTATCTTTCCTTCGTTCAATACCACAAATACAATATTTCCTATTTGAATGGAGGAAAAGTGTAGTTACTTTAAATAACAATTAAATTGCTAAAGTCAATTACTATTTATTGATGAAAAAAAGGTTAGAATAGATTTTGATTTTTTCTATTCATAAAAGAAATGATGCCAACAATTAGCCTTCTGTTCTGAATTATTCGTTCTAACTGCTAGATCAGTCAAATTATTGTTAATCAGAAAATAAATTAGCTTTCAAAATCTATGAGTATTTACCTCAAAAAATAAAAGTAAAAGGATGATAAATAGTTCTTGAATTTTGATGGCCGCTCTTTCATTCTGTTAGATTTCGATTATCATAAGAAATTCCCCTTGAATGTTCGCCTCAAAATTAAGAAAATGCAAATGCTTCGTTATTGAGTACCTTTGATTTCAGAACATTAGCATAATAATTAAAGTACGTAATTTTTCTTTGTAGCGAAAAACCTAATTGCGGGCTTTGATTTTCTAAGACATTAAAAGCAGCCATGTGTCTGCTATTTGTATAATTATTTTTAAACAATAATAAACAGATTAACAATTTTGGGCAATGAGTATTCTGCTAAATCATTTGAAATCAGCAACACACAAACTTGGATCAATGCCATCTATTAATACAGGCAGCGGAAGAAATTATCTATTTGCTAGCTCTTCCATCATGTCAACACAAACAATGAACTAAAGTTCTTTAAAAATAACCAATCAGCTCAATCCATCAAACAACAACAACAACAATGGGGATCATGAAAACAATGGAACTTCATTCAAGTTCAGCTCGTTTATGCAACCCTATGAGAGAACAGCATTTGTAAGATCTCGCTCTAGCTTTGGCAATGCTAATACTCCGAATTGAGTTTTTCGCTGCTTAGATGGGAAAATTATTTATCTTCAAATTAAAAAATTTGAAATTTACCAAATCTCTTGTACTTCCTTCAAAATAAGAAAAAAAGCTTGAATTCATAACTTGGTTCTACCTTACTTTAGAGAGGATACCAACTCATCAACTTGCCTTAGTATCTTAAATAAATATATGGATCAACTTATTCTTTTACTTCTATGTATGTATGTATTATCATCCTTATTAAAGATTTACTAAATTTAAAAAAAATTTCAAAAATATTTCAAAATCATTTATAAATCCTCTTATCTTATTTATTTATTAATTAGCAGCTATTTATCAGTTGCGATATTGCATTCTTCTGATTTTCTGTTAATCTCATGGAAAATGATTGCATCAAAATTATTAAATATTAGAATGTAACTTTGAAAAAAGAAGAAAAACAATTAAAAATCATCTTTTTCAAGCAAAAATCCTTGTACTTTTATCCATAATTAGTTAACAAATACCCATGTGTATTAATATATAAACATGAAAATGTTCAATATAAGCATGATAGTATTATTAATCATGGTGAAAATCATGAATACCAGTTATATTTGAATTATTCTTCATTTGTGCCAAGTATTCCTACATACAGAATATTATTTGTAAGTAAAGACTAAAACGATGCATTATTCTCGTAGAATGGTGATGGATTGAAGATATCTGTAATACAATTTTAATAAAAGAATAAGATTGAATCCACACAGCTGCGAGAATAAAAGTAATACAAAAAAACATAATATCAAAAGTCAAAAGTATAACAATCTTCCAAAAAATTCTAAAACTTCTGACATCCAACCGTTAATATCTCTTAAGTGCTTCTTCTGCAACGACCTCTAGATCTCATAGCATTCTCTCTTGGTATATTTTAAGCCATTATTCTTCAATAACTTCTTGAAGCAACACAACTGAAAAACTACACAAATAATACATAAATGATAGTTGAAGGATATTGTCTAGAGACAACTGTAGATTGCACAGTGATGGCAGCTGCTTCATTGCTGATTGCCTTGGATATTTTGAGATTGTTCATTTAGGTTATTCTTACAGCTAAAACAAAGAACCTCAAGGAAATCTAGAAAGGCAAAATAAAGGAATTTCAATTCAATTTGAAGATCATTTTTGTTCTTGCTGTGCTTGGAGTTAGTGTAACTTAAATATTAGTCTGGATATTAATCGAAAAAGCAATTCAATCGGCTATTTTACTTCAAGTATTCTCAGTGAACGCTCTTGGATGCTGTCTATGGATATGTGCACTGATTCAAGATAAAAATCTTAAAGGACGCACTAGATTGCGTACAATCGCCAACATGAGCATTAATCTATTGTCAAATGCAATAATTTCTCTGTTAACAAGTAGAAACACGCTGGATAGTAAGGATGATATCTCGTTTTATTTATACATGGGATATGTTGGGTCTATTGGAGTGCTACAGATATTTTTCTACCAACGAGCAAGAGATTATGAAGCTATTTCGATCGATGAATTGGATGAAAACTCTTCGAATGAAGATTCAATTAGTATCCGAAATAAATCTACTGGACCATTTGAGACTGATTCGATGAAAGAAGCACTTATTGATAAATTGAAATAAGAAGAAAATAGGAAAAAGTCAATAAAAATGAATGAATAAAAAGACGAAAAAGAAATTCAGAATTGCACTGCAATTTCTCCTCTGAAAGATCAATTGATCCAAGAAAAAGACTGCTAGCTCATTCAAGACAGCTTGAAGTTATAAAATGATCTTAAGAGTGAATCTCCAGCTGTTGTAGAGTATTTTGAGGATGTGAGAATAGATAAGTTTGTGGAGATGATAAAGTATTAAAAAAAGACAATTATGTTTGAATCCAAGTTCACTTATCAAGGACAGACCCGTTCCGTTAAGCACAGCTTTAGAGAATTCATATCGTTACGTAATTAAATTAAATCTAGCCATCCTAACTTGGAGCTTCCACCATTTCCATCGAAGAAAGACTAGAATTGCATTCTTACCTTTGTTGATCTCGAAGAAAGAAGGAAACTTCTCTCAGCTTATCTCTAAGCTCTTTGCAAGGAAGTTGAATCATCTTATCTGACTTAATTCTTCCTGCCGACTTGCTATTAAGAACTAAAGGCTCCAGGTTCTCCAAAAAAACGGTCAAACTTTAAAAAACCATTGACTGAAGATCCTCGTAATTAAGTGTCATAAGTAGCTCCAATTCCTGATACAATCTGGGAAGATGATGAAGAGCTCACGATTTCACATTCCAAATGATAATTTAACATCCGAAAGCTATTATCGTTTTGCCAATAATTTCTTTTTTATTTATTTTTTGGATTCAAGTTTTGAAATTCACTTGTGTGTTAGTTTCAAGATAATCTATGTGGATTTGTAATGGCAGCGCATTAAGTTTTTGTAATCTTAGGATAGAAAAATCAACTAGTTAGAGCCTGAAGAAGAGAGGATTCTCTAAGAAAAATAAGAGAAAAGTGAAAGGGGAAGTTTTAAAAATTCAAAAAGAAAAATAAATAAAACGAAATTAAAGCAACTTCCCTCTGATCGATTGATTTAAACAGAATGTAGCCTATCAAGCAGATCTAAGAAGGAGAGAGGACAAAGACCATTTACTTGCTCATCAAGGACTAGAAATACACAGATGTACGTATATTGATTATATCTTTTATTTGATTCTTAAAAATATTTACATCTTATCAGGCCATCTAGTATCTTAACTATGAGCTGTAGTTTACTCCAAGAAGCAGGACTCTATCACTTCTTGCTTATTGCTATTACATGAATTAAGATTTCAGCAATGCATCCAAAATGTAAGCCCTTTATTCTCAATGAAATAGGTTGATTATGTTAAATCAATCTTCTAAAGGAAAAACTAATACTATAAAGCTTATTTTTCTAACTTTTCAAAATCTCCTTGATATAAATGGATAATAATGAATTTTTCTATGAAAAAAGATATGAGCAACTTGTGAGCTACTACCCTGAAGTGGATGAGTACAAGATGTATTTAGCATAGTCACTCTACAAAGAAAGTAAGAGAAAATATACATATGAATGATTCTCTTATTATTTTTTGAAAAAAGGTCTCTATGACGAAGCCTTGAAAGCTTGCCAGAATATTAAGAATCCAAATTATCAGTAGAGACTAATCTAGCTCTCAGTGCTGATAAGATATGAAAAAGATGAGATAGATCATGCTAAAAGTCTCCTAAGCTAGGGTGATCCTGATGATCCCGACACTATTGTGAATGAAGGATGCATCTTGTTTAAGGAAGATAAGTTTGAAGAAGCACGATAGAAATTCCAAGAGGCGATTAATAAAATGGGATATAACACAGAAATTGCATACAATATCGCTTTGTGCCACTATAAAATGAAGCAACTTGCACCTTCTCTCGAAAGCATCGCTGAAATCATCGAAAAAGGAGTGAGAGAGCACCCAGAACTTGGTGTTGGATCGAATGCAGAAGGTAACAAAAAGAAATAATAGAACTTCAGATCTGTTTTTAATATCTTTTTTTGAAAATTGCAGGAATCGAAGTAAAGAGTGTGGGTAACACTCAAGCACTGAAGGAAACTGCACTTGTTGAAGCATTCAATCTCAAAGCAGCAATCGAATATTCCATCAAGAACATACCTGCTGCGAAGGAAGCCCTACTTGATATGCCTCCTCGTTCTGAAGAAGAACTTGACCCTGTCACACTTATGAACATGGCACTCATGAATATGGAAGATAATCCTTCTTAGGGATTTAAAAAGTAAAAAAAGAAACATTTTCCATTAGATATCTCATGTGCTTTGTATCTTTTTTAGTTTAAACCATCTTCTCTAGAACCCTCCTTTCCCACCTGAGACATTCCCCAATTTGCTCTTGCTCTACTGCAAGTATCAATACTTCGATTTAGCTGCTGATGTGCTCGCTGAGAACTCTGATCTAACATTTAAATGCATCAAGCCTGAAGATTTTGAGTTTATCGACGCATTGATTCTTTAAAGTGCTTCTCCAGAGTAGGCATTCAGCAAATTTGACGCACTTGCAAATAAACATATTGATCAATTGCGAAAAATAACTAAAAATATTCAAGATGCACGATAAGAGAGAGACAGTGATGGTATTAGAAAGGCTTTGAAAGAATTCGATGAGTGCCTTGAGAAATATATCCCTGTCTTGATGGCATAAGCTAAGATTTATTGGGACAAAGAAAACTACACCGCTGTTGAGAAACTGTTCAAATAATCTGCAGAATTCTGTGCTGATCACGAAACATGGAAACTCAATGTGGCACATGTGTTCTTCGTGCAAGATAATAAGTTCAGAGAAGCTATGAGGTATTTTGAACCTATTGTCAAGCGCTACGGGGACAATCTTCTGTAGCTCTAAGCTATGGTCATAGCAAATCTATGTGTTTCATATATCATGGTTAACTAAAATGAAGAAGCTGAAGAACTCATGAGAAAACTTGGTAAGATTGTTAGAAGAAAAAAAGATGTTTATTTTTTACTTAATTTTTCTTTTGTTTTTGAAATTTTTCTTAGAAAGAGAAGAGGACAAATCAGCTGTTTAAGATCCTGAGAAGAACGTTTACCACTTGTGTATTGTGAATTTAGTTATTGGAACATTGTATTGTGCAAAGAGCAACTATGAATTTGGTATTTCTCGTATTATAAAATCGTTAGAGCCACTCAACAAAAAGGTAAAAAAAAACCAAAAAGAAAAAAAAACAATTATCATATTAATTTTTGTATTTGAATGATTATCAGATAAATACCGATACATGGTATTACGCTAAGAGATGCTTCTGTGCATTGATTGAAACGATGGCTAAGCAATAAATCATCTTGAAAGATTCGTCTTTCGTAGAGATTCTTGAATTCCTTGATTAAGCAGATACACAATGCAAAACAATCCCATCGGTAATTATGATTTATTTATCTAGATTTTCCTTGTCTTAACATTGTGTTTTTCCTTTTTCTTAAGGTTATCAACCCTCTTGAAGGACTTGATGAGAAAAAGACTGTTTCATTTGAAGCCAGATTGCTGAAAAAGATGATTTATAAACTCAGAGGTTGAGTTTTTCGCGAAAAAATAAACATTTTGTGTGTTAATTTTTTTTCAGTTTTTCTTTGTTTCAAAGGAATACCCACTGCTGTTAGCTAGCATAACAAATTGCTTTCTCTTTTTTGTAGGGTTTGTCTAATAAAATTGATTAAT
>Ga0302285_10002227_pt1 | contig 10863 bp, 5 predicted proteins | sample III_Fen_E2_2_FD_200455 | JGI IMG/M metagenome (GOLD analysis project Ga0302285, IMG submission 200455) | Peat permafrost microbial communities from Stordalen Mire near Abisko, Sweden - III_Fen_E2_2 | ecosystem: Environmental > Terrestrial > Soil > Wetlands > Permafrost | place: Sweden: Abisko...
CCGGCCTTTTCAACCATTGGTTGAGGGATTTCCCACCAGGCACCGATTTCGAACGAATTGCGGGGAAGGCTCTTTAATAATTTCTGATACCGTGGATCCATCAACGCATCATACTGGAGCAAAAAGGTTCCGCCAAGTTTGAATTTTTGCATAACTTCCACTTGCCTGACGACCGTGTTATAAAGCACTTCTTCAGTAATCTTTGGATCCCTTGGCTCAAGAAGTCTGATAAAATTGACAATATTTACAATCCTGGGGTGAATTGTTCCCTTTTGTATTTTTTTTACCGGTATAGCGTAACCGGTAGTAGAAAATAAGAAAAGAATTCCTGTCAACAGGAGAATCTTTTTAATTATTGAATTGTGAAAGATGAAGTGATTCAATTTATTCATTGCATTTATAGTATTTATAGTTTTAAATCTGATAGCAATATTTTGGAATTTTAAATTACACTATTCAAACTGCACTTCAAGGTTATTTATTATTCAATTTTTTAAATCTTTAAAACGGAGTTCAAAAATACACATTAACTTACAGTAAAAAACTTTTCGTGGTTATTTAAATTGCAAGTGCTTCCTAAAAAATTGCCTGATAATTTCAGGATGAAACGTTTGGAATCTATATAATAACTTTAAACTTCTCTATTTAAGCTGATTATATGTAATTGCAAATCTTTAATGGTCTATTTGCCAATTTTCAAAACATTGATATTCATAGTCTTTTTAATTATTAATTGTTCATTATTAAATATTTATAGATAAAATGCCTGACGAAAATAATTATTCATATAGTTAAATCCGTCAGGACTTCAATATATCCACAATTTACGAAGATAAATCCACCTGTTTATCTATCGGACCAATCTATATTTGCAACATCGAAAATCGCACTATTAAAAACTATGTCTGTAATTTTTTAAATCATTTTAAATTAAATCAAATGAAAATGTCAGTTGCCTGTATTGGAATAATTCTTACTGCTGTCTCAATAAAAGGGACATGCCAGATCAGCGAAAGCAACACAACCTGGGAGAATACTAAAACGATTCTTTCGAATATATCCGAACCTGTATTTCTGGATAAAGTATATAATATCATTGATTTTGGAGCCGTTGCAGATGGAACCACTAAAAACACAGATGCAATTAATGCTGCAATTACAAAATGCAACAGCGAAGGTGGAGGACAGGTACTGATTACAAACGGCAACTATCTTACCGGTGCGATTCATATGAAGAGCAATGTTAACCTGCATATTGACCAAACTGCAGAATTAATATTCACCACTGATCCGAAAGATTACCTACCCCTGGTTCGGACACGTTGGGAAGGCGATGATTGTTACAATTACTCCCCTCTGATTTATGCTTCAGGGCAAACCAACTTTGCAGTTACCGGCAAAGGAACACTGAACGGTCAGGCATCTACAGAGAATTGGTGGCCATGGAAAGGGGGTACCGGAAACGGTTGGATAAAAGGTACACCAAGCCAGTTGGACAGGAACTGCCGTCCGTTATTGAAGAAATATAACGATACACAAACTCCGGTTGATAAAAGGCAAATGGGGGAAGGATATTATCTTCGTCCACAGTTCATCAGTTTCATACACTGTAAAAATGTAAAACTTGAAGATTTTACGATAACAAATTCACCATTTTGGGTACTCCATCCCTTACTTTCCGAAAATGTAATTGTACGGGGTGTGACCGTGAACAGCGAAGGTCCCAATAATGATGGTTGTGATCCTGAATCCTGCAAAAATGTCTTAATTGAAAACTGTACATTCAATACAGGTGATGATTGTATTGCACTTAAATCAGGCCGGGATTTTGATGGCCGACGTGAGAATGCACCCATTGAGAATGTTATTATACGAAATTGCCAGATGCGCAAAGGACATGGTGGTGTTTCGATGGGAAGTGAAATATCGGGTGGGTGTAAAAACATATTTATTGAGAATTGTCAAATGAGCAGTCCTGAACTCGAGAGGGCAATTCTGATAAAAACGAATAACAGCCGGGGAGGAATAACTGAAGGGGTTTATGTGAGAAATGTAATAGTTGGAGAGGTGAAAGACGCCATTTTATCTATTAATTGCAACTATCATATCAGCGCAGAAGGTGAAGGTAAATTTCTACCTCTTATCAAAAATATATACCTGACTAATGTTATTTCTAAAAAATCAACTTTTGCCATTTGGCTTGAAGGAATTAAAGGAAAAAAATGTGTGGACAATATCTTTGTTGAAAATTGTGTATTTTCGGGAGTTGAACAAAAAAATCAGATCACTGATATTGGAAAAGTTACTATCAAAAATGTTATTCTGAATGGAAAAACCATAAACTTATCAGACTAATAATCAGATATTTGAAATTAATCAAAGTCTTTCTTATTATTTTAACGATTTGCAATTTACAATTCAATGTCGTTAAGTTAGCAAATTACTTTGTGAAACTTGGTGTCTTTGTGGCTTAGTGGCTATTATTATCTTGCCACAAAGGCTCTAAGGCACTAAGTTTCACAAAGCGTACAATGAATTAAAATTCTTAACTTAACGACATTGATTTACAATTTACGATTTGCAACTTTAACATCTTAAATATACGAAATTGATTCTAATGTATCAATTTAAAAATTGCATTTTTATACAGTCTCTGTGGAATCGATAATAGAGTTTTGGAATGATAAAATTTTTCATCCAGAACAGAAGACTACTTATTTTCTGCAACGTTGTCAGTAGATGTTTTTTGATTTAAAATAAAACCGGGAGAATGAATTCAGGAAATACATATTTTCTGTATTCATTCTTTTTTAATTTCAATAATTCATCATTCTCTTTAAACCTTTTACTTTTTTTTCTGTCCAATAACAAATCAAAAAAATATTAATATCATATCGTAGGATGGATCATCACTTTCTTGCGATTTTTTATGTATAAAGCTGAAAAATGGGCTTATTTTTGGGATTCTTGTGGTATTAGAGATACTTTTGTAAAATAAATTAATTATCCTGTCAGAATTATGAAACAGTTTTTTCTATTAATTTCTCTTTTTGTTTGTTTTAGTATTTCTTCTTTCGCACAACGCAGCATTCAGGCAATGGTTTTCGATGGTAAAAACAGTTTACCCATAGAAATGGGATCTGTCAGACTTTTGAATGCTTCCGACTCAGCATTTATCCAGGGAGGGCTGACTGATTTAAGAGGAAATTTCATGTTAAGTAAAGTAAAACCGGGTAAGTACACTATCCTGGTGAGTATGGTTGGATATCTGGATTATTACCAGAACTTAACGATGGAAAATAAGGATTTAATTTTAAAGAATATCCATTTAAAAGAAAATGCGCACTTGCTGGGCGAAGTAGAAGTAACCGGCAATGCAGCACAAATGGTCGTAAAGGGTGATACCACTGAATTCAATGCTACGGCATTCAAAACGAGTCAGAATGCAGTAGTGGAGGATTTATTAAAACGTTTGCCGGGTGTCGAAGTGAGTACCGATGGTAAAATCACGGTTAACGGTCAGGCAATAACAAAGATCAGGGTAAATGGTAAAAAGTTCTTCAACGATGATGTTGAAATGGCTTCTAAAAATATACCTGCCGAACTGATTGATAAAGTTCAGGTGTTGGATCAGAAATCGGACATGGCCCTGTTGACAGGTTTTGAAGATAATGATACCGAGCGGATCATTAACCTGACCTTTAAGCCTAACAGAAAAAGAGGTACTTTTGGAAATGTATCAGGTGGCGCAGGTATGGATACCAATAAAGATTTCAGGTATGATGGAAATATGTTTCTGAATATGATTGATGGAGATGCACAGAGTACGATTACCGGTGGTGGAAACAATACAAATACGTCACGAAGCAGTCGTGGACGGGGTGGTAACAACAGCGGGATTACCACTTCACAGAATCTCGGATATAATAACAATACACTGATCAATCCAAAACTAAAAATAGGAGGCGACGCATCAATAAACCACTCCGGCAATGAAACCGACACAAAGAGCAACCGTGAAAGCTATCTGACAGATTCGACCTATTACAACAATTCATCAAACTCATCACATAACGACAACTATTCAGCTTATCTGCGTACAGAAATTGAATGGAAGCCCGATACTCTGAATACTTTCGTATTCCAACCTTCTATGAATTATAACCGATCCTTTTCGGAAAGTAACAATCAATATACCAACCTGACAAATAATGACAGTACAAGCAGAGGAAATACCATTAATTCGGGAAATGGTACTTCAATAAATGGTAGCTTAGGTTTGATTTACAGTCATAAATTCTCTTCTAAAAAAGGGCGGACCTTTACCGCCAATCTGAATACTTCAATATCGCAAAATGACAACGAAAGCTACAATTATTCAAAAAACAGAACTATGCGCCCCGATTCAACGACCATTGTTGATCAATATACATTGAATCATTCGGATGCCTACAATGTGAATATGCGGTTATCGTTTGTTGAACCCCTCTGGAATCTAAAGAACTTCCTGGAAACAACGGTATCGTTTCGTAACAACAACAATGTCTCCGATAAAAATCAATACAATAAAGATAATAGCGGGATTTATAATCAACTTGATTCGGTTTACAGTAATAATTTCGAGAATAAATTTTACAGCGAGACCCTTGAAATGAACTACAAGTATGTAACCAAGAGTTTTAATGCTACCCTTGGTTTTAAAGGAGAACCATCGCAGACCTACAGCACCCGGCTTTACGAGAATGGTGATACGTATGGTAAGCCCCTAAAAGTTATCAATTTTGCGCCGACGGGACGGTTACAATATAATTTTGGAAGGAAAAAATTTGCACGTATTGACTACCGTGGACAAACTGATCAACCCAGCATTGGACAGCTTCAACCTGTAAAAAACAATTCAAACCCGATGAATGTAACCATCGGAAACCCTGAATTAAATCCTGCATTCAATCATAATTTGAGAATGATGTTTACTACTTTCAACGACAGCACATTTTCATCGTTTAATGCTTCATTACATGCCAGTGCAACTAAAGATGCCCTCGTAACCAACAGTATATATGACGCAACACAAAAGCAGTACAGTCAGACGGTCAATTCATCTGAAATGCCTTACAGCATAGACGGAAATGTTATGTTTAATGTACCACTTATTCAAAAGAAATTACATTTCAACACCAATACTTCATTTGGCCTTGATCACAGGTATGGTTATTCGGCAAGAGGATTAAATGCAGATATTCTCAATTCTGTAGATTTACCTCTGGGCGATCTTAGCAGTACACGAAGATACAATGCCGGCGAACAATTATCCCTTACTTTCACACAAGATCTGATTGAAATAGGTGCCCGCGGAGGATTTCGTTATTCCAACACGCTGAACAACCTTAATCCTGTAGTAGCAATCACAAAAGACTGGAACGGCGGTGGTAATGTAATGATTCATCTGCCCTATAATATCAATATCGGAAGTGATTTGAACTATACAACGCTCCAGGGTTATTCGACAAGTGCTCAAAACCAGTTGATCTGGAATGCCACCATTGACAAAACGATTTTTAATAGCAGAGGTGTTATAGCAATAAAAGCTACCGATTTACTTCGCCAACAGTTGAATATCCGTCAGTCTATCGGGGATAATTACATTCAGTACAACACTTTCAATACACTGACATCATACGTTTTAGTAAGTTTCACCTACAAAATAAACAAGTTCAAAGGTTCCAGAAATCCGGCAGACCAGAATCCTGATTTTCAACGATTCGGCCCGGGTGGTGATCATCCTCGCCGGGGTGAAGGTGGCGGTGGCAGAGGTGGTAATCATGGTGGTGGTTTCGATGGTCAACATTAATTCATTTAAACTAAAAGCAATTAACTGCTTCACAAGAAACTATACAGCATAAAAAAAGAAAGCAATCTGATGATTGCTTTCTTTTTTTATGCTATATCTCTATCGTGATAATAAAAAGGAAAATCAAATGTTCCACATTTTTACAACTCCATTTATTTTTAGTGAAATACAATCGAAATGTTATTTGTTTAGCATTAGATTATATTCAATAACCAATACCCCTAATTTATTATTCAGGCCCATTACAGGTGTGACTACGTTTAAAACAGAGTCATTTTTAAAGTTTATTGTTTCATTTGACATCAATGCAACCTGATTGGTATACATAGTTCCTTCATCCTTTTTGTTGGTCGATAGAGTAATTTTACCGTCAGGAGCACTCACAAATTCCACTTTACTTACACCGTGTTCTTTAATAAAACTCAGGAAGAACTGATTTACCTGTTCTTTATTATCCCGGGTAAGTTCACTTCTAATTGCCCATGAAAAGACTTTGGAAGTCAACATTAAATTTTTAGTTGTTAAACTGTCTATCTTATTTTCATAGTCAGATTTCAATTTTAGAGTATCTTTCTTAAATTGATTTTCAATCAAACTGATTTTAATAAATGCCCACAAAGAAATTACCACTATAACAAATAGCAATGTAAAAACTAATTTATGCCTGAGAACGAAGGCTCCGAATTTACTTTTTTTTATCTCTTTCTTAGTTACTTGATTTTCTGATTTGTTTTCAGTAGATAAATTTTCTTTTTCAGATTTCATATTTTTCTTTTTTAATGGTTTAAGAATATTTTTATACGGAATAATTTTTCAATCATCTAATGTAATGCTAATTTTAGTATAATTCACTTTAAATGTGGATTTAATAAAATAAAGAATTTGTTTAAGCTAAGAATTTTCATTACGAAGTACATATATCAGGGTATAAACCATTCATCACAACCCATCACAATGAGTACAGTTCCGACATTTTGGTAGTAATCGTATACTGCACGATATAAATACGAGCAGCATCAACATTATTGTAGAAACCATCAATATATATTTAACCGATCAGAATATCTAAATACATGTCACTAATACTTTTATTCAAATCCAGTCAATAGGTGGCTATAATTTTAATATGAATAAAACTCTGTTAGATATAATTTTCAAGGTGAAATAATTACAACGATTATTTCAACAAATCATTCAGGGCATTATCAACAGTAGGATACGCGAATGTATAGCCTGATTCAAGAAGACGTTCCGGAATAACATAAGAACTATTGAGAATTAGTTCAGGTTCCGTACCAATCAGTTTAGCTCCCAACTGAATGGCAAAAGCAGGTGCATTAATACCAACCGGAATTCTAAGAGCCTTACGAATTGCCGACATAAAATCTTTATTTTTCAATGGCCCGGGTGAAGTACAATTAATGATCCCGCTAATATTTTTATTTTCAATAAGGAATTGAATTATTTTGAAATAATCTTCAATGTGAATCCAGCTGAATATTTGATTACCGCTGCCCTGCTTCCCTCCCAGCCATAACCGGCTAAGCCATGTCAAAGGGAGTAATACTCCGCCTTTTCTCCCCAATACCACAGATGTCCTTAAAACGACCCTACGGGTATTCGGCAAACGGAATGCAAAGAATACCTTTTCCCATTGTTTCACAACCTCAGCCATAAAATCAGTTCCCAATACGGTTTCTTTCTCTGTCATTGGAGAATTTATTGATGCTTTATAGATACCCGAGGCACTGGAATTCAACCAGAGTTTTGGAGGATGGATACATGCTAATATTGCATTTCCAACCCAAATGGTCGTATTTATTCTTGAATTGATGATTGCTTTTTTATTTTCCTCTGTATGCCTGCAATTTATTGATTTACCGGCCAGATTAATTACCAGCGCTGCATTTTCAAAAGCTTCGGTCATATCAGTCGGGTTCCATGAAATATGTTTTGGATCACGTGAAATAATCAAAACCTTGTATCCTGCATTTTCAAATCGTTTGACAAGATAATTGCCAATAAATCCGGTACCTCCTGCAATGACAACCTTATCCATCTCTTGTTGAATTTAATAATGACCTTGAGAAATTATAACAACCAATTAAAAACTAAAGTTTAAAACATATAATAAAATAAAAAAAAAAACTCCCCTGCAAGAACTTGCAGAAGAGTTTTAATTATGAAATTAAATATATAGAATCTTATTCGTGTGCTCCCATTTTCAACATGCTCACTTCACGTTCACTCAGGAAACGATACTTACCACGTGGTAAATTCTTTTTAGTCAATCCTGCAAAGAAAACACGATCCAACCGGATTATTTTATAGCCCAGTTTTTCAAAGATACGACGTACAACACGGTTTTGTCCTGAATGGATTTCAATACCTACTTGTTTTAAGTCGCCTTCTTTTACAAATTCCAAAGCGTCTACCTGAATAACATCTTCGTCAAGTGTAACTCCGGCAAGTATAGTTTCATAATCACCCTTTTCAAGCACTTTATCCAATGTAACATGATAGATTTTTTTCTTTTCATATTTAGGATGAGTAAGTTTTGAAGCTAAATCACCATCATTTGTCAAAAGTAGTACTCCTGTAGTATTTCTGTCCAGACGACCTACCGGATAAATCCGTTCGCTGCAGGCATTCTTTACCAAATCAATAACTGTAAGGCGGTCATGTGTATCTTCTGAAGTTGTAACACAATCTTTAGGTTTATTCAGTAACAAATAGACTTTACGTTCCGATTGAACTGTCTGATCATGGAACATTACTTTATCGGTAAGCAGTACTTTAACACCCATTTCAGTAACAATTTCTCCATTCACAGAAATAACACCTGCCTGAATATATTCATCAGCCTCACGACGTGAACAGATACCTGCATTTGCCAGAAATTTATTCAACCGTAAAGGTTTTGTAAGATCTACAACTGTTTTCTGGTATTCCAGTTGCTTTTTATTGCTGTATTTTGAGTTTGGATCGTAATCATCATCCGCCCTGCGGGTAGGTTTACGGAATGCAACTCCGTCCTTCTTATTATCATAACGGGTTTCAACAAACTCGGATTTTTGACCTGGAGCTGGTTTTCTGAAGGTTAGTTTATCTGGACGTGATTCATCTTCCGGTTCATTTAAATTTCTACCGTAAGTCTTTTCACCGTTGCTGTCCGTGCGATCTTCCCATGGTTTTCGTTCACCATAAGCCGGTTTGCTATCTCTGTTTTCCCATGGTTTACGTTCTCCTGTTGATGGTCTGCTATCTCTGCTTTCCCAGGGTTTACGTTCACCAAATGGTTTGCTATCTTTATTTTCCCATGGCTTACGTTCACCATATGGTTTACTATCTTTATTTTCCCATGGTTTTTTGGTTCCGAATGAAGGACGACCGCCTTCTCTGCTTTCGAAAGGCTTACGTTCACCGTAAGGAGGTTTGCTGTCTTTATTTTCCCATGGTTTTTTTGGTCCGAATGAAGGACGGCTTTCACGACTTTCATAAGGTTTGCGGTCACCACTCTCGGAATCGTCACCACTGCTTCTGAATGATCTTTTTTCACCTGATGCCGGACGACTGCCTTCTTTATTTTCCCAGGGTTTACGATCGCCATAAGCTGGTTTATCACCGCGGCTTTCAAATGATTTCTTTTCTCCGAATGAAGGACGACTATCACGGTTTTCGTATGGCTTTTTGTCTCCATAAGAAGAATTACCACGGTTTTCATATGGTTTCTTATCTCCGTAAGAAGAGTTACCACGATTTTCATATGGCTTTTTATCACCATAAGAAGAATTACCACGATTTTCGTAAGGTTTTTTGTCTCCATAAGATGGACGACCGGTTTCTGTTCTCTTTGAATCAGAATTGCCTGTTGAACGGCTATCTCCTGATGGTTTTCCTGTGCCAAATTTAGACCCGCCACGTGAGCCTTTTAATATCGATTTCACATCGCGTTTCTCAAACGGTTTACCATCACGGCCGGCACCTGCATTCGATTTTGGTTTCGAATTTCCCTGCCATTTTTCATTATTTGTCTTCATTCAAAATTTTATAAGTGTATTTGGGGTACAAAGGTCGTAAAAAATCCCGAATAATCAGCACAGTTTTAACTCAAAAGCTATTTTCCGTACAAATATCTACCGGTATTTATCAAATTAATGAATCATTCATCCAACAATGACTTTAATGTTATCAATTATTTTAAAATAGATAAGAATTTAAATCTATTTGAAAACATATTATCCAACTTATTGTTTTGAATCCAGGTGAGTTTAACACTTAACAATATTAATAATTTGACCCTGTTAAAATAAACGTTACGAATGACTTTTTAACTCGATTAATTTGTTATTTTTGCCTAAATATAAAATCAATTATAAACAAATTTTTAAAGTAGAATGGAAACTTTTAAAAGTGATATATCAGGTAAAAAATTTCCGGTTTCAAGTAAAATATCAGGTACTTCTGTCAGGGAATCCATATTCAATCTGATTAAAAAAGATAAACCCGATTTTACCAAAGAAAAGTCTTTATCGGACAGTGAATTGAACAAGTATCGTGAAAAATATGTTGAAGTATTTCTTTCTAAACAAATTGGTAAACTGACTTCGCTTGAAAAAATCGTGCTGGAATCTTTGAAAGATCAAACAATACTCACTGACAAATTAGATAATGATGAATTAATTACAATGACGTATGGTCAGCGAATCGCTGATAAAGTGGCATCTTTTGGTGGGAGCTGGACATTTATAATTGCATTTGCAGTATTTTTGTTGGTATGGATCTGTATTAATATCTATTGGCTGGGCAACAAAGGATTTGACCCCTACCCCTTTATTCTGTTGAATTTGATTTTATCCAGTTTAGCTGCCATCCAGGCACCGGTAATTATGATGAGTCAAAACCGTCAGGAAGACAAGGACCGTGAAAGAGGTAAAAAAGATTACATGATAAATCTCAAATCGGAACTGGAAGTGCGTATGCTTCATGAAAAAATGGATCATTTAATCATA
>Ga0302285_10002229_pt1 | contig 10851 bp, 7 predicted proteins | sample III_Fen_E2_2_FD_200455 | JGI IMG/M metagenome (GOLD analysis project Ga0302285, IMG submission 200455) | Peat permafrost microbial communities from Stordalen Mire near Abisko, Sweden - III_Fen_E2_2 | ecosystem: Environmental > Terrestrial > Soil > Wetlands > Permafrost | place: Sweden: Abisko...
GTTGTTGGAAACCATTTATTGTTTATAAGCTCGTAGTCCTGTCGGAATTTAAACCCGATTAATCCTTTTTCCGACGGTTCGGCTACTATATTTTTAATTGCAAACCCCGTTGAACTAATAAATAACGTTCCTTTTAAACCATTGAAATTCTTGCCTTTTTTAGGTCGGAAATTAATGACAAAAATAGAATCTGAAGTATTTATGTAACTGTCTTCGAGCTCAAAACTATAACAACTCAAACAGCCATCCGACAAAGGACTCACATATTCCGTAATTGATTTGTCGCTGCTAATGGGTAATTCAAATAGTGAGATACTATTGTTGTAAAACGAAATTGAATTGTGAAACATAGATACAAAACTTTGAGCGAGCAAAGGGTCTTTAAAGCCTGACGTTTTTTGTGCTATAATTTTATTTTCAATTCTTTTATTTGATTTCAGACACGAAATAACACATTCGGATATAAATGGAGCACGATTTTTCAATCGCTGATTTTTAGTTACCTTAAGGCTATCCTGTCGTGTTGCATCGTCCGCGAGTTTTGCATCTACGATTGTCTTAAAGTAGCATTGATAACTGTATTTCTCATAGTTCTCAAAGTTGTTTTCTTGCTTGTTTTCGAGTACACGCTTTATAATCCGGATTGCCGGATTATTTGCCGGCGTTACAACGATCTCATTAATTTCTTGAATTGCAGTCTCTAATTCTACAGTGATATTTTTTCGATACGTTTCCGAATCTATCTGAATCTTTTTTTGCTTGTAGCCTACACACGAAACCGTAATGCTGTTTATATTCGATTCATCGATTTCAAATCTTCCGGACACATCAGATATTATCCCTTTTTGAAGCGATTGTTTTTGATAAACAACAGAGGCAAATGGGATTGGAAGTTTGGAGTTCTTTTCAATAATTTTCCCAGTCAGTTTCGTCTGCGATGCAATCTGCGATATTATTCCAAAACTAAAGAATAGAACTAAAAACAGTGTTTTTTTTGAAATGTGTTGAGTGAAAGGCATAGGCTAAATCAGGGCTGTATATTTTCTTTATTCAATTATAGATTGCAAAAAATCACCATCAATAATCATAAGCTTTACACCATCTTTTGCAATGGAGCGATGTGAACTCAATTCATCTGAAACAACATAGGTCATTCCTTTTGTCAGGATAAATTGCTCGCCATTTTGCAATTCGCTTACAAACTCACCCTCCAAACAATGTACAATATGTCCTTTTTTGCACCAATGGTCAGCCTTATAACCTTTTGAATACTCGACTATTCGGATTCTTAATCCCGAAAGCTGAATAGTTTGCCAATAAGCAGTTCCACTTTCTCCAGCATGCTCTGTTTTAGGAATTATAGTCCAATCGATTGTTTGAAATGGGATATTTGAATTTGTCATATACAATTTGTTACAAATAATCAGTACGTATCGGTGTAAATACATCAACTATTTCTCCACGCTGTCGCGGGTCTGCGACTATGAGTGTTCGGAAGATTTTTAAGTTGACATTCTCTGTTCGCCGTAGTGTAAATAATGCTGCACCCTATGTTTGGCATAGCGTCCCGCTATGTCAAAGCTGAAAGGAAAGCTCCTGCTTTCCATATTCCATTTTTGATATGCAAGGCAAGAGCCTTGCTTTTAGCAGCGACATAGCGAAAGACGCTATGCCTAACAACCCAAGGCAACCTACACTCAACTGAGCTACGAAGCTGCCAACAAATTTATTGCGAAAATCCGGAGATATTGCGTTTGAAGAAGTAGTGAGTTTCTGTCGGATTTTAATCATCTACACTTACGTTGTTATAAGCAAATAATGATTATATATCCACGTGGACAAGGGTATTTAAAAAAATCATTTATTTAAATATCTTCTTTTAATTTCTGATAGCTCGATAAATTTGTCATTCTCTTTTATCTTCCAAAATTTCCACCCATTTACGTTAAGATTTACAATTGCTCTTGCAGCTCCGCTAGGGAATGGAAAAATCTTTTCACGTCCATTGATTATTAAAACAATTGCTCCATCTTTATTTAATAGACCTTCAATGTTTTGATCTGATGTAGCATATACTTTTGTATTTGGTTTGATGAAACCCTCATCTATTAACTTATTTAATTCTATGTCTGGTTTTTCTTCGTATTTCATAATGTTATTCTTTTACTGCAAATCGTATTTTATAAAGATGTATTAATGATTCCTTAATTGAATTGTAAAATTCGCTAATTCCAAAGCATTCAAATAATATGTTTTCAAAATTTATTCTATCTTCTTGCTCTAATTCCTGTTCTAATGGCAATCTACTTCTTTGGGTAATTGGCAAAAATGCATTGACAATATTTGTCTTTTGTTCATCGCTAAGAAGTTGAAAGTTTAAGATTTTGAAATCTCTTTCAAATTTTGTTGCTCTTAAATCAAGTGCTCCCAATCCTCTGCCAAAACCGAAACTTTCGATAAAGAACATGCTTAATATGCTATTTAATAAGGCAAGAAATAGAACTCTATTTTCTTTTTGAAAATCGTCATTAACTGAAAGACCAATCATTCTTTGGTCAATAAAAGAACGATTTTCAAAAGAAGCAATGAAAAGACTTTTGTCATAATTAACGTTAGCAACAAAGTCTGCCATATTATTGGTTTTCATCTCATACCAATGCATATTTGCTTTACGCAAAGATTTAATGAGTGGAACACCAGTCTCGTTATTTTGATTCTGAAAACTTCTTATCCATTCTAATGCTCCTGTATGATTTAGTCTCACTAATTCTTCTATGCTTCTGGAACAACAGAATGCGTCAGCATTAGTATTACAAAGTAGCCCTGCTGTACCTCTGAGATTTTTCAAAACAGGCTTTATATATTCGGCTTCAATATTATGTCCAAATGCAGGATAAAATAATGCATTCCATCCTCTTCTTTCACCACGAGTAAAATTGAAAACTTGATTGCAATCTATAAGTTTTTCTGATACTTCAGAAAGCCAATTAAGATTTGCAAAATAACCGCACCAAGGAACACCAATTGTTTCTAAGTTTATTATTTCGCCAACAGAATAGCTTTGAATTGTTACAAATTCGCTATTTTCTTCAAGTAAAATATTATTACTTAGTCGTCTGATATCAGATATTGAATCAATGTTTTCTTTTAAAGTGCAAAATGAAATAGTTCTATGATTGTTAATTGGAGTAATTGGTTTTCTTTTGCTTGCAATTAGAAATGTAGTAACAACATCTGCATTGTTAAACCATTTCCCTTTTCCAGATATTACCACGGTTTCAATGTCATAGAATTTTTGAATTAATTCTAAGAAAATTTCACCGTAATCTGTACCTAACCATGCATTTGAAAGGATCAACCCAATTTTGCCATTTTCGGAAAGAAGTTTGTGTAAATAAAAAGGAATATAGGCAAAAATATCGCTTTTGCCACTTAGCATTGTTGATGTATTTGTTTCTTCGTGAATAAAGTTGTTTATATCAGTGATGTTTTGATTTAGAACTTCAATTTCCTTACTTTTTATAAATGGCAAATTGGAAACCACGTAATCAACAATAGGAAATTTTTTCGCAATTTCATTTCCGTTATTTGGGTCTTTGAATTCTATGTTTTGCCCAACTTCCAAATCTATAATATCTGCTCTAAAAATATTAAGGACTTTGCCTATGTTATTTGGTTTTGCTAATGTTAGTGTAGATAATTGGATTGGAAAAGAATGTTTGTCTGATGCCCAAATACTTTCGATAATAGCATCTTGATTTATTTCGTATTCTTCTTTAAGCAAATATGCTTGATTTATGATTGTACCAGTACCACAACATGGATCAATTGTGATTCCTTCTTTGTTGTCAATTGTTAGTCTCGTTAATAAATCTGCTAATTTCTTTGGTGTGGCGAATTGCCCCGCTACTTTTCTTTTAGCTGATACAATAGAAGATTGAAGCAGATTATGAAGTATTTCGATTTCGATACCATCAATATTGATTGTTGCCAAAAATTGATTTAACTGAATTATTTGTTTCCAAGCTGCTTCAGAAATGTATTCAATTGCAAGATTACTACTGAAAATATTCCAAAAATTGCAGTTTTCTGAAATTGCAGAGATAATTTCTTTTGCTTGTTCTATCGAAGTTTCAAAATTGATTGATTCTATTGTTCGCACATCGTTGAAATGTCTTTTAAGAACATTAGCAAAAATGATTTTAAAAACCCAATCAGTTAAAGTCACTTTTGAAAGAGTAGGTAATTTGTTTGATTTATCTTTGGCTGCCGTTGGATTAAAACCATATTCTGATGCAGAAGATAACCACCAATTATTTATTTGCGCTTCAACTCTTGCATTAGTTCGAACTTTGTTTTTTAAATTTTCAACTGTTGACGGCACGTTCTCTAAAATAACATCAATGATTGCATCCACAGCCAAAATTTCAACAGATACATCGTCTGAAATTTCACCTGATTCAAAATAATTGTTTAAATCTTCAAGTATTGTATGTAAAAGTTCTTTCCATAGACTCTCTTTTTGTTTAACTTCTGATTTATCATTGATTTCAATATCATTCCAAGATTTTAATATTGAAAATGAATCACCCTGTTTAGAATATAAAACGGCACTTTTTGCATTCCAAAGAATGAAGCTGTCCCTTTGTAAAATCTTTGCCTTTATTATCGCATTGCTAATTAATTCAGCATTATTAATTGCAGTATTAGGCATTTTCAACTCCCAACCTTGTAAAATGATATCTTTTGATTGGTCTTTAAAGATTAAAACATCCGGAAATAAACTAGAACTTTCATTGCTGATTGTATTTTCACCACCGGCACTTTTTAAATGCCAACCTTTATTTGCAAGATGTAAATTAATTTCACTTATTACATCAATTGCCCAGCTTCTTTCATTATATGTGATTTTTGCCATCTATTATTCTTGCAATTAGAGTTTTGCTTGACTTATTTTACTTGGTTTGTAGAAAACAGTATGATATTTTGCGATTGGTTCATTGAAAAGACTCAAAGTAGATTTTTCAATTTCTTTTCGTTTAAGTGTTTCATGAATTCTGTCTGTACATATCTTAATATAGTCAACAGGATTTACTTTGTGGAGTAAAACATCTTCGTTCTTTTCAATCCCAATAAATTGCCTGTTTTCAAGTATAGCTGCGAGTAAAAAACTCCCGCTACCACAGGCGTTATCAAGAATGATGTCTCCTGGTTTTGTGTATGTTCTAATCAAATACCTTCCTAATTCAATAGGCTTTTGAGTTGGATGCAAAACTGGACCTTCAGATTCGGCAGTTTTTACATATATAAAATCATCTATCGGCTGTTCTTCATAAAATACAATGTCATTTGGGTATCTTTCTCCGTTACTTTTTACATGTTTTGGTTTGAATTCTCCATAACTCCCGGTATATTGATCTTTTCTAATACCTTTGTCATAAGCTTCACCGTCAGTCATTTGAGGATTATATGTTGGTTGTTTTTTATAGAAGATACAAATATCCTCGTGTTTTCTTAAAGGTTGTTTTTTTGAATTAAGGAAGTTTGTTGATTTTGATTTTATCCAAACAATTTTATATTTAAATAACTTCTCATTGCTTATAATTAATTTGGCTGTAAATAAGCCTTGTGATGTTAGTGCAATTGCTCCATTATCTTTGATGATTCTTTCATAATGCTTCCAAAGTTGGTCTAAATCAATGACGGAGTCCCATTTGTTTTGAGTAGTTCCATAAGGTAGGTCACAAAGGATCATATCAATGGATTTGCTCGGAATATTCTTCATAACTTCTAAACAATCCCCTTGAACTACTTTATTTCTATAATAATCAATATTCATTTTCTTTTTTTTTTATTTTACAAAGATAGATAAAATCAATTACTGATGTTTGCTGATACTATAATGATTTTTGCTATTTTTTTCTTATGAAAATATTCATATGATTTCTATAAAATAAATGAGATTTTTTTAAGATAAGTGTTTATATTTATTTGACTTATTGTCTTCAAGAAAAATAACTTGATATTACTGTAAATTCCATTAATCAAAATTACACATTCCATTTTGATTAATCTATATTTCAGTTAATATACTTATCAACAGCTTGAAATAAAACACAAAAAAGGCGACACAGTATCCCCGTGTCGCCATTAGTTTATTTTGCTTTTGTGCTATCGTCTTCTTTTGGTTTTTGGGTGGCTGCCAGGTCAACCACTATGCGTGCATTGCTGTATTGTCCGAATACAGTGGGGTTGAGGGTGGCAATGGGTTTCATTAGTTTGTCGGTAGTGTTTTTAAGCTCTTTATTCAGGTCGGCTATAGTGTCGCGCAGTTCGGTGGTAGCCTGTTTTGATACCACTTCGATGTTTCGTCTGTCTGGTGTGCGTTGTTTCATCGATGCAGAAAGTGTATTCAATGTTTCGATGTCATCCATACTCACGCCCCATCCCTGTAGTTGGTTTGCCAATGGTAATGCTGTCTTGTACACCTGTTGCACCTTAATGTAATAGTCGCCTTCGCGTAATCTGTTGAGCAGGGATTTTGGCCAGTCGGCTATCAGTTTTAATTCCGGGTTGTTTGTAGCTGCTGCCACTGCACCAATAGCATCCGATACTTTAATCATTTTCAGATCTAATTCCTTTTTCTCATTTTTTTTGAGTCCTGTCTGTACCTTTGTGTCGGTGGACTGGGTCTCGGATAATCCATCAATGATTCCCAGTCCCTGCTGTATTCGGGCATGCGATTCAAGAATGGATGGATACGCTCTAAAAAAATCAATGTTGTTTAAAAAAAACCGATCTACGGTTTTAAACATGTTTACCAGATTCATCTCGTTTCTAGTCATAATAAAAGATTTTAATTGTTTGTATTGATTTTATTTATTGAAAGTGCTTGTGCACTCAGTTCAATTTTCTCTTATCATTGGTACGGTTTGTTTGCATTTGATACATCATTTTCTGAAACGGTTCAACTATTCTCTGCAGTGCTCACAGACTCCTCTGCAACGCCTAAAGTACCTTCTGCAATGTTCAAAGATTCCTCTGCAGACCTAAAAGCTGCCATTGTAACAGTTGAAGAGGTCATTGCAGAACTTACAGAGTGCTTTGCAGCGGACAAAGACCCCATTGCAGCGTTACAAAACTTCATTGCAATATAATTATATGACATTGTGACAGCAGCACGATTTTCTGAAAGTGTCGCGAATTATTCCGTGTCGTTTATTTTGTCTTCATATCTGATATTTGATTGATTTGATGCGTGTTGCAAGCAAAGTTATAACTTAAAATTGAGAAAACCAAAAATATTGATATATACATCGCGAAATTTTTGGCGTTAATAATTAGTTTAAAATCAAGGAAATAACGACTTGGTTAAAAATTATTTTATATACATCGGATGTTGGAGTTAAAAAGAGGGTGTTTTTTGAGGGTATGAAAGTGCCTGTGAAGGAGATAAACGGAAAATAAGGGGACGTATTTATGTTTTGTCGGCTTACTTATACACATAAAAAAACCCGCGAATCGATTTGTTCAATTCGCGGGTTGTAAGCTTGTTTTATATGGATCTGCGATCCGAATGACGGGAGTATTTATCAGAAAAACAATAGAAATCCATTGACAAAATAAATCAACCCTACGGAACCAACTCCCATTCCTATAACCCATAGGTATCTCCGTTTAATCAACGCTGCAATGGATGATAGCAGAATGGATATTTGTAGAAATATGACTGCTAATCCAAACTCGTTCGAGTGCTTTTTTGCTTCATCGCGCGTGGACTCAAAAGACTCGGCATCTTTCTTAATCTCCGATTTTTCTTTATCGTAACGTTTTACCGATTGCTCATATTCGGCAATCTTTTTCTGATACATTTCAATTGTAGGCTTATCCGACTTAGGTACGCGTTGTAAGTCCAGTACCAGCATGTCTCGCTGAGTTTCGTACAGGTACAACTTCATTCCTTTACTCTGAAAATACGACCACTTATTCGATGCTTGCTCCTGACTTAATACCGAACGAGTGGAATAACCTCCACCCTTAAATGTGGATAAGGTTGCTGCCACAGCAAAAATTATTGTGGTTAATGCCAAATAGTTTAACCAGGGTTGTTTCTTTTCGTCTGTCATAATATATAAAGTTTTTAATGCGCAAAAGTAATACAGAAAGGGCAATATAATATGCACTTTATCTTCAAAAAAACTTTAGAAATCTCAATGTTTATAAAAGTTGGTTCCGGGTAGTGTGCAAAATATGAATAAAGCTTATTCCGACTTAGGCAGTCTGACAGAAAAGGTGGTGCCTTCGTTAATCGCGGTGCTGAACGTAATGCTGCCGCCCGAAATTTCAATAATATTTTTGGCAATGGCCAGGCCGAGTCCCATGCCGGTACTCTTGGTGGTAAAGTTGGGTATAAACAGCTTGTCCTGTATTTCGGCATCAATTCCCGCCCCGTTGTCCGACACGGTTATCGTCACTTCCTTCGCTTCTTCGGTCAGGCGTATGCTTATTTCTCCTTCGCGCTCCTCGGGTATGGCTTGTATGGCATTTTTTATCAGGTTGTTGAATACCTGCACCAGCTGCTCGGGGTCGGCATATACAAATATGTTTTGCTCTGCACCTTCGTAGCGCATGGTTACGTGCTCGTTGTTGTTCATGAACAAGCGGAATACGGAGTAAATTTTGGCGGCCACATCTACCCGCACAAAGCTGGCTTCGGGCATACGCGCAAAGTTGGAGAAAGTTCCGGCAATGCGCGACAGGTTATCAATTTGCTCAATAAGCATAATGCTCGATTTCTCGAAATAATCGTCAAATTGCTTATCCTGCATCTTTTTGGTGCGCTGTAGCTGTTGTATGGTGAGCTTCATGGGCGTAAGCGGATTATTGATTTCGTGAGCCACCTGTCGTGCCATCGACCGCCATGCCGACTCCCGTTCCGATTTAGCCAGCAGGCGCGCGCTTTGCTCCAGTTCGTCCACCGTTCGGTTATACTGTTGCACCAGTTGTCCTATTTCGTCGTTCAGATTATAGTCAATCTTTTCGTTCCGTCGTCCCAGGCGCATATCTTTTAGTTTCATTTCCAGTACAATGAGCGGAGCCGAAAGCTGCTTGCCAATAAATAAACTCAGTACGATAGCCAGCACGATGATAATCATATAGATATGAATAATCACTGTGAGGAAGCTCTCAATCTCGCTTCTGATTTCGTCCTGACTGAAAAACTGCGGCACGGCAATGAACCCTATCTGCGTAAAATCGCCGTTTACAAAGTCGATGTAGCCCGTCAGGTAGTTCAGTTTGCCTATGTGCTCGTATTGGTTGATGTTGGATGTAGGGCTAAAATAGGGGAGAGGCGCTATTTTATTACTCATCAGGTTTTTGTTGAATATCAGCGGTTGCGAGCTGCCCATCAGTATGCCGCGGTTATCGTATACATGAATGTCGGTGTGGTATATGTAGGACAAATCCTGCAATACGAAGTTCAGCGCCTGCGTATTGAGCACGTTCAAATCCTGATTCCAGTAATACGTATCCTGCAGTGCTTTTTGGATGTAGTTCTTTTTGTTCTCCAGATTGTCAATCTGCTCCTGTTGGTATTTTTGTTCGATATAATTGACCGACACGTAGAAAATACCCAGAAAACTTATAATCAGCAGGGTGATAAATGCGTATTGAAATTTTGCGGTCAGCCCAAGCCTGTAGCTGCTGTTGCGCCTGAGGTAGAAAAATGCCCACACAAAGAGCCAGCATGCCGAAAAGAATGCCAGAAAGGTGTATATAAAATACAGCAGGTAATCTACCACATGGTGCGGTTGCAGTTCGGAGATTACGATATAATTTTTGTCGCTGGGCGAGTAAATATAATGCGTATAGCCTTTATACTCCTGTTGGAAAAAGCCCGATTGCTTCTTGTGTATCCATTTGTTCTCTTGCGGAAATTCAAATTTACCGGATGAATACACCAATCTCTCCCGGTCATATTTAGCAATGCCGATATTCAGGCGGGCTTGTATATCGGGCGTAGAGGCTATCAACAAGTTCGGGAAACTATAGCTCTTGAAGTTGCGGCGCGGGTAGAACTCCATGAAAAAAAACATGGAGTCCGGGCGATTATAATTGGCCTGAAATTTACCGATGTAGGACATGTTACTTTCGTTGGCCGGTACGCTATAGAAATGGGTGTCTTTCAGTTTTGTGCCCGAAGAGATAATAAATTGCACATAATCATTATACAGTGCAGAGTGAACATTGGTGGCATTAATGCGCATCTCGTATTTGTTCCAGAAACCGCGCAGGTATTTTTTGTTCAGGTATTCATTGGCGGCAGTGAGCGAGTCTTTTTTTGAAACCAGCAGCCCTATCCTGCGGTCGGTCGATATCTTGTAGTCGAGCTCTTCAAGCAGGATGTCAGCCATTTTGTCATTTTCGGTATTTCCGTTTACCAGAATGTTTTGAGCCAGCACTTTGTATTTATCGTTTCTTTTCTGACTGTCGATAATAAAAGAGTTGCAAACCAGAAAAGCAGTAAAAACGAATACCCAGCAGGCAATGTAAACATTATTGTTTTTGTATTTTCTGAAAATATATGGAAAATAAAGCACACCACAAATAATGATAAAAGATGCTGTTATTCGTATGGCCGATTCGGGTGCAATAGTCAGGTAAACTACGAATAGCAATAACGATAATGCGGCATCAACAATCAGAGCTTGTTTCAGTAAATATTTTGTTTTAAACCAATTGTGCGATTTGAGGAATAAAAGTACCAGCCCGATTCCCCAAACCAGTATAAGAAAATGCACCCAAAGCGTAACACCCGAAAAATCTTTGAAACTCAGAATACTGATCTGA
>Ga0302285_10002231_pt1 | contig 10845 bp, 5 predicted proteins | sample III_Fen_E2_2_FD_200455 | JGI IMG/M metagenome (GOLD analysis project Ga0302285, IMG submission 200455) | Peat permafrost microbial communities from Stordalen Mire near Abisko, Sweden - III_Fen_E2_2 | ecosystem: Environmental > Terrestrial > Soil > Wetlands > Permafrost | place: Sweden: Abisko...
TTTATCTTTAGTAGAGTGTAATGAACATTTTACCCATTTTAGACATAAATTCTCCTTATCGTTTTCTTAAAACCACTTTTATTCCTGCTTAAATAAGTGCCAAACGTGCTTCTGTTTTCACAAGGTTTACATGTACAGAGCTTGTGTATATTAATAACATATTTATGAAATATTTTCAATGGTTTAAATGTGGATTTATTTTTTAGCAACAAAACTTGAAAGGTAGAGAGCTTTCAAGGAATAATAATGTCCACAAAGAAATATTGGCGGCTTTTATCTACAAAACTAAAAACAAAAATAGTTAAAGTAAGTATCTTTAAGAAGGAGATATTTTCTTTAGTAAAATTTGTGTTTTTTAAAAAAAAAAAAAATAATGGAAAGAGCTCATATTTTTTAGCATTAACCATAGTTTAAAATAAATTTCATTAAGCTTAGTCCCAAAAAGAGAAATCTAATTACCTTGGATACTTGGTTTCCTTTATCTTGCCTGAAACCTGAACCTTTGGTAGTTTCTAAGCAGAATATTTTTTTTTCTGATTAAATTCTGAGTGCGGAAAAGAATAAAAGAAAGTGAAAGAATTAACTAAAAAAAATGGAAAATGCGGGAGAACCTTAATCTGAAGTTGAGAAGCCTAAATAACTGACGAAAGAAGACTACGAAGCAAGAGACATTGACATTGATTTTTCTATCATTTCACAAGAATAAACTACCTGCGAATCTCGCATAGAAAAAGACAAATCTGATGTGGACGCATTAGTGAAGCTGGGATTCATTCACATCAGGTATTATAAAAACAAAACCCAAGCAATGGAACATTTTAATCGAGTTCTTTCTCTCAACCCAAATGATATTGATGGGTTGCTGGGGAAGTGCTACTGCATATTGGAAGATAAAAAGAAGCACGAGTTTGATCTCTGCTAGAACGAGATCGACAAATGTCTCGTTCAGAAAATCAAATATTGGAGAATCTATTATTATCAATCCATGCTGCACTACCTTCGCTACAAAGATTATCTGAGCAAAAAAGCCCTTCGAAAAGCGCTTAAACTCTGCCCAAATCACTACCTTTCAATATCCCTGCTAGCTTTAATTCAAAGTGAAACCCCATCAGAGAGACCCTCAGCAAAAGAAATGATCGATCTTATCTTCGACTCAAAGCAAAATTTCAAAAATGATTTCTCCGTCTATTATCGAGCTGGTAAAATCTACGAAAAGCTTAAACTCTCTGATGAAGCAATTAAATACTTCCTCAAATCGACAGAATTCCGAAATAACTACTCCTAGGCTATGAAAATGGTCAGCTACATTTATATGAATCAAAAAAATGACTTAAATCTAGCTAAAGAATACGCTGACAAAGCCGTCCAAATGGATCCTACAAACGATGAGGCATTTATGAATCTAGGAGAGGTCTATGAAAAAATGAATTAAAACAATAATGCAATAGACCAATATAAAAAAGCCATCGAGATAAACCCACACAATGAGACGGCCTATCTTCTTATCCTCGATTAATACGAACAAATCGGAAACAAAAAGGAGTTCCATGAGTTATGCTAAAAATTTGTGAAACACAATCCGAAATCTGCTGATGCAAATTTTGAAATGGCCTTTTCATTCTCCACGATACTTAACACGCATTCCGCTATTAGGTATTATAAGCGTGCCCTTAAAATTGAGACTGTAGTAGATAGCTTTAACAATCTTGGGAATGTGTATTACTAGCAGCATGATTTAGAAGAATCTGAATAGTATTTTCTCAAAGCACTAAAACACGATCCAGAAGATGAATCGTTCAATGATAATCTGAATATTGTGGTTTAAGCAAACCCTTACTAAGGTGAGGAAGAAGACTCACTTAACGGTGAAGATGATGAGATTGACTAGCAAATCAAATAATTATTTGCTAATCCATTTATGAACTTTCCAATCTGATTGAATTTTTTTTTCTTCTTCAAATAAAATTTGATTATTTCGTTTTTGTTTATGAATTATTTGGAGTTAAATGTTGATGAATTAACTTACATTTTAGGAGAAATATTTTTAGGAGATAATTTTGAATAAAAAACAATATATTTTGGATTGAAAAAACACATAATAATATTGGGGAAAAAATCATCTTAAAAAATGATGAATAATCACTGTCATAACGATATTTGATTAGAAATATTCGATTAGAGAGTGTGCATTGCTGGATAAAGTTGATCCGTTTTAGTTTCTCATTAAAACCCAGGTAGTTTAATGTTGCTTAACTATTCTTGTAGGGTTATTTGTCTGCTCGTATTATCTTACTGAATAATTTTGATATTGTCTTTCTATTGCTATTGCCGTTTTTCTGAGCGAGGAAGGCTCTTTGATGTTGGCTATCTGACAAGAATAATATTTTGGATAGATAGCTCTTATTTTTCTGAATTGTTTTTGTTGTTATCTGGAAGTATTTTTGAATCTTTTTTATCTGACTTTAATAGATTGTTTAGGTGCAATATTTTGTCTTCATCCGATTATTGCTGCTATCCACCTTCCATATCTTCTTTTGCTAATCCTTCCTTTGCTAATTCTTCTGCTTCTTTTAAACTATCCTCCAAGACATTTTTAACGAAGCATAATTTTATTATCGAAAAAACTGATAATAATATTGCCTTGATTATGAGATAAAAATTGCAGATTATTATAATAAAAAACAAAGCTATTATGATCCAACCTAATTGTACTCTTGTAGACTCCTATTAATTCACATCATCTTATACCAAAAACAGCATGACAATCTAGATAGCAAGAAATAGGATTTCAGAGATAATAGCAACTACTTTATCTTCAGTGTTCTCGAAGGGATTGATGTAGACAATGTAAGAAAAGATGAAAACATTTAGTTGAATTAAGAGTATCAGCTGTAGATATGGCCATTTATACAAGATGACAATGATCAGACTAAAGATTATCTTTCTGAACATTAGTAAAATCAAATAGTATTTAACTAACCGAAAGTGTCTTGGACCAAAACATTTTGCTCGAATGGTTTAAGGATTTTCTTTTAATTGGCCTTCCTCTTATTCGGATAAAGGGATGTTAATTTCTTTAGGAGAAGGCATAGATTCGTAATTGAGCAGGTGTTCGATACCTTGAGAATTTACAGGAGCAGATAAGTTTATTTTGTTAGGGGAGATTTTTAAAAAACTTCCATTTTCTCGTTGATGAAAGGATGAGTTCAATCTTGAAATGCGTTGCCTTTAGGAGGTAAATATTTCACCGTTTTCGCTTTGAAAATGACTGAGATTCGACTCTTTTGGGCCATCGAGGGGCTATAAAATCTATTTATTTGGTGTCTGCAAGTTAAAGGCTTAAATTCTACCTTCTGTTCGTAAAGGGATTTATTAAAATTCTTAAACTAAAGCATCTGCTTTTGTCATGCTAGATTTCTGAATTCCAGTTTTGCTGGCCATAATAGGCATTTAGTCGACAGCCTTATTGTTTTCAATATCGTCTGAAAGAATCTACAGAGGATCTTCCTTCTGAACCGCAATTGGGTTGATAATACAGCTCCCATGATTTTTTTTACTAGGGCCACTCAGACGAAGTCCATTTATCAGTGTTGATTGCTTTGCTACAGCTGATTCTAAATCCTACCCGATTTATATCTTGTAGAATTTATGGAACAATAATAAAGGCACCGAAAACACAACTAAGAATAGAATACTTTGTAGACTGTAGTTAATTATCCAGCTTACTAATCGATCAGAAAAATCATAATTATAAAACTGCACTACTGCGGAAAAGGCTAGCGAAAGGCAGACTACTTAAAACAGATCCAGAAACGCATTATATATCCAAGTCGTTTTCAAGGATGTTTTAGCATACTCTGAAATAACCTCCCATGGAGCGAAAGACATAAGATAGTAAATCAAAAAAAGAAGAAGAATAATCAGAATTAATGTGAGTTCCTGCCCAACTTAGATCAAGAAATATCCACTTACTTCCATCTCCACGAACTTACTAGATGGAGGCATTTAGTCATATCCAGGTTTGACTAAGAATCTTTCAAAGATATTTGGAAAATAAGGGTATTAGAAGTGATTAAAAATCTAAGAAAACTGCAGGAGGTTAGCAGGAGTGCGGATTTATATGAGAAGGAGGAAAAACAAGAAGGAACAGAAGTCAATGAAGTTCACGATGATGTAAAAATTTGATAAAACAGACACTGCGATTGTCGAAAAAGCAGCTCCTTTTGAAATACCACTAGCGATATCACTTGCAACTCTCGTAGAATTGTTAGAAAAATACTACCCTTATTGCAGGAATATCGGAAGATCAATCAGCTTCTCTTCTTGATCGATCTTGTTGTCAATAACAAACGGAACTTCCTTGAATTCCAATCTTAAAGTTTTTCCTTTGACAATCGAATCGGGGATGATGTCTAAATCGATGTTGGAGGAGTTTATGTTGGTTATTTCGACTGATTAAAGCACAATGCCTTCGATCTCAATATACAGAATATCTTCAGCTCTGAGTGGCGATGATGCTGATGCCGATGTTGATAGTAATCGAGTGCTATTTAAAGGCTCCTCGAACATAATATTTATTCGATATCCTAAATTAGTTGCCTAATGGGTTAGATTGAAGTAATTCAATTATTGCTTACCATTCCATTGAAGGACGCATATGCCCTAGGAATTTAAAGAATAATTATCCTAACAAGAAGTGCATTTCATAGTATCAGAGGAGTAACAAGCAATACAATTTGGTAAAAGACAAGGTTGCTTTTAGCAAAGAGTTTATCTATCATTTAATACAAATCCATCTTCACAGATTTAGCATTTTCCTGTATTAATCTGAGAACAAATCAGGCAATTTAACACTCGACATTGTGGAATGCAAGCGGACTTTGGTGCATTCAAAAAATAGCCTTAAGCGCAGATTGCACATTATTCAGGTTTTCCTAGCTAGCATGTTTGGCAATTCTAAACAGGGCAAGTTTTTTAGCAGATCGAGTTGGAATCCAGAAAATATCGATCATTACAGGAGTTGCATTTTCCAGGAATATTTTAATCACAAACCGAGCAATTAGCCAAGCCGCAAACACACGAATTGTCTTGTAACTGCAGTCTAAAATTTGCTTTGCAGCTCAAACATTTTGTATTATCAGAAGGCCAACAGTTTACACAGTAGTTAGCTCTGCATTAAGACTCACATTTACCTGTGGAAGTGTTGAGAAAGAAGAATTTTTCACAAAGAGAACAAATACTTTCACTTTTGCAGGAAACGCAATGAGGTATCGAACATTTGAAACATGATGAACCTAGATAAGCCATTTTGTAACCACCAACACATTGGCTGCAGATTTTTGGGTTTTCAAGGGAGCAAACTTAGCAATTAGGTATCTAGCAGGGAATACACTACGAAAAAGAGTCATCTGTGAGATAAAAGCCTTGATTGCAAGTTTTACATTGCTCCTATGATTGAGGTTGGCACTCTTTGCAATTACTTACTGAGCACATTAATTCACATGATCCAGAACTTGAAAGATTGTACCCTTATGTGCATTTTTCACAGTGAGAAGCGTCTAAACAATTTTCGCAGTTTGAGAGGGAGCAAGATGAACATGTCTTGAATAACTTATCTAAAAAGTAACCTTCTGAGCATTGTCTGCAAGTAGTATTGTTTTACTCGCATTGCTAGCAATTCTTAACTCCACAGCATTGCGATTGATATCCTACGGAAAAGCCTAATTCGCACATATTACATTTATTTGCATTGTCTGCATGACATTCTAAGCAATTTGAGAGTTAACAAGACACGCATTTTTTATTATGCAATATGAAAGGAGAAACGCAAGAAAGACACTCTTCAGGGTTAGATTGGTTGAACAGATTGCAATTTGATTTGTTTGTTGGAGAGCAATGCGATGAAAGGGCATCTAATTCAAACCCTACCAAACATTTTTCGCAAATCTTTGGATTTTGTTTGTTGCATGAGATGCACGAATCGATCAAGCAGCCTACGCAAGTCTTGCTTGTTGGATTTAAGACAAAGTTGGATTTACATTCTGAACATTTAGCTTGGTTGCCTGATTCGCATCTTACGCATCCTACTACAGAACAAAGTTAGCAGCTAAAAGTTGAAGAATCTAGAATAAATGAAGTTTAACAAACAAGACATTGATTGCTTGAGTTTTCCACACATTTCTCACAATTAGCGACTTAACAAAGAATTTTACATCCATTTTCAGTTAATAGATACCCAGTATCGCATTCATCACATAATTATGAAGAATCAGCCCTGCATTTTCTGCAATGATTTAACTTACATTCTACACAAGATTTAGAGGATGTGAGTATCAATCCTTCCTCACACGTCAAGCATTCACTTGGAAATTCTGGCGAGCAAGTCAAGCAAGTAGGGTTGGAACATTCCTTGGGGATTCCAATGATAGGATCTATGAAATAATGTGGTTGGCTGATCATGCAGACAAATGAATTTCCTTAAATGCAAGTGGTACAGTGATCCACTGAACAAAATGGTTTACAGACCTTCTACTAGGCATCTGCTTTGTATCCTTCAGCGCAATCCAGACAGAATTCTTTCAAAATCAATTCAGCCAGTAAATATAAAATAATTCGAGAAGTTTAATTAACCAAAAATATTTGTTACGCCCACTAATGTGACATTCGGAGCAGTTTTCAATAGGGCAAGGCTGGCATATTTGTCCTGAGAAATACTGCATTTTGTCTGAGCACTAAAAGCAATTCTTGGAGTCGCAGTGCAAGCACCCACTTGGACAAGGCTCGCAGATTGAGTTAGCTGAGAAATATGAATATTCTGGGCAAATTTTGGGAACGCATGAGTTAATAGAATGATTAAATACCGTTTACTTTGCACAATTTGTGCAAACATCATCCACGCTGCACTACAGACAGTCTTCTCCACCGATATGATTGCATGTACAGACAAACTACCCAAAACTAGAGTACTCATAGACCATGATCTGCTTATCTTCTGGACATTTGTAGTAATCTAAGTCAAAACTGCTTGGACATTTCCGAATTTTTCCAGTATTTTTGTCTTAGACTTTGCAGACTTACCCATACTATCTGCATCGTCCTTGCCACAAGTACGTCCCTATTACAAATATCAGAAAATACAGCTGTTAGTAATATCTTAACAAAAAAAATAGTTTTGTTTTGCTTTACCTTCTGGACAGGGGTTATCAGAGCGAGAAAAGCACTCTCCTGTTATGAAGTTAGTACCGAAATAAGGCGAACACTGAGCACAGAAGAGTGAGCTAGTTTTAAAATCATTATAGCAGAGGTTGCAATTCTACAATTTCTCACATCCATAATCGTGGGGACATGTCATGTCAAACTTGTCAAACCAAAGCATATGCACTGGTTGTGGAGATTTTATTAAACAAGAGAGGCATTTTGTTGAGTTGAGACATTTATCACAGCCAAGTTTGCAATTTGTCCATACTTTTACTGATAACAAAGCTACAGGTTTATCCTAACTATTTTCTGGTACCGAAAACGTTATTTCTATTTCTCTTGATTCTTGAGCTTATGATGAGTCTATTATCACTGATGCTCTCCATATTTATTTGTCATATTATTGAGCACAATCTCCAATTAGCTACCCTTCAACAGGACTTTTTGATTTTTGTACAATTTTATCAAAGTTTTGTCCCTCAAAACCGACAGTAAGACTTCCATTGACGTCTTACACGAAGGTTATCTCAACACCGATGAGAGAGAGAACACTAGAAAAACTGCTTTATGGCAAAACTAATTTGATCTTTGAGTTAACTTTGAGGGTATTTTTAATTATTCCCTAGGAGTTTAAGCATTGTTGAATGCTACTTTACCCTAAGCTTCCATCAGAAATGTTTTTAAAGTACAACACATCCATGGGAGCTTTAAATTCTTCTTCGAAGTTGCTCTAGTAGAGATACGTAATGCCTATTGTTTGTTTTGAGTAAAAAAAATTCATGTTAGATTTCTGAGAATAAAACTGTTTTAGAATAAAATGAGTGATTATTACACTAAGCCAATGAAATAAGTCTTTGAATAAAGAAGCAAAACGCAGAAATCCTCATACTGTACCTCTTGTTTGTTCTTTCTTATTTTGTTAAGTGATAAAACTAATGAAAGAAATTGATTTCTTTTTTAGAGAAATGTGTTTCTAGGAAAATGTTGAGGTTTTGTGTTTTCCCAACAAAGAATTTTAGTCGAGATAAGAGAGCTAATCTCCACAAACAGATGATGATCATCATCGTAAATACTCAGCGATCGCAAAATAAACGAAAGTTATGGTAATTTCGCCTCATTAAGCAACCAAATGCAAGAGACCACCATTGTACTGACAATTTATTTATCTGTTGAATAAACTTGATAAATTGAAGAGAAATATAAATATTAATAAATGGGGATCTCTCTTCATTTTAGACATTCGATCTATTACTTTGCAAGCTGCTCGCTCATAAAAAAGACAACCAAATCATCTTCATTTTATTATTCATCACTAAATAGTTTCTTATGAAAAATTCACTGAGTAAAAATATATTTCAAGCTCCCTCCTCCAAATTATTAGCCACACAAAATTAACAAATAATTGATTGGTAAAAACACTGATAATGAAGATATGTGCGTTTTGCTGATTTCATTTTATCCCTAATCAGATTTGATTTCTTCCACTCGCACTCACACAGCACACTCAAAGAACTGGAAATCAACAAAATCAATCCAACAAATCAGAAATCAACAAATAATTTTTGATGAAGCTAAAAAAGAAAGCTTCAGAAAAAATCATATGAGATTTATTCAGAGAAAAAATACTTCTTGAATAAAATGAAGACAGTTAAAACCTAAGAAATCCAAAAATAATTCATCATCTTTTTAATTTTTTGCTTTGAAAATGCAGAAGGACACGATTGGCTATTTTTTAGAATAGTCATAATACATGTACCCATTTACAATAATATCTAACTAAAATGATTAATATTTGAAATGAATTAACAAAGCATTCTTAGTTTTTAACATGCTTGTCCATATTTTTCTGTGCTATGGATTGCCTATTTAGAATTCATTTAATGTTTATATCTCCTAGCTTTTATCTCCTTTCAGAGGATTAAAAACAAATATCTTCAAGGATTCATTGGAATTTAATTAAGTTTCTTAAATAAAATAATAATTCTTCTCAAATGATTCTCGCAGTATGTATATGCTGGGTTTTTTTCTCCAAATCATTAAAAATGATGAATGAATACATTTTTAAGGAAATTAAGGGATCCCAAGATATTCTGCACTCTGACACAAACAATTTACAGGTTAGGTTAACTTATCTCTATTTATTCACTTAATGAGTATTGATTTAGTCCATGTATAATTGAAGAAAAAAGTTATTTTTATTCTCTGAGACTGAGTTCATCTATTCATATTATTAACACAAAAATCAATAATAAACCAATTTCTTGTAAGGTAACTAAGATCCTTGCAGAATTTGGCTTAACTACTGCTGGTTAAGCAATCGTTGCAATGAATTTAATAGATTTATTTATCACCTATTATTATTGCTGCTACTGTTTTGGAGCTGTCCCAGTTATATTGCTATTTGTGCTATTAGATGAAGATAAATTATCAAGATTTCTCATTCGTCTAAGAAGTGTATTATTATTCCCACCATCGACTGGACTTATCTTGAGACTGAGTTAGATAATTGCATTCTTTGACGGTTCCACAAGTGGCAACGATATAAACAGTCCATTATTTTACCAAGTATACTCAGCCAACTTTGAAAAATCATAAACTTCATTTTAGTCATTCTTGAAATATAATGAAACAAATTCAAGTTATTTCGTGTAGGTTGCATCAGCGAAAGCTATTTTCGCGTAGAATACATCCCCAACTTAATAAATTTCCTTATGATCTTTTGTCTATGCACAGGTAGGATCAGTGCAGACAGTTTGAATTGTATCCAAGTCAACCATGACTAGACAATTATCAGATCCAGTAGAGCACCCCTCAGTTTGGAGTATGTTGACATCCACGGAGTCATTCAGCACAAAAACGAGATTTCTCTGGAAGTTTATGAGAAGATCAAAGGTTTCTGCTCGAAGATAAGTGTGCTCATATCCAAGAAGTACTTGCAATGATAGGATGTAGGAGATGACTGAGGTGTCTGTGGAGTTTAATACGGCGTACTCATTGATGTTAGACAAAGGTAATAGGAGACTAAAAGACTGCAGGAATTCTGGGGATGAAGAAGTACTATCAATGGTAGAATTAATTAATTATTCTGGGAAATTTAAGTAGACATTTGCTAATTTGTATTGGACTTTCATGGAAATGTATGAGTTGCATTGTTCTGGTATGAGGGCGAGATTGATAATCAAGGAAATGTCAGTCGAGAGGTAGTCTTTGTTGTCGATGTTGATTTAGTTTGAAATCAAGTTGATGTAAGTGTATTTCGTGTATCGCTTGATGTTTGTTTCACAGCTGTTGATTTCAAGCGATGAAGTAAACACCTAAGGAGAATAGGAGGGATCTTCATAATTTTCAAGAGACTAAGCACAGCTGAATGGGTCGAAAGTCTTAACATAGTATCCAGTTTCACAGGAGCATGAAAGAGAGTCTGGATCTAGAGTTGAATGTGTGTCAATACAGGATTGGCAAACATCAGAATTTGGATCACAGACGCAGCTTGGATGGCAAGTTAAAGCTTAGTTTATTAATATTGCTATTACAAGCAGCATAAAAGGAGAAGATAATACAGAAATCTGCGCCATTTTAGTAGATAAAAACTAACTTTTAATCTTTGTATTTATTCTTGATTTGTGGGTTTTTTTGTTTATCAAAAAA
>Ga0302285_10002234_pt1 | contig 10838 bp, 7 predicted proteins | sample III_Fen_E2_2_FD_200455 | JGI IMG/M metagenome (GOLD analysis project Ga0302285, IMG submission 200455) | Peat permafrost microbial communities from Stordalen Mire near Abisko, Sweden - III_Fen_E2_2 | ecosystem: Environmental > Terrestrial > Soil > Wetlands > Permafrost | place: Sweden: Abisko...
ATCCGAATCATATTAGTAGTAGAAGTAGTAGTAAATGATATTGAGAAGTGGGATTTAAATCATAAAATACTTTTTGAGGAGAGAGAGGGATCAAAGGGACTTCTAATGTACGAATTAAACTATGCAAATGTTTATTAAATAATAATCAAAAAGCTAATGATTGAATGGGGTAAGTAATCTTATGAAGAAAGTTATTCGATTTAATTTAAGTAAATGATTCAAAGAATCCGAAAAGACATAAAAAATGTTGATGGTTGTTGAAGATAGTTAGATAACAAACATAGTAAATTTGTCTTCAGCCAGAAATGCCAAATGCTTTCTTAAGAAGGTTCAGTTATTGCTGTCTCTCCTCTTCACTGAATGCCTACCATTCCTTGTAAGTACCTGCGTATTCAAATCCATATTCAAACCCGTATTTCTCACACCTAAACCACTCCGACGACTACCTGTATCCTTTCTCAAACCTCTACCACTCCGACTTCTACAATATTTTCTTATCTTCACCATGTTTGACTAATTATACATACTCATTGTAGACATCAAGTGAGGATGAGGATTTTTTTTGTTTTTGCTGCTATTGTTGTTGTTATTGTTATTACTGTTCTAGTAGTTATTGTTATTGTATTTGTTTTTACTGTTCAAGTAGTTATTGTTTGAATTATTACTATTCTAGTAGTTGTGGTTGCTTTAATTAAGGTTTTGATGAAAATTGAGGTAATATCTATTGAACTCCTGGCTATTATTGTGAGTTATTTGCCTAATTTTGGAGGATCGTGGGGAAAAATTCCATATTTTATATTAGTTTGACTATTTGATCTAATTTATCCTTGGGATCAGTTAGTGAGAATCCTTTGTAGATCATCTAGTATTCCAAAAGTTTATTGCTAATTGTCTGGGTGGATTTATTTGCGTTTTAATATTAGTCATTGATGAATCCTTTAAGCAGCTCTTCGTTATCATTGTCGCTTTTAACAAGTTCTTAAAATTTTTCGATTTGCATGATTTGAGCAAGGGAATTATTAATACCATGGTAATAATATGAAAGAGAAGCGATCTTGCTCTTTTAGGCAATCCTCTTTTCTTCAATGGTCTTTTCAATTAAATATCTAAGCTGGTCGAAAAAAGATGATAAATCTTCTAGAGCATTCTCATCACTAGAGTGTTTGAATTGCTGTATCTTCTAGATGATTGTACTGTCGTTCCACTTTGGATAGGCATTAAAGGTGGTATTGTAAGATGCCTAAAGCAACAGTCTGATAGAAACATATTCATTTGATGGAATATTTCTTTCTTCCATGCATCGGCAGCAGAGTCTTGGAGAAAATTTGGAGGGTTTGACGTGCAGATATTCACACTCAAATGATCTATGGACCTTGCATTTGCGCGATAGAATCTTCTCCAGAAGAGCGGTAGCAGCACTTGGATCAGAGATCTGATAACTAGATTATTCCATTCTTCGTTTTAGGTTTAGAGTTAAATTCTAAGGAGGTGGTTTAATATCTGCAGTTTGGAGTGATTTATTAATTTTCTTGATTTTAGTGCTAAGGTCTTAGTTGATTTCATTGATTAAGTAAAATAAGCTGCGATTGTCAAATTCTCTTTTCTGCTGTTCCTATTTCTCAAAAAGTGAAAGATGTATAATTCACAAAGCTATTTAAGTAATTTCTAACCACTAATTGCTTGTACCTTGATGAATGAGATAATCTAAATTTTTTATTGGTTTAGATTTGAACCAATTCCACTTATTTTTCATTTCATTTTTCAATGCACTAATTACTGAAATTGCCTTTAAAAGTGATGGAATATCTTTCAAACATTCATTAAACTATTGAAAGGGATATAAAATAACTACTAAACACATAATAACACACAAAAATCAATCTTACTCTTCTAATCAACAGAAATACAACAGTTTAAGATATGTTTAAGTTTTTCAAAAAAAATAACAGAATTTAATCCAAATTGTCAAAACTCAATTTTGCTCTTTTTTCCTTTTCCTGAAAGGCCTTACAACATTTCTCTTTTTCTTTTAATGACAGTTTTATTTACAAAAATAACCTTTTTAAGATGAAAAATTTCTAATTGTAGTTTATAGGAAATGGAAATTAATTTTTACTAGCTGATAGATATCATTAATCGTCAGTGTAATTAATTATCATTCATGTCCATTACATATTCTTAATTTTGCAGTAATGTTTCTTTCATATTTTTTTTAAACTGCATTTTAACTAAAAAAAACCTTCAGTAATAAAACAAAAAATTACAAAATAAACTACATTTTATCTTGCAGATAATTTAAGTAGAACCAAAGATTTCTTTTTGAAACTCAACAATATTCTTAATATTTTTACAAATAGATAAAACAATTCTTTTTATGAATTCCTTGTTATGTAAGAGTTATGTAGTTTATTAGAATCTATGTAGATGTTTGTTAATATTAAATATGGTTTTAGCTAAGTGGATTCATTTGTTTTTGATAATATGGGTATTTTAAAGACAAAAGAGAAAGTGAAAAAATGAGAGTAAAAATTCATAATATTTGATGAATAAACTGAATGCCTGATATCGAGATTTACGTGGTGAGTTTTAGGAATATTAACTAAACGAATCACGAGATTTTTGAGATAACAGATTTTAAAGAATTCCTTCTAACCAGTGGTACAGCATATATTTCGATGTTTTTCAATTCCCAATCAAATTATTCGTAGATCAAGGAAAAGAGTTATCTCGGAGTTTCTCAATCTCTTTGATCTTGAGATTAACACTTAGAATCGTAGCGTACACTGAAAGCCTAAAATCCAGGAACATGCCGAGAACAAGGAATTTTGATGTTTTAAAAGGAGAGATTTGTGCTTATCACAATGGATTTACAATTTCCTAGGTGAATACTAATATTGAGCATCAGAAATAATGAATTCAAGAGGTTTCACAAGAAATGAAAAAAATATCAAAATGGAATCATATTATCGTAATGCTCTTTTTTATTTATTTATTCATTTTTTGTTGTTGTTTCTTATTTCTATTTTTTAATATTAAACTTACATTTTGATCCATGAATTATTATTATTATTCTTTTCCCATTTTGAAAAGGACTCATTCTTTGGTAACTTGGCAAGTTGATATCTGCAGATATCAATTCTATAAATATTGATGAAAATTAATAAACCCTCCCATGACAAAAGATAATTTAAACAATATTGACAATGGTGATGATGATAAAGATGGTAAAAAAGCAGTGATTAATCTTAGAATCATTTAAATATTAAAGTTGTGTTTTGCTTTTAATTTGTAACAGAACGAAGAGAAAATACATAAAAATAATGAATATCCTAATTCAAATTAAAGCTGATGCTGCTGTTGCTTTCAAGCTCTCAAAAAGCCTGCAGTTTGTCTTCATCTCCATAATATTTTCCCCTGTTATCATGTGTGTTTCTTTTTTCTTCAAGCAACTTTGATTTCCTGTTGGACTTGATTATTTTCTGTCACTTCCTCTTCTTATATGTTTTCTAGTTCCGATTGTGTCTCCAATACTTTGTAGCAGTTCAAATGCACTGTAGCTATTCTGCTGTTCCCTGAAGAAGTCTCGAAGATTTCAAAGCGTCTAGCGTTCTCGTACACCCACTCCTCGGTATCTCCATTCCATGCCAGGAAGAATGGCTCTTAGCATAACTCACACTTTGCCTAAGAGCACAAAATAAACAGTTTTTTGTAAGTAAAAGCAGCACACAAATTTGAATCTGAATATCTCCTACATCTTTGACTTTGTCTTGCTGCACATAGTAAGTCTTTTCAGTGTTAGGCTAGGTGTCTTGCTCTTTTTCTTCGTCTTCTTCTTAGCCCTCCACCCAACTCTGAACATAACAGAAAATTAAGGTGTTTAAATTGTTTAAAAGAAGTTTTATCATTCAAAATCTGTATTATTTTCCCTATTATGAATGATCTTCCTTACGTTAAGATCATTGAAGAGAGGTCTATTCTTCTTTTCTTTTTCTTTTTCCCTCTTGGCTTCGATTGCTTTGAGATTCTTAGCCGTGTGATCTTTTAAGTGTGCGCGCAAGGTTTCACAAGTGATAAACCTGATTCCACAGTGAGAGCACTGATTAGGAGCACTGTCGTAGATACCACTTCGAGAAATAGCTATGGACTCTTCGCTGAAAATAGAAAAAAAAAGTTGAAAATTCAAAATAGGTACAAACTTAATGAATAAATGAGTCCACACACAGAGATATGTAGATTCTAAAATGAAAGTTACTTTCTGCTCAAGAACAGCTATGGATGGATGTAAGTCTCCTTGTTTTGCTTCATTCTCTCAATCTGAGGTAGGAAGATCTATCTGGCTGCGAGTGCTGGCCTTGCGAAATTGAATACCTCAAAGAATAAATTCCATTTTTCTTGATTCTAAGGCACACTTGGGATAGGTGGAGGTGGTGGAACTAGGGTTTAATGCCCAGGGAATGAAGATTAAGGTTGTTGAGGTTATTATAGGATTCTTTGTTGCTGCTATGGAGGGAGCGGTGGCAGTTATACCTATTGCTATTACTACATGTTATTGTTAGTATTGAACTAAGGAGGTTATCTGAATTGAATTGGTTAAGAAGGAGGTAAAAGCTATTGCTACTACTGCTACTATTGTTGTTGTTGTGGTTGTTGTTGCTGAAGGTAGAATGGAGGGAATTATTGCTATTGCATTTATGGCTGCATGTTTGGATTTCTCCTCATCATTGGTTAGGCTGAATACATATTCCCTGGAGGGCCTTCTAGATCCATTCCTTATTGGGAAAGATGAAGAGATTAAGGTCCTTGCTGTTATTGTTGCTGTTACTGCACCTAAGGGTTCATTTGCCCATAAGGCAGTGGCTGCTATTAGTGAGGAGGAACCATCATCTCAGGAGGGTAAGATGTTCCAGGAGGTCTATTTCTATTAGGCTGGGAAGGTGTCGGCTAGAGGAGACTACCTAGACTCAACGATAGTCCACTTGAATTGCTATTATTAGAGCTACTAGCGATACTCATTCCACCGATGAACTATGGAATCGGCTAGAGGAGCTGTTATTGCTGCAGAGATTGTTTTGAAGTTTCTCTAGAGTATTGCTAAGTTTAGGGATGCTATTGTTGCTATGGAATAATGGGATGTCCTCCTTGTTGAGAGGGTAGATCGTTCCTCATGCTGGCGAGTTGTTGAGATGTTGAAAGAGGAGGAGGAAGAGGTTAAAGCAAAGGGGCTTGGAGATTAGGATTAGGATATAATCTATCTTGCTCTTAAGATAAAGTACTAGGTGGTTGATGTGTAAACTATTGCTATGAGCTCATAGGGCGGGAAGGAAACTACTGCTATTATTGCTGCAACGGGATTTGCTAGCTCGGAGCTGAAGAAACCACATTTTAAGGTAGATTCCCTAACGTATCCTACAAAAAGGACTTAACTGCTTAACCAGGAGCTGTAGGGTTCAAGTATTGCTACTATGAAGATGACGATGATGATGCATATTGTTGAGATGCTGACAACGAGGCTGTATTTTACTGTTGTTGTTGTTGCTGAGGGTGATTGTTGTGCTGAGGAGCATGCTATTAGTTATGGGATCTATGAGGGTTTTACGAGTGGGAGTTCTAATTAGAATGCTGATTCTATTAGGAGTGACTGCCTTATTGATGCTGGTGACTGCTGTGCTTACTCGATTAATGCTGGGAACTGCTTGAAGGTTGAATAAGTTTCTTGAGAGCTGACGGTTATTCTGAAGAACTATTATCCTTTTATGAAGATATCGAAGAAGATTATGGTCGCGTCGAGGGTTCTTTTATGGGATTACCAGAAGAAGAACTACTGATTTTCCCAACGCTGCTTTGAGGTTATGTCTCAGGCTTCTCGCCATAGCTGAGACTAAGTGTTGTGGGCATAAGCACAAGTCCAGAGTTAGTCTTGAAGTTTTTACTTTCTTCAGCAATTTTTAGCGCTTTATCTGCCATCTGCTGTTTCTAAATAGCCTTCTGCTCAGATAAGGAAAGCTGCCCTCCAGCAGTGGAAGGATGCAAGTTAGTAGATGGCTTGAGTTTTTTAGAAGGGTTGCTCCCTGAGATTGTGCTATCATTCAAGGCAGCTTTGACTGGAGTAGAGACTTGTGAAGAAGCAGAAGAAGTAGCTTATCCAGCAGTAGAGGGAGTGGGCTTTTAAGCAGATAGAGATTGAGATGGTAGAGTTGTTGATGGTGGTGGCCTTTTGATTTTCTTCTTGATTTAGATGTCATTCTCTCCAGCTGCAGCAGTAAAAAGTGATGTCTAACTAACAGAAGTATTGGAAATCACACTTGAAGCTTATTGTTTAGTTGGAGTGTCTCTTAGAGTAGATGTGGATTTCGAGGTACTTGAACTCTTAGCTATTGATGAGGTGCCATCAGATGATGATGCAGCAGAAGGATTGGAACCAACTGGAGGTTTCTTGGGAATGCTACTACCTTCAATTGTTGGTTTCTTGATCACTGGTTTCTTTCTTTCATCTGAGGTGCCAGCTGTTGTGGCAGATATCGAAGAGGAAGCCATTTTCTACCTAAAAATGTTGAAAAGAAATAGAAAATTAATAGAACTCTACTTTTCAATTTGCGTATCTATCTTTTTACGCCGCCGTTGAAGTTGTAATCGCAGTTGATCCCGTTTGAAACTTTTCAACTGGTTTCTTTTTAATTTGGGTACTTTATTGCTAGACACTTGATTGTTATAAACTAGTCGACGATTGTGATGTTTGCTGTGCTTATATCTCATCCTTTGCCTTCTTGAGATATGTATTCACATTGATATTATTGTTTGCGTAGTGTTTTTCTAACAGCGCTAGATTCTCCGCTGAGATTCCGGTGTCGATGTCAATGTAGAATAAATCACCTATTTCTTTTCGTATTTTTTCAATAATCGCTGGACTCACCTTCTCCACCCAGAAGAGTCGCATCGCTTTGAACTTCTCTTTATTCAGCGTGTCATTTGAATACTCCTTGAAGATGTTCACATAGATTGCGCAGAGATACTCCTCCAGATATTGAAGCAATGCTTGTTTACGATCTGAAGTCTTTTGCAGGATGAATTAGTGGATCAAAGAAAGAATGCGCTTCTTGTTAGTTGATTTAGATGTGCTTTGCGAATTCAGTCGAAGCGCTATGAACTTAGCCAAATGAGCCTTACCTATTTCAAGGAAGATACAAAGGAAATAAGATTAATAGAGCAAATTGGAAATACACGAATATGGGCTAGAGCAGTAATCTCCTCATTTCCCTCACATGATTGGGTTACCTAGCATGTATTCGATGATGAGTTCGTTATTATTCGCAGATACCTTCTACTGTGACAGTAGCTCATTTAAATACTTATCGAGCTTATTGATATCTGACCTATCTTCTTCGGTGAGTTCCTACCACTCTGTTTTCACGCGGATGGGTGTGCTCATGGCAATATCCTACTGAAATCGAACGAAATAATCTAATAATTTTATTTAATTTCTTTGATTTATTGAGTTAAAGATTGCCTAATTGAGATTGCTTTAGAGCATATTAAAGAAACAATCAATTAGAAAAGATTATCTCATTTTCTCTCTCTCTATCCTTCTCTTCTTCTCTGGCCTGAGTAATCGATCAGGCATTCTAATTTGAATATTGACATAGAGTAGCAGAACAATTAGTAGTAGTATGAATTGATTATCCTTGCATTTTTTAAAAGAAAAACAAACAAAAGTATTTTAAAGATTCGCCACCATATTTAGAGACAATAGAATTCCAGAAAAAAGAATCCCCGAACAGTAAGAATAGAACCTAATCGAAAATGCAAGCACCTTGTGTGTCGTTTGAATTATTTTTATGACCAGGATTTAATTAGCAGGCTGTTGTTACTTGAAATCTCAAGCAAGTGCATTGGATTTGAGTAATCTTATTTTAGCTTGCTTTAGAACTTGACTGAAGATAGACTCTAGCATTCAGTAGCTTGAAGGTCAATGTAGAAAAAACAAGAACAAATATAACGATAATAACTTAACAAATAGTTAGAAATTAATTTGAAAGAGAGAAATAATTCATATTTGCTAAATAAAACTGAAATTATAATATTTCTTAGTGATAACTCTCTCTCTCTCTCATTTTTCTTCTGATTTACACAAAACGATTTCATAATTATCAATTCGTTCATTTAGAAGGATATATTTTGCTCTTTCTCAATACTAAACATGCAATTCAACTGAGTTCGTTATTGGAATTTCAAATGCATTCAGTAATCAAATAGCTCACATCAGTGAGTTGAATTCGCTAACCTTCTCCAGCCTTGTAATCGTAATCTTTGTCTTTGAGCATAACCCATAGAGGAAGAATGTGTAGGGAGTGGCTGGATCAATCTTATTGGGATTGTCTGCTTGCACTACTGACTCGTAGTTAGGTAGTGAACCTACTCTAAGAATTCTTCTTTGGATGTTTATGCGCACTTCAAAGCTTCTAGTTTCTAGTGAGTCATCATCAGTTAAGATGGATTTTCCTTTGATCAAAGTGTTAATCCCAAATCCACCTTTGTATTCATAGTAAGATAGATATTCATTAAAACCCCACGTACTATCTTTCGATGAATCTAGAACTAAACCAAATAGAAACTATTTGTCTTACCCTTTAGTTTACTCTAGTTTGATTTGTACAACGTAATTAGTTGAAGGGTCCAGAATGAAATTCAAGAACGCTTAACCATCATAAGTTTGATTAGTATCATTTTTAAACTCTAGTTGCTGTTGGTTGTTTTTGGTTACTGAGCAATATCGAGAGTTTTAGTAAGTTGACAATACTAGCTGGGTAGTAAGTAATAAGTCGACAGATTTCAAGTCAGTCAATTCTGTCTGTTTGATTGAAAATAAGATAACAATAAGCGATATGTCTTATCTTAGAGTCTTCAATTAGCTAATAAACGTGTCTAAACTATCATAGAAATCCCTAGACTTCTTTATATCATGATCTCCCCTTGACTTAAATTGCCAAAATAAGAGAGAAGGTAGTTTTCAGTAGAGAAGAAGAAGAAGATTCTGAAAGGATCCAATGCATAACTAGCTTGATTTCAGAATGAAAGGAAGAAATAATCGCTGTTGCTATGCTAAATACACAGTTTTATGGAATGAATATCTCTTTTTTTCATGAACTTTTTAGAAAGCAAAGAGTTAAATGAAGGGGAATTAGAGCAGCTTGCTGTCTTTTATTTACCCCCTTTATAATTTATATTTCTAATTGGCTTATTGAATAATCATATATCATTTTAAAAAAATATCTAGCCCTAAAATATCCTCCCTAAAGATGAAAGAAATTCCTTTTGGTTTTCAATTATTTTGATCAGTTATTGTATTTACGCCAATGGGTTGTAGTTGCTGTTGATTTTTCGATGATTGAGTTGATTTCTTTTCGTGGTCAGATTAGTCACTCAAACTTGCAGTGATCTACTTCTCCTCCTTAAAAGTTACCCGAAATTAAAGAACTCATAAAATTTATGAATTTACGAAAATACTTTGATTTCTATTCTTTTTTCAGAGATTATCTTTGACAGATTTGCATTTTAGCCTTGTAGCTCTTCAATAAGGAGTTGCTTGTCTTGGATAGTTTTCTGCGCTTCCTTGAACTAACTGTTACAATCACTGAGTTACTACTCGAGTTGATATACTTCTTGCTATTTTCTCTGAAGCTCATTTCTATCTTGGACGCTCTAAAAACCAAAAGAATAACAAGAAACATTAATATCTCATAAGTTTCAAATAAATACCTGGACATTTTAAAGAGTATCTATGTTACTTAGTCATTAGAACTGATTGGAGATGGATTATTGCTCTCAAAAAAGCTTATCTTTTCGAGAAGAGAGCTTACTTAATTTCTGATTTGATTGGGGTTTACCAATGAAAACTGATTCTTGGCTACTTAGAATTAATCACAGATATCCTTGATTCGTCGGGTGTTGGTTTCAGAATTCGCAAGGTGATTATTTATGAAACTGACTAACTTTGATTCATTGTTCTCTTCAAAGAGAATTAGTTTTAGGTTATCAATTTCTGCAATCTATTTCCAGCATTCTTAACTATTCTGGTAGAGATCCCCCAGCTTGCCTAGTTTCAGTTTCTAATTATTTTTGTTTATTTCGAGTTTAGCTTCAATCTGTTTAGCGAACTCTTAATAGAAAGAGTTGAATTGATTTATATCCGAATCCAAGATCTCAGAATGCGTTTAGATTGTTTATTGGATTTGAGGCTAATTAAGGACAGGATAAGTGCATAAATCACTGTCGCTAGATCCTAAAAGCACTTCTTAGATATCCAGGTAGTTTTTTGATGCTATATCATCTTCTTGCACACACTTTACACAAATTTTTGGATGCTAAACATTTGGCATTAGATGAAGAAAAATAGCTTTCTTTTGTGGGTGTCTCTTACACCTTAACGTAATAACCTTTTCTATCTTTGCATTATATTAAGCCAAAGGGTCATTTGTTGCATTGCTTTACTTAGCATTATTGGAGTTTCGAGAGTTCGAGTTGCTTAGATGGATAGCTTCCATTTCTTTAAAATTAAGTCTCTTTTTTAATGCTTGTTGAGATTTCTCAAAGTTTTTATCAATTTAATTCTTCTCTTTGTTAGACTCTTTTTGTACTCTCCCCACATAAAGATAACTGAATCATTAATGAAGATGCAATTGAAAATATTTCTATTGCTCTTGTAGGGGAGAGGAGAGGGGAGGGTAGCATTTTTTGGGTTCACTCAAAAACATGGTCTTCTAATTGACATAAATAATAGAAGTTTGAAATAAATAATCACAACATTCTATTCTTGTTTGAAATTTTCAAGTTAACACAAAAAA
>Ga0302285_10002237_pt1 | contig 10832 bp, 4 predicted proteins | sample III_Fen_E2_2_FD_200455 | JGI IMG/M metagenome (GOLD analysis project Ga0302285, IMG submission 200455) | Peat permafrost microbial communities from Stordalen Mire near Abisko, Sweden - III_Fen_E2_2 | ecosystem: Environmental > Terrestrial > Soil > Wetlands > Permafrost | place: Sweden: Abisko...
ATACAAAGCAATTTACCTCTTTTAACCTCGATAGGATGAATTTAGACGATTATTTCCAAGTATCTTGTGCTTATTTCATCAATGATCCAGAGCTAAAACACACTAGTATTCCATTCGGTACAGATTCCGATAATTCTATTAGAAACTCCCCTAGTTCCTCATAACTATTCGACCCACTTTATCTACTACTATATGAAAAGTTTAAAGGCATATTATTTGGTCCTTTGTCGACGACTGCAGCAATCACGCTCTAATGCACGTCAATCACATGTGAAGTAGTTATTTTCTATTGAAACGGTATCTACAATTCCATTTCCCAGGAATCCATTGGGTTTAAAGTACCCGATGTTAAAAGTAAAGAATGTGGAGATTATGCTTGTATGTTCTTGAAAGCAAGTGATGGATCTAAGCACCATAAGTGAATAGCACTAAAGGTAGCATTTTAATTAGTATTTCCAGTTTCTTGATGGAATTAATCCCCTCCGCTAGATTATCTAAATTTCTAGTGATCTTTCCCTTTGAAGAAGAACTTATAGTAATCTGATAACTTCTATGTGAGTTATCCACTTTTATACAAGCGATCCTACTCGTACATGTTACAAATACCGAGGATAAACCCAGCAAAGAAATCGATGTTTTAACATTTCATTGTTTGCATGTCAGCAATAATCTTGGATAATTTCTTGCAGATCATGGATATCCGCTCCATGCTTACTTTCCCACTTTCATTTCGAGTAGTTGTTGCTTCAGATTCTAATGGCTATTCAGGGGGGTTATTCTAATTTGAATTTCCTCTAGAATCTGCAGTAATTGTAGACTAGGTTTCCTTCTCCTGCAAACTATTAGCCTTCTTATAATAGCTGAATAATGTCTTTTAGCCATTTGGTTTAGTATTATTATTACTCATTTGCTTCTCTTGCTATGATGACTATGTTTTCTTAAGATTTGATAGCATTTCCTTGTAATCAAACTTCCCATCTTTGTAATATTCTTGGGACTTTGAATTACCTTTATTGAACATACCATAAACTCGTTTAGGTCTATTGTGACTAAAATCATGCTTCTCTAAATTTAATCTACTCCCTAAGCTCTCTATTTTCTCAAATAATTCAGCTACTTCAGCTACTCTTCCTATCGTCCCATCTTTGAGCTTTTCACTGCTGGGTAAGTCTCTCTGAAGTTATATGATTAACTCACCGAATGCACTGACGAGTTATCCTGCATCTTTGATATCTTCTCGAGTTGATTTCATAGACTTAGTCAAGTTAGCTGAGAGGTAATCTAGTTCTTTTTAAGATTCCTTTATTAGTTACTCATCGACTTTATAACTTGTGCCTAGGTGAGAGAAAAATATATTAAATTCATGGATAATTTAGTGGAATATTGTTAACTTTTTAGATTTAAAGAAAATAAAAATAAGTATGTTATGGCCTTAACCTTCCTCAGCTGCGGAGGGGAGATTATGTGCTTCATCGAAGATAACAATGGAGTCTTTGAGGATGACTTGAAATTCATCTTGGAATCGATTTTATTGGAGCAAGAAACTGTATGGTAAAATGACTAGATCTGCTTCGTCTTTGGCTTCACGTGAGTAGTAATATGGACAGAATTTGCAAGAAGAATTAGCTCCTAAATTCTGTAGATCTTCGATATCTAAGACTTCGTTGAGGATACGCGGTAGTTATCTATTACTAACGGATGGTGAATAGTTGTAGAATTAGCAAGTATGTGATTTAATAGCATTTTTGCAGGCTCCATTGAGTTCAAGATCTTTAAGATTACTGAATTCTTTTTTCATGCAATACTGCTCTCTTGATGCTAGGATCACAACTTTAGGGTTGTAAGCAGTGAATTTGAGTTCTCTCATGATTTGTTTAAGCTAAGCGTGTGTCCTGGAGCAGAACAATATTCTGTTGAATTTTAATTGCGTTGCAGGGTTAGCTAACATGTCAGATAAGTTTTGTTAGCGAATGTGCTTCAGCCAAGCTAGAGAAGCACAAAGAAGAGATAAAGTCTTTCCTGTACCTGTAGGAGATTGTAAAAGGGAGTTTTATTTGTTCTGCAAGGATTTTATGACAGTTCGCATGTAGTCTTCTTAGACAGGATAGGGTTGAAATGGGAATAATACTTCTACTCCCTCAATGTCCAACTTGCTGTGGAGGGATGCTTTTTCTGGTTTGAGATCGATTTATCGACAGACTGTGGAAAGAATTTCAACTTTTGTTTTTTCATCGATGCCCTCCAGAAGAGGTTCTGGTTTTGTTTGAGTTGAATCTTTGATTGGAGGAGGATTATTTTCGGTGCTGGTGGTGTTCATTTCTTCTTGAGAAAAAGCAGGTGGTTCTTTTCGGTAGGACAGGAATCTAGTAGAGGTAGGATATTTCTAGATGTTTGATGCAAATGCTGCTTGTTGTTATGGAAGATCTTATTTGTTTTTGCTAAGTCGCTGAAATTAAATTAACTTTTTTTCCCGAAATATTCCAAAATTAGTTGAAAATTTGCACTTATTTAACTCCTAAATTATTCACTTGTTTCTGATACATCTTTGTAATTTAATATCTTTGGCGCGATTTTTGAAAGATTAGCTGCTATTAGCATTGTTCTAGCTCATTTTTACTGTTGGGCGTGCTGATTTACAAGGTAGGAAAGTAGATTTAAATGAGATATTCTGTTGTAAAAATTAGTATTTTCATTTTCATTCAATATGATAGAGCTTTATATGATTTAGCAATCACCCCATGGATTGCTTTTTGAATAAAGAAAAAGAGTTTCAATATCTAAAATCATGCTTTCTTTCATACAGAAATCCAAAAATTAGCAAGAAAACATCAAAAAACTACAAACATGAACAAAATTCAAAAAAACAAAAAATGTGGTATTTCCCTATCAATATCTCAAATATCCATTTTAACTTTGACCCTGTTGCTACTGCTACTGCTGCTGCTGCTGCTGCTGTTAGTAAGTCTAGTATTACTAAGCTCCTTATTGTTGCAGATACTCTACCTATTCTTCTCCGTTTGCTTCTTGACTTTCTGCATATTCCATTAGCTGCTAATTTTGCTAAGTAAGAGTTTCCACAACATTGTTAAGCTTTTCTATTTCTTCAACAAGCTGCAATTCTCTTTGGTTCTTCTCAACTTGAATATCTGTCATTTATATTGACAGTAATGAGATTTCTTCCTCCTTTGCTTTGAGTTAATCTGATAGAAGATTCTTCTGAAGCTCCAGATTCTCTATCCTACGTAGAAAATCTCTTTCTCTTTGTTCTAGGAACGCTTCCCCAAAAATCTTGGTTTTTTCTGTTTGAATGACAGGTTGATTTCTCTCCTTTGTTCCTTCTTCAAGTTTATTTTAAACTTGCTTGAGAGTTAAAGGCTCATCGATTGTTCGTACTGGAGTTGCATATGTTCCAACTGCTACTTATTACGGAGTTGATATTAATTGTCTCAAGGACTACGAGGAGACATTGCTATTATTCAAATTCTAAGGAACTTACTGGACTTATTATTTCTGTGATTGCTAAGCAGAGAAATATTAGGTTTTAGTTTTCGATTAAGAGGAGACTGTAGAAAGAGGAGCACCATAGTATTTTTAGAGTTATCCAGCATGCAGCTGTTGAGAATTAGAATTACTTAGAATATTTCCTGGGATTGGGTGTAATTACTGAGATCTAATAGGAGATACTTGATTGAAAATGATTGAAGAGTCATTATTGCTATTGTTAAGAGGAACGAGTAGCTTTCTGGAATCAGCGAGAGGTTGGTTGGTCAGGGATTTGGTTTATTGATGATAATACGATTGATTTATTTAGCCAACTCTCTCTGTCTCATAGGGTAAATGCTTAATCATTGGATTGTAAGAGGAAACTACACCTCGAGGAGACGAAAATATATGAGCTGCTTAACCATTAGAGAAGGTAACATTCTAAGATGGAGTGAACATTTGATATTGTGAGGATCCGCCACGAACTTTCCCTTGAGATATCAAGGATAACGAATTTGCGATTGGAATGTACTACTAGACTGGTCTGGATTAAGGTAAAAACTCTCCCATGTTTTTTTGTTCTAAAACTGAATTGTGCAGGTGGTCTTCCAAGTTTTCTTGTCTTTCTTTCTCTTTCTTGTGCGTATTGCTTGAGTGTAATTATTCAAATAATTATTTTCACTTTGGATTTCCCATAGATTAGCAAATCCAATTTAATTGATCACTTTTTGATAGAATCCAAAAAGTTTTCATTGGAGGATACACATTAATCTCTTCTTGCTCACATCAGAAAAAGAAACGAACAAACTCGAAAAATAAAAATTTATTTTTATTCCTCTTTGCCCAAAAAACGAAATGAATTATTATCTTTCAAATCTTTCATTTTTTCAAGTCAATGATAGAAAAAACATAATAAATGAAATTAATTTCAAATTACAGAAATGTATTGCATTCATGCATGTTGTAACCTACATATGAAAAGGTGGAAACAAAAAAGATAGTAAATCGTATTGAATATATTACAAATTTATTTATTTGTTTCTGTTTAGTATCTGTTTACTGTAGAATATCTTCTTTTTTTCATAGATATTTTAAATCAATTAATCACCCAGTAAACCAAGGATGAAAATCAATTGTTTTACACTCTCACACATAAATTCTCGATTAAGATCTTTAATTGTTTAAAAACAAATAAATAAATAGATTTCTCTAAAATAAAAATAGATGATTAAGCAAAAACCCCTTTCCTTTTTTGATATTAGTATCATAATATCATGCTGTTTTAAATATCTTAAAGGACTTTTTGTTTTTCGAAGTCATTTGATATTTGCTCTTGCTTCTTAGCTAAATATTGTTATTCTTGTTGACGGTTTTGCAGATCTTCTTCATCGGAAGAATTATCATATTCTTAGCGATGCTTTTGCTGAATATCTTAGAAACAAATCATCAATAAAAGATCAAGTTCTCGACTTTGCTATGAGAGCTAGGTTTTGATAGTAGCAGTTGGGATCTCTTCATCATATGAAAACCCAAGATAATCGAAGATGTATCTTGATAAAAACTCACTCATTTCAAGGTAATCAAATTTATCTCCTTTTATATTGAATTTCTCTAAGATTTCTGATCTACTCATCCCATGGCAGTTGTTGCTTTCAAGAGCTTTAACTTCACTAAAATCCTCCTCTTTCTTAGACTAGGATTATTCTGTTTATTATTTCTCAGCACCAGAGAACATCTCTCGAAATACTCCGCTACAAGCAGCGAAAACTTCATCAAATGACAGAAATCCATTCCCGTTTTCATCTATCACCTTGAAAAAGTTGAATACATTTTTGTTATTTGTGATCACTGGAAAAAATCAAAGTTTACCCTAAGAAAAAGCTCAATTTTGGAAGCTTCTGTGCTTGATTCTGATGCGACTACAGCTTGAAGGAATTCTTCCCAGAGTATGCCTAACCCAGATTGCTTAATACTACCCTCGAATAGCTTCGACACAGCTGAATCTGGAGCGATCAAGAGCTTGGGAATGCCAATTTTAAAGAGCGGGATATCGATGCCTTCTTGAAGGACTGGCAAACATGGAAAATTAGATAGAATATCTCAAAAATAATTTCATTTAGAAAGAAAATAATGTACTTTATTGAGCGGATTTTTTCTGCTAATTTTTGTAAATATATTTATAGTGCAGCAGCGATTTAAACCGAGAAAACATCGTGTGAAGATCATAGCGGCTCATGTTGTTATCTTCTTCCAACGCTGGAATGTTCTTTACTAAAAGATTCGGAAGCTGCTAGTGTATTTCCTTGGTAATGCTGTCATATTTAAATCTGCAAGATAGGAAAAGTAACAAGAAATTCATGGATTTATATAATGCTTGTGATGATAATTTACTTGTTTTTATTGATATGATATTTGCTTTTTTTAGAATCTTCAAAATATGCCTTTTTAGATGCTTATTCTACAGGAAAGAAAGATTTTTTAGAATCTAAAGCAATACTGTTTCCGCTATAATCCCTTTTTCCAGAATTTTTCTGCTAAGAAATCTCATGACTCTTCTTAAACCAAGGCACTAACGATCCCCTCTTTCCATTGATATTACTAAAATTACAATTCCTAGTTACTTTTGGACTTTTGTCTTTGTCCTATTATTCATTTTGAAATGTCAATGAATTATTATTGGTCCGATTTCTTAAGGTTCCTGAAATCTACGAGCCTATTAATGTCTTGCGTTGCTTTTGAAATGCTGAAGATGCCTAAAGTTAAGTTAACACTGAACTAAGCTATTGTGGCTTGATCTGAGAATGAGATATTGTGAAATCATCAGAAGTGTGTTTTCTGATAAGTTCATCTGTTATTTGCATATTCGTCTTGACGGATAACATTAATTCCTTGATAGACGCGTCTACTTTTTGAATTTTATCTTCAAATTGAATACGAACAGTGGGCTGTTTCTCTTATGCAAAGGATAATTATCTTTATCTAAGTTTTTTTTCAATTTTCCCATGATCTAAATTATCACTTTGCATGTTCTATTTCTCTTCTATTGATAGCTTCTACATCTCCCAATAATTTTACAAAACCGATGAAATCATCGATTTATCATTTAGAAATCCAACTAACTCTGCTTTTGAGTTGCAAGATAGCAGCTTTTACATCACCGCTGTTTTCACGCTAGAGAATGGCAGCTTCTATTATGCCTTTAACTACAAATATTCTTGATTTTAGTCAATTTTACGATTCTCCAGGAATTATCGGAAAAACTAAATTTTCGAATGATGGCACACAATAATTATTGAAAAAACTGTTGGCCATTCTTATGCGACTTGCAACTAACTGAGAAAAAAAAGAGGAGCTTCATTTAAAAGAAAAGCATAGCTGAGTGTCCTCTCACATTGCAGAGACTTTGATATTTCGTTCAGGAGCTATTCTACCCCAGATGGACTTTTCTACTCATCTGGATTTTTCATTAGCTAATTGACAAAATAAAAAAAGAAGGAAAAGTTACTCGAATTGTGAAGGGAAAAAATGTTCATTGGGGTTAGTTCTGAAAGATATCTTAAATTACTTAGACAGTGTGAGATGTAACTTGATATTTCTAGCTGAGATTATTGAAATAAATAGCCAATACTTCTCTTTCATTTGTAGATTTTCTATGATTTAAGCGTCTTTGGCTTTCAGTCTACATATTACTGATTTCTTTGCTAATTTATTGATGAGGACTTTTGCTGCTGTTTCTTAATCTTTCTTTAGTAGAATCATCGAGCAGAAATGACACATTAAGAGCGGCTTTTTGTTTAGATTTTTGATTTATAGTAGGAGAAAAGTAGAATCCTTTTAGGTTTTTCAGGGGATTCTTAGGAGAAGATAGAGATTTCGAAGGAATTCCTTTGGTTTCATTAGAAGAAGAGATATTGAAATATGGATTTGAAGGTGACAATCTGCATCCGATCCTTAGAAATAGTAAAATAATACAAAATAATAAATGGTTTTGTCTGAAATTGTCAATGTTATGTGTCTTGAATAAGCAATGAATGTGCGAATTAAGAAAATGAAAAATGTGAATACAGTTCGTTGAGTGTAGTTGCTGCTTATGAAGGAAATCTACAAGCTGATTAGGAATTCTTCCCATGGTTTAGAGGGTTTTTAGGGGAAACTTTACTCGAATTATTGTAGATGCTGGAACTAATATCACAGTCTTGTAGTATTAGTTTAGAATTTTTCTTCATCAATGGTTCTATTGGCATCGAATGATGTCTACTTTTTGTATGAACTTTTACCTTCACCTTATTGAATCCTTCTTATGATGTTTCAGTAGTTTTTGAGTGTTTTTTATCCTCTGCGAGACACCAATCATCTCCAGATAACCTACCATAGATGTCCTCAATGTCATTGCTAAAAGTTATGCTTTTGTTGCTTGTGATACTTCTACTATGACTGATAAACCCACTACTGGACCCAAAGTAGCTGCCTGAAGATTTCGTTGAATTTAGGGAATTAAAAGGGGGAAGTTGGATGGGTGAAGTGAATGAAGTTATGTTCTTCTAGGAGTTCAAAGGGTTCAACTTTGATTTGCTGTCATTTTTCATTAGGGTTGATTTGCTGTAATTGTTGGATTGATATTGCATTTGGACTTCAAAACTTAATTTAACAATTGCTTGATTCATGCATAATATTGATTTTCTTAATTCGCGAAAGTTATATTAAAGACTTAAGGAGATAAAGAAGAAAGAAGAAACTACTGGTAGAATCAATAAGAGAGAAAAAGAGAGATGTGCAACTGAATATTGTTGATTTGTTAAAAGGGTAAATAAGGATTGTTCTATGACAAATAAATTAACAAAAAGTTATCTATTTTTTATAATTCTAGCAAAAACAAAACATAAATGATTGTTTCTACGTGTTATTAAGAAAACTGTTAAAAATATTTAAACTGCTTAAAGAAGTTAAAAAATCGTTTGGGAAACAAATAATTAGATCTGTGTATTTTTTAATAATTTCATTTAATTTTATATTCACACAATTTGATTACCCCTTTCCTTGATGTTCTCAACTTTTAAAGTGTTCCATAGCACAGCAAATTATGAATTGATGGATGTTCAATTTTAAGATGAAGTTTAGTAGTTCAATGAGCTTATTTTTGGTATGGCTAAATTATATTTACCTACATTTATGGAACAAAAGATACAATTAAGAGAATTCAATATTTCTACTTGCATAATAAGGGAAAATCAGCCAATTGATTCTTTTTAAAATAGAGGAAAAATTGAAAAATTTACCAGCCCAACTTTATTTTGGTCTTTATGCTTTTTTAACTTTTAAAATAATTAAGTGTATGTGTTTTCAATAGGTCTCATAATAGGCTCAAGCAATCTATTTTCGCATGTCATAATAGTTACAGAACAAAGATCATCAATTACATTATAAATTATCGAAGATTTGGCTAATTTAAAACCTGTCCTCTCCAACCCTTCCTTCCACTTAAGAAACCACATTATTAGCAAAATCCAAAAAAAAATCACCAGATTAATTTACCTTGGAAATAAATAAAAAAATTCAATAGTTGTAGTTGTTAGCTTGTAAATAAGCGCTTAAATGTAAATTAGTTTGATGAAGACCAGAAAATTAGTGGAAAATCTCAATGATTTGTCAAAATATGAGGACAAGTTTTGAGTGATTGTAATTCAATTTGCCGTATTATTTTTTCTTAGATATTGATTTCAAGCGCCAAAAAACTGAGAATATTTAGAATGTTACTGGCTCTAACTATGGATATTTGTCTTATCTCAAAAAGAGTTGATTACCATTCCTAGCAGTTTTTTTTCTTCAAAATATTCTTTTTTTCTTAAATTTTTCCTTGAAAAATCGAATCTTATCAGTGTAACTTAACTACTTCTGCAGATGTCTTTCTACATTGAACTATCCCTTGAAACAAAGCATCTCCTTTTTCATTAATGCATCGATATGATTGGTAGTAATTGAAATTCGCACAAGCAAAGTAGTCTATTTTTCTTGAAGATATGATTGGGTTTTCTTTTCCCAAAATCAGCGAATAGAAAGAATAGGCATTTGAAAAAAAATAATAATTTTGCTCTTTTTTTGTTTGAAACTGTGGATAAAAAGACTAAATAAGGATTCTATTTAGAAGAAGAAAAAAAAACAAGCAGTATCCTCCCCAGCTGTTCAGATAGTTAGGCATAGGAATTTATCAGGAGTGAAGGAACGAATTTGATCAAAGAATTATTCCATAACGATATTTTTTATTGGGCTTACATTCAAATACTCGTAATTTAAAGGGATTCCACTTTTTTTATTTTTGAGTTCGACATAATCAAAGGAAATTGATATGAGGAGCTAAGCTGTTTAGGAGGATTGAAGTTAGAAATACAAAGTAAAGCACTCGATGAGAGGAAAAATAATTTAGAAATCATTTACAATGATATGTTTAAATGAGAACAAATAGAGAGAGATTTAACCTACAATAGGATTTTCTAAACATATTAGATTCCTTATCGTTATCTTTAGAGCTGGCATGTTTTTCAGAGGAGAAAAAATTAAGTGAATATAGATTACAGTTTTGAAGAAGGAAAATACAAACCTGCATCAATTATTCCTCTTTTGGGGAGAAGAGGTAAATAAGGAGAGGCAAAGATGGAGAGAGGATAGGAAAACATGAATAAAAAGACAGGATTATTAATATCTTCTTCATATTTCTCCTTGTTAACTACTGAAATCAGCGATTTGTGTGGAATATGTAAGATTTTGCTGAGTTAGCAAACCTTGTTTTTGAAGGCTAAAACTGAATACAAATAATCTTGAAGATCAATGTAAATTACAAAAAATCCAATAAGAAAAGAAGTAAATAAGAAAGGGGGAGTTTTATCTTTTTATCTCAATTTTCCTCTGAATTACTAAATCAAAAGGAAGAACTCCTTTCGGCAGCCAAAATATGACCTTTTAATTTGAGCTGTAGAAATAGACAAAAATATAAATAATACCCTTCGGTAATCCATTTACATGAATTACACTTGGCTAGCTTGAGGAGTAACAGACAACTGCTGTTGAGCTATTTCAACTGTAGGAACAGCTCCATCTAGCAAAGAATCAAATGGAAAAACAAAGAATATGGATTGCTATTTCATATCGCACAATCGTAAACATATAATTCATCCCTTCCATGAATTATAAAACGTATTTGATTTCATGAATGTTTTCAATGTGAGAAAGTGAGATACAAATGTGCAAGAGACAGGAGATATAAAATATTGATGAAGGAGAAGACAACAGTAGGGAGGTGTGTGTGAAATATTGTGGGTGAAGAGAGTGAGAAATATATTAATAATTGTGTAAAA
>Ga0302285_10002239_pt1 | contig 10831 bp, 9 predicted proteins | sample III_Fen_E2_2_FD_200455 | JGI IMG/M metagenome (GOLD analysis project Ga0302285, IMG submission 200455) | Peat permafrost microbial communities from Stordalen Mire near Abisko, Sweden - III_Fen_E2_2 | ecosystem: Environmental > Terrestrial > Soil > Wetlands > Permafrost | place: Sweden: Abisko...
TCTGACTTCCCTTCATGAAAAAATCGTTTCAGGAATTTCCAACAACCAATCTCTGTTGAATTCTGTGAACACTAACTTTGCTTCAAATCTTCAAAAAGTGCTTTCCAACTTATCCTCGATAGACAGTAGGATTTAAGCTCTACAAAAATGATCCAATAAGCATAATAAATATCCATTTTGTTTAATTTCATAGACACTCCTAACCTAAAGGGACAATGTATTTGTTAAAAAATATGAAATTGTCATGAAACACTTTTCTTTTTTTTAAAAAATTTATTTGATTTTTTTTTGCAATTAAAAAGATAAATTTCAAACAAAATTTGATAAACTAAACTAAATAAATAAAAACAAACATTCATCCAAAATGAGCTCGGGAGAAATTGCAAAACTTCAAATCGAACTTGAAGCAGACGTCAAGGAGATGTAGAACCTTCAAAAGGAACTACAGAAACTCAATGACAGCAGATAGAAACTTATTGAGTAATAGAACGAATCTGAGATGGTCAAAAAAGAGATCGATCTTCTGGAGGCTGATGCGAAAATCTTTAAATTATCTGGACCCATTTTGATCCCTCAGACACTTGGAGAAACAAAAAGCGTTATCAACACACGTCTTGATTACATCAAGAAAGAGTCTATTCGAAGTGAACTTCTCCTTAAAGATAATGAGAACAAGCAACTTGAGAAGAAGAATAAGATAACTCGTCTTCAAGAGCACTACTACAAAACAGTTATGGGACCTCAATATGCTTAAATGGCAGCATAACAACAAGCTCAACAAGCCCAACAAGCTCAATGAAAATTTCGTTATACAAAATGCATAATGCTTTAAGTGTTTCTTAGTTTAACTTTTTCTGTAATAATATTGTGTTATTTGTTAAAACTAGTATTTAGGTGCATTTTCATTCATAAATTTAAGAAATCTTTTTGAAGAAAAGTGAATGTGGATATTTTTAAATATACCTGAAAGCAACAGAAATAGGATTAGTTATTTATAGTAATTTCATTCTTTCAGTAATGGCTTGAGACATCTTTTTCAATTTCTTAGACAAACATATATATTTTAGACATTTTATGAAATTCAATTGTCCAGAGATAATCCTCTTAACTATTACAAATATTAATGTTAATTTAACCTCAAATGATAATTTAAGATCTTTTTTCTAAAGTCTTGAATTTATATTCCAAAAAAAACTTAATTAAATTGATAATTTACCTCTAATTTGTGATCTCAATCATCACATAAATATTAATACTATCTTTTTACTTTTAAGAATATTAATAATCTATTGACTGTTGGATTAAAACCACTCTTTGGTTATCCACAAATCTGTACAATTTAAGAATGATAGAATTTTTTTAATAACGCGTTGAAAAAAATAAATAAATAATCAAAATAAACAAAATAACTAAGAACAAACTCTATCCACAAAATGTAGAATCAATATTACAATATAAAGGATGGCTTTGAAAGACGCCCTGTAAGTAGCTAAAGGTCAAGAAGAAATTCATATTCTTTCAACAACTCATCGATAAGACAGTCAAGTTAAATTTCAGAATCCTTCGATGTGATTTCAAAAACTTATAATCCACTTAGACCAATCACGATGTCAATAGAATAAAAGGATAAGCGTTTTGCAGATCATTTTAAGAAAATTAAGTTAAATAATAAAGGATACTTTGCTCATATCTTAGGTGAGTGTAAATGTGGGAAAGGTACCTGCTCTAGATGTCAGTGTGCTACAAGAGGGCTGTAGATCGATTCGTCAAATTATATTAAATCATTGTATTAAAGGGATTTTAAAAATCAAAAGACAAAAATACCTCTTCCGTTCATTCTAGATAATGATGATTTTAAAGCTTCTGAAGGAGGAATGGATATGAAAACTACAAATAGAGTGGATTTCACTCCAAAACGACCGGCTTAAGAAGAGTAAATAAACAGAACATCGTTACGATGCGGTGGGTAAATTCTCGACAGTTCAACAGTTTATTCAAGTAATTTTAATTCCAAGATACCTGTATAAAATGTCCTTTTTACTCATGAAGCAATTGAAAATTTTAGAGTTCCTCATTAACGAATTAAGTAATTAGGATCTACTGAGGCTTAAAGTTAATTTTGCTCTCATAGAGTCTAAGAAAATAGAGTAGAAGCAATAAATTTTGCACTTGATCGAAGTAGACATTTAAAACCACCAATAAGCATGGATAACAAAATGGATCTTAACACAACATAAAGGATGGATTATAAAGACTGCCTTTCAAAGTCTAAAGAGAAAAAGAATACTAAAGCAGCTTTAAAAGCATTTGATCCTTATAATAGAGATTTTATAAGAAAGAAAAATACATGGGTGAGTTATTTAGTAGAAAGTGATATGCAGAAAAGTAATATTGAAATTTCTTCATGAGAAAATCTAAAATTCTTCGAATGGAGGAATATATTTGCAAATTTATGTTAATTATTAAGATTAATAAGATACAGGAATAAGAAATTAATGAAATAATCAAATTTCACGAGATATTTTTGTTCAAAGACAAACATTTCTATTAAAAGAATGCACTTTAATTAGAAAATACTTTTTTTCCAAAATAATTTAATCTTAGGAAATATATTTGAGGATTTAGCTAAACATTTTTCATATTATAATAGAATGAGAGGATGGAATTAAAGTATCTTTAACACAATATATCCTAAATAACAAGTATTCCTTTTGTAAGATCAAAACGCTTTTAGAATCAATCACTTTTGATGATGCGAGAGAGCTATTGCCTCTGCAAAACATAATCATATGAAGTTTCAAGTAGGAAATCAAGTGATATCCTGAAGACTTAAATCAGATGGTAAATCATCAACACAATAAAATAAAGCACAAAGAAAGTATTCTTCTAAAGTGTTTAAGATTATCCAAATAAGGACAATAATGAGAAATCAAGAAGAAGAAAAACACCATTTATTATCATAACTTGCAAAAAATTAAGAGACATTGCTGTGAGTTATTTTTCAAAGAAATGAGAGGATTAATATCTGAATTGCTGGGTAGATTATGATGCAAATCCACAACAAAGAAACATTGAAAATCTAAATAAAACCAAATTCAAGAGGGAATTGAATAGATTATTATTACTAATTGGAATAAAGACAAGCATAATAGCCGCTTTATTTGTAATTATTAGATAATTATCATTCATAACTAGGGTGAAAATATTACGAAACTGAAATTTCAAGCGATTTCTGAAACCTTTCTCAAAAGCTATTGCTAACAAAACACGCACAGATATGAGCTCAATGAAGTACTCCCATTCTAATAACCATTTTACGATGCCTCCCATAGACTCTAAAAACTATAGACCATCAGAGTTATCTTAGAGCTCTAGACTTCAATACATTGGAGATAAAAAACTCCAAAAGTCAGCTATGTTCTTCAGAGATACTCGTGTATCTTCTTGTTCTTACATCTCACAGAAAGGTGGAGTTCCTTCAGCAGTACCTTTTTACAGCTCTCCTACTAAGACCTACGCTGATTCTATGACCAAGAGCACTTACTTAAATTCTCTCAATCAGTAAATATCTTCAACTTTTAGTCCATAAGACATATTTTTTAGTTTTCTGGTAAAAAGAATAACCCCTCTAAAATATATTTTTTTTAAACAACTAGTGATACTTTCAAAGTTAGACCATATCAGCATGTCGGCATGTCCTAAAAACTGTTAGAAACGTACAACCCTAACTCTTATAGAAATCGTTTACCTGAAAATGAAGCACCCCCTTAATTCAGCAATGCTTCCCAAATTGAAATTGGTGATCGCTCGTAAAATATGTTCCTCTTTTAAGTTGCATAAACTCATTATTTTTAATTTTCGAAGAGAGGTCAACTAGAGAAGGTTTATCAGTCAATCAAGAAACACATATGGCAATTTTGGAAGATTCGATCCAGTCAGCAACACTGGTATCCTAGCTGCAAAGACAAGATGGCACCACCATCTTCAGGCCAAATGAGCTTATTTTATATAACAATTAAGTCCTGTTTTATTTTTTTTGTTCAGCTTTATGCATTATTGACTCGGATTGTTAAAATAAGGCGTTTTCGGAAAGTACTGATCTAATTGATAGGGATATCATCTAAGAAACTATTGAATGAGAGAGATTCTAGTTTGGAAAGATTAGCTGGATCAAATCAATTATTATTATTAATGCAATTTCAAAGAACTCTAATCAAATTCCACAAATTAAACCTTTTATATTTCGGTTTTTTTCCTTCTGAGTTTTTAAAGTAGCACCAAGAAGATTCAAAGGAACTCATAGTTAAGGATTTGTAAGAGAAGCGAAAGGAGATAAATACTAAAGAAAAAATCTAATGAGACTCAGAAAGACGAGAACGCATGAGACAGGATCATCGAATTTAGATTACAAGTAAATTTACAAGTTGATGGATAGAAAGACATCAATATTGCTTGAAAATAAAGGGCAGAGAAGTTTGAACGACCTGATGAAGCACGAATCGAATTCTTAGCTACAGCAAAGAGCAAGAACTTTTTCGACATTGTAGCTACAAAGATTCATAAGACTGCACCATAACCGCTAAAAGAAACTCAAACTTTCTATGTCGAAAATCAAATCGATGAAAAAGAAAAGTATCCTGTTGGATATCCAAGAGAAGCCTGGTTAGAAGAATAGCAACTGAGAAAAAGAGTGTTCACTGGCGATTCAAACACTCAGTATGATAACAAGAAACCTCCTAGAGTCACTCGCGCAAACACTAAAATCGATAAAAAAGGTTGATTTAAGAAATACTGAAACCTCTGTTGAAATTATTTTTCTTCTTCTTTAGGCTAGCTTAATAAGCTAATTGCATAGAAGCATGACCAACATGCAACAGCAATCGCCGAAACACAGCTAGTCGGATTTGAATAATTTAATAAGCTTACTCTTGAAGGTAGAGTAGATTTGGAAAAGGTCAAGGAAATACGTAGAGCTATCAGAAGGAGATACGCCAACCGCAAAAACTTTTAAAAGATTTTTAATGCTTGGGATGATGATTCAACAGGTAATCAAATAGACCTATTCAATTCGATATTAGGTTCTTTTTTGAAAAATCAAAATATGGAATGAACAAGATGCTTTTAATCTATTTTTCATTCTTTGAAACTCAGGTGCAATCACTCCTAAGAATGCATTCGAAATGATTTAAAATATGGGCATCAACATAAACTTTGATGAGGCGCGTGTCTTAGTAGCCAGTGTAGATATTGACAAGAGTGGTGATCTTTCTCTCAACGAATTCATGGATCTTATTTTTAACAGTACTGATGCTCTCAATGTTAATCTCAAGGAGCTACCATGTAATTATTGCTTTCTAATATTTCTTATCCTAAATGTCTTGTAATTTTGCAGTGCTTAGCGATGATTCAGAGCATAACTTGCAAAGAGCTAACAACTTGATGAGCAAATTGCATGAAGATGAATTTGCCTCAAGAAGAACTAAGCACGTTAATTAGCTGAGTGTGATTCTCAAGAATAAGCTATCTTCACTGAAGACATACATATTTGCAGCTGACAGTTTGCAACAAGGATTCGTTAGCCATGAAAAGTTCTTTGAGATTATTAAAAAACTTGCGATTCCTGAGAATATCATGTCTCAATAAGATATTCAAAATGTCTTCAACAATCACAAAATAGACGAGCACAAGTTCAACTACAAGCTGTTTATTGACTTCCTTCGTGATTACGAATTCGTTCCTGAGGATATTTACGTATGAATGAATCAGTTAAATACTAAGCTCATTTGATATTTTATTCAGAGAGACCCAGCTGAAACAGAGAAAAAGAAGAATGACAAATAAAAGTATTTGACTGCCTTCAATTACGAGGAAGACAAAAAGATCCATGTATTTGACGCTAATGAGATCAATTCTTGGCATTTGGAACAAATCAGAGAAAAAAGCAGGAAGGTTTTCAGAATCATCGGACGCTACCTTGATAGCAAAGAGAGCTTCGATACCTTTTTAATGTAGCAGATGAAAATCACAGACTAATCTGAATTCGCTAAGCAACATATTTCAAAGCAACTCCTCACAAAAGCAATTGAGAATCTTTTCCTTAACGTTGGAGATAAGGATGTTAAGAAAGATGAAGTCGAGTCCTTTCTTTCAATTTTTTCATACAACAATCATAATACCATTCAAGCTGCTCATATCTCAAAAGCGATTTATGAGTAAAATTTATTAATTTACTTTCTTGTTTTAATATTAAATGTTTTAACAGGGAGACTGATGGTGAATGGTTCAAAAGAATCTAGTGGAAACTTAAGAGACCACCTCCACCTCCTGAGAATATGAGAGAAAAGGAAGCTGAAGATGATGCAAAAGGAAGCTAAAGTGATTTTAAAGTAGTTGAACCAGGAGAAGAAAATTATGAATAATTCTTCGACACTCATTTCAAGCCAGAAAGTATGGATTTGAGATAGTATAAAGGTCTCACGCGAACATCGTCTGCTCCACATTTCCCATCTTCTCTTAATCGCCTTCTCACCAAATTCGAAAATAGAGTTTTCTGTGGATCTCAAAAGGCCTATGATATCTTCAAAAAGTTCGATGTTGATCAAGACGGTAAATAACCATTCTTTGGATAAACTAATCAGTTTATTTATTTATTAAAAGGATATATTTCTCGTAAGGATATTGCTGGAAAAATTAGGGAAATGAACATCTTGGATGAGAACGAAATCAAACCTTTCCTGTTGTACATGGATCCTACGAATAAAGGATATGTTGATTTCAATGAATTCAGCACCAAAGTTAGATGGGGGATGACTGTTAACGATGAAATGGGAATACAAACTGTTATCCCCTTCACTGCACCTTCTTCCCAACATCACAAAGAAACCTATAAGATACTCCCGTTTATTAAAGAGCGAGTAGCTGATCTACGCAGGCCGTACTATCCTCCAGAAAGTAATAAAAGCTAAGATTTTCCCATAAATCTAATAAATAATACTGAACTTTTGTAACAGCTGCAAAAAAGAATACTCGATTTGGAGCTTCTCCTATGTTTTAAAATACATTCACGAATTTCAGGGTTTCTACAGCTAGTCCAATGTTTTCTACAGCAGCTGTAAGATTAACTAAATGCCCATAGAACCCAATAATTGACTTGATAATTGGATTAATTTTTGTAGGAACAATTTGAATAATCACACAACCACAGAATAGAGTTTTAGAAGAATGAATTCGAAAGGAAAAAGGGATATGAAGAAGGTAGAATACAAAGAAGAAAAGAACACATGAACATAATATCACAGAAAATTGAGAATGAAAATATTAAGAATGATCTAAAAGAAGAAAACAAGTGCAAAGCAAAAGGAATGGCCCAATGGACTTACGAACATGTAATAATTTTAAAATATATCTTTTCAAATAACCAACTCAAATTAACAAGTTTTTAATGTCACGTTTATCAATTAATTGGCAAATAGTGTCTCACAAAAGATTTCTTAATCAAGATATTTTTTATTTTTAAATCCGTTTTTTGGTTTTTTAAAACAGAGAGCACATCTACAGAACAACTGTTATTGATTCCATACTTTAATTTGCTTGTTTTCATATTTTGTCTTTGACTCACAGTGTTCTTTTTCCATTTAGTTATTTCTGAAACTTGTTCTCTATTATTCACCCTATTTTTTTTGATGATCCTCTTGAATTTTCTAGAACCTTTCTATTAAAATAAAAATTAAAATACTTTCTAGACAATAGGATTCCGCCAAAAGATTAGCTTCTACAATGTTAATGAGTTCAACTTTTGCAAGAAGCGCAACTAGAGTTCTTAAGAACACTCTTAAAACTACTTAATGGAACATTTAGGCAAGATAATCAAAAGCTTATTCACTTTTTTAGGTTCCTGTTTGCATGTTTTCTGGGTAAAATAAGAACTTTGTGATGAAGTAAACTGAGCTGAGCAACGAGTTACTTATTTCTCTTTCAATGGGATTTGAGCATAACTAGGCAACCAATCAAGCTGAGTTAACCAAGAATATGATTGCTAACAATGTGTTGAAGAGTAGTGTTGTTTAGAGAGCTTTTTAGGAATTAGATCGAGGACTCTTTGCAGTCAACCACAAACAAAAAGTCTATGCAAATAATCCTTTATCAATCGGGAAAGGATAGAATATGACATCGCCTCTGATGCATGGATTGGCGTTAGAAGAGTTTCACGAGCACATAGTTACCATTATGAAACATAAACTACAAAAACAAGAAACACTTAGAATTCTTGATGTTGGATGTGGGAGAGGATATATTTCATTCGCTTTGGGAAAGATCTTAGATCAAAACTCGCATCTTGATAAAGTCAAAGTCCACATTAAAGGTATTGACATCCACGAAGAACTAATCTAAGGAGCTAAAGATATCAAAAACAAGCTTCAGTACCATCATAATATTGACTTTGAGTTTAAAACTAATAATATTGAATCGGAGATAAATGAAGCAAAGCATAAATACGACCTAATCTATGTTGGTGTTGCACTTGATTAGAACGTGTACGCTCATCTGATTGAGAAATTATACTCCTCCAAATAAGAAGGCTCATGTGTGTTGTGTCCTGTGATACAAGAAGATTTAGAGTAAAACCTAGTTCTTCGTGAAGGCAGTTAAGAACGCGTAGTAATGAAATGCGTGTTTTCTCAGATGGTAACTTAGAAACAAGAAGAAGTGAGTAAGTACTTCCTCTAAGACGGAGAATTCAGTGAAGAAGATAAAGGAGGAGAAGCTGCTCAGAAAGATGAAGAAAATAAAGTTAATGTCACAAACACTAAAATGCATTAAGATCTAGTGAAGTTTGAAACTCACTTGAAATTATTGGAAGCAAAACTAAAGCGATTCTATGAGGAGCACAAGCAAAAGCATGGACATAATCCAGGCTTAAAAGATCTTCACTCGAATGAGGAATCAAAGAAGCTCATTGAAAATATTCAGCAAGTCAAGAAAGATATTAGATTCACTCACGCGAAAATCAAGGAATCATAATAATGAAGGAATTTGTATTCATCCAAAGTGATTTGAAAATATTCGTATTTTTCATCCAAAAAAACATTCCACAGAGTTTAAAGAGAATTCTCATTTCTAGCATACATAAAATCATATCTTTAGAATAAAAAGAAAGAGATTGAGAAATTATTTGTGGAGGGAATTCAGGTAGGTTGTTAATAATCTTAATTGTAGTTGGTAGGGCTAATTTGAAGTAGTTGTCCAGGTGGAAGGGTTAAATAATATGCTTCTAAATTAACTCAATATATATTAGTTTATGAAGATCACTCAAACACAAAAAGAATAAAAATAGATCAAAATGCCAAAGAATCTGTAATATAATTTTGTTAAATCTAAAATTGGAGTTATTCGGATATTCTGACATAATTAATTTGTTTTGGCATCTTTGATCAGTTTAAAAGAATGATAACTCCAAAAAGAAGTAAAATAAATCATACTTTTTAATAGAAGTACTATCTTCAATTTATAGAAAAGCTTGAGATTTACACTCATGTTATAGAACTATCAAAGAATAAAGTGATTGAAAGACATTCTTAAGTTAAATCTGCACAATTAAAAAGCGAGACTATTGGTTGGGTTAGAAGAAATTAAAAATTAATTCAATTTCTAATAAAATTTCGCACAATTATTCTAGTAGAAGCACACTCAGTCTCCTAATACACCTAAAGAAATGGACAAAAAAGACAGCGATTTTTCATCTTTTATAAGTTCTATCAGTAAGAACAAGAGCTTCGGAAACTCCCCTTTAAACTCTTCTCTTGTTTCTAACTTACTTAGCTCTCCCAAGCATAATTTGTCTGAATGCAATTCTCCAGTTTTAACTCCAATTAGCCGCAGAATTTCATAAATACAATAGAATTCTACTAGTTAACGCATTTCCTCTACTCCAAAGTCTCATCCCAATACTCATGAGTCATTCTTGCCTTTTGATAAAATGCTTGAAGGTCTCGAAGAAGAGGAAGCACTCTCCACAGAATCGGAATCAACCATTTATAGAGTTGTTGATAAGGAGAAGCATGAGCGATTCACTTAGATGTCCAGAGTTGTGCATGATGAGTAGGAATATCAAGCCTTGATTGAACAAATACAGTAATATTCTTCTATCAAGCATCCTGGTTTAGTCTCAATCCGCAAATGGTCTTACTAGCTCTCTCTCGACAAGAAACTGAAGCGAGTTCATCGTTTTTTAATAGTCTTTGACAGCATTGGAGATAGACTTGATTCCAGGTATGGAAATGATGGTGAAAAATCATTAATTAACTAGTTTAAGCGTGATGATTACCGAAATATCTTGAACCTCATCCAAGGTCTCTAGTATCTATTAGAGTTATAAAAAACCAATAAGCTTTAGGTATCTCCAATTATCCCTTGCAACTTCTTTTTCTCCCCAGAAAATACACTAAAATTTGCACCATAACCATTCTTAATGTTCAACGTGACGCAAAAAAGAGCTGAGAATTTAAAATAACTGTATTTGTCTGCTGAAGCAATCAAAAATCCTGCCATATAACTTTCAGACAAATAGGTAATTTTTTCACTAGGAATGAACTTACTCCTTCTTTTGACGAACAATGTTAAAAATACTGTCAAAACTGTGCCTTCTGAAATGGCAAAACTTCTCTAAACGATCTAAACTTATCACAGCCCAGAACTGAAAGGCATCCTTGAGAAAATGATTGCAATTTAACCAGATTTAAGATTCAACTTCTTTAGCACCCTCTAATTTTGTAAGCAGCAAAGCATCTTCTCCGATATGGAAGCCTTAGAAGCTGAATCATTCTAGACAACC
>Ga0302285_10002240_pt1 | contig 10827 bp, 13 predicted proteins | sample III_Fen_E2_2_FD_200455 | JGI IMG/M metagenome (GOLD analysis project Ga0302285, IMG submission 200455) | Peat permafrost microbial communities from Stordalen Mire near Abisko, Sweden - III_Fen_E2_2 | ecosystem: Environmental > Terrestrial > Soil > Wetlands > Permafrost | place: Sweden: Abisko...
CTGAAAACCTTGTTGAAGTCATACATAGCTTAGCACCAAGAGAAAATATATTTAATAGCATGAGAGCATGTCTTAGCCTTCTCCAATGTCCAATCTTCCTAGCATAGGATCTACAAAAAACAAAAATATTTTATCAATAAAATCATAGCAAAAGCTACTTTTGAGCTCCAAAATGTTTTTTTGTTACTTTATCTTCTAGCTTCTTAATGTAAGCTTGGTTGATGTTTTCTTTTTTGTAATTCATCAGCAAGTCAAGAAGTTCCTTCGGATCAGCTAGCAGCCATTTCTTAGCTGTGTTGAAATAATCGTCTTCTTTTTTACCTATTTGTCCTTCTACATTTCTGACAATAATCGCACCACCTTTTTCTTTCAGCGTATCCTACAGCAGAATCGTCATTCCTCCGATGATCGTAATACAAGCAGAAGGAGGATTTGGGAGGGATTTCACTTCAACTAAATGATCTTTCTTGAGTTTACTAACTTCTATTAGTGTCTCCTCTAAGGTTTTGTTTGCTTCCGCGACGGATTTCTCTGCTTCGTCTTTAAGTTTCTGCGCTTCATTTGCTTGCTTTGTCGCAATGGCTTCTTCGACGGAGACGATTTTCTACTTTTCATCTGCTTCTTTTTGCTCTTCTGCGATGGTTTTCATCATGACTTCTGTCTCAATAGCGGCTTATTCTAATTTGGGCTGCATATCTGTGAGTTTAACTTGCATTTCACCAACTTAGACATTTGCATCGATGAGTCTATCTAAACCGTTTTTCAGCCTTGTAATCGATGTTTTCAATTCGACTCGCTTGAATTTCATAATGGTCTTGAACATAGTGAGTAATTCCAAGTAACTCGTTGGTGTGACATAGTTGATTCTTCGTAATTCTTGCTGATATTTCACGGATAGTTTTTCAACACTTTTGTGAATTGTCTTGAATGTTTCAACTAATGACGTTAGCATCTCCCCATCAATGCCGACTTCCTCTACAAAATCAATTAATTACCCTCTACCTACACCGATAAGTGCTTCCTCAGGCCATTCAGTAAACCAATCTAACGTGCAGCAGTTAACTAAACTCGGGAACATTCTAAGTCTAGTGGAGAATAGCGACGACAGTGGACTCATGGCGATGACTAAATGAATGTTGTTGGTGACTCTTCGAAGATACTAACTGAAAATGTTCATTTTATTAGGCTGCAGATTCCTCTTGATGCATTCTGTCTTGCACGCATCGACGATTTCCTCCATGTCCTTGTCGACGTAGAGATTCGTCACGTCACCAGAGTTTAAGATACTGTTCATGTCTTCAAGCATGGATTCGTTGATGATCTGAGTGTCCACGAACAAGAACACAATTGGCTCGTCGTCGATACCAGCCATCATCAAAATCTAAGGAAAAAAATATTGAAAAAAAGTTAGAAAATCAAATTAATTTCTAGCAGTGAAAAATATGTAAAAAAGTTACTCTTTTGATGTCATCTCTCCATGACCTCATATTGTACCCTTTAATGACTTCAATCTACTGCAGTCTATACCCAGCGATGAACGTAGCCATTTTACTTAAACTCTACCTACCAGATCCTCCAACTCCCAATAGCAATGCATTTCCCTTAGGCTACCTCAAAACTCTCGTGATTCTACTGATATGCTCACATGCATCTAAGAACAGCACTAATTTCATTAATGACTTCCCTTTCTTTGTGAAATCTGGATCTTAATTGTATTCCTCTTAGAACTCCTCCATTTTATTAATCAGCTGCTTTAAATCAGGTACTTGCATGTAGGGTCTGATTTCCTATTCTCTGCCATACCAGAAATCACCGAAAATAATTCTCTCCATCGACAACACAGCTTCCTTTTCAAGATTGAATTTCACGAACTACGTTGCTAGCATGTTCTTGAGGTAATCTCTATCTTCTTCGTCAATCAGCCTATCATGGAAGATTCTCATGTTTTCATGGTACCATAATTTCGCCATATCTTGAGGTTCTACACAGTGTTTGTTGTTAGCAGCGCAGATACCCTAGAAAACCTTGCTAATGTCTCTGAGATTAAACGTGTAATGTGATTTTCTAGGAGTCGGGAGTAATTCATTTTTCACACGGTAATACACCACTAAAACTGTGTTCACTAACTCTGGGATCATTTCCTTGATAGGCTCAGAGAACCTCTGATAGAATAAAATAACAATGAGTTAAAAACTATCATAATACAATTTATTGAAAACAAAAAAGTATTTACCACCAAAAACGCATTTATGATAGTCAGGAATATGGTCTTGATGGTATTTTCATCCAGGTCAGTGTAGCAAATCACATTGAAGTGACGAAGACACCTGTTTGTAATGTTTGACCTACCTCCTCCAGGTGGGCCCATTGCTCCAAGAAAGATCAAATCGTCTAGACGCATAAATTACAAATCTTTTCTATTATACCATCCTTAGTGATCAAAGTATTAACGAATAAGTTCAATAGGTGGCTGTGCGCCATATTCCTCCTTTTTAGGCATGTTTAGATCGTCAACGAAAATAATACATTTTTTTCCAATTGGAGGGCCAAAGATCCCCTTTCTCCTCTTTTCTAGTTTAGAGTCAATGGTATCCTAAGTTTAGTTAGCTGAAGTCTGGGCACTAAAGGTTAAGGCAATATACTAATAGGTGTCATTAAGACCTGTTCCAAGAAGCGAATATGAATTAAGAGACTTTCCTGTTCCTGTTGGTCCAGGGAAGCAAACATGGTGATCATTTGTAAGGAGGAGCTTCATTAGGAAAATGTTTCTTGCTGAATCATTAGTAGGGACCATGATTTCATTGTAGACTAGCTTGTCAATGGCAAAATCCTTAAAGTTTTCTCTCCAAGAAATAAATGATCTGCTGGTGAAATCAAACTGGTAATCGTAGATCATATCTTTTATTAGCAAAACAAATTAGGAGAAGTAATAATAACTGAGTAAAAGCTACCTTGAATAGGGAAGGATACTCTGGATTGGTTGACAATCATTTATTGCCTCACAAATTAGCTGAATTTCTCTCTGCTTTCATAGTCTACAGTGCAACAAATGCTCCATACAATACTGAAAAATAAAAGACTCTCCAAGCAGACCTCTAAGCCATCAATATCTTCTGGACTTACCTTTTTAACTTCGCTTTCTTTGTAATTAGCAAAGAAGCAGTCCATAATTCTGAACATACTCTAGGTAATATTGTTATCCACAGTAGGTACAATTTCCTTACAGTGGAATCTCAAGAATTCAATCATTTTAGCAACATACTACAAAAAATTATATTAATTCCATTGGTTCAATCATAATAAATTATTACTTTGTCAAAAAATTCTTTAAGAGTTTGAATGATAATCTCTCTTTCCTTTATTTTCGGAGGTAAAGTGTTCAACCAGCTAGAAAAGAGGGGTTTGAGGCCTAGAGAAAATGGTTCCATGTAAACCATTCCACATCTTGATACTGTTGCTGGAGAGGCCACCTTAAATAAAACAAATTATAATATGTCATTAAATTATTGTATTTACTAAGAGATCCTCCACTTCAAACATCATTGTCATGTATGGAGTAAGTGTGAGAATCATTCCACTATTAAGACATAACTTCTTGTTGTCATCAAGCACAGTATTCATATTTTCAATCCAAATAGCATCAACTGGACCATCAAATACAATCCAGTGTCTTTCACTTGATTAATCTCGACATGCCTCACGCACTGTATATGCCAATATTCTAAGAAATTTTAATAAATAAGGCTCAAGAAAAATATCACTTACCCATCATTCCACTCTCTGGTTTATTCGTTGAATTAACCATACAGTTGACCCATTGTGATACTCTTTGGGTTCATATTATGTGTGTGAACTTTGTAAAACCCATTGGTCTCAAGCCGTGTAAGCGCTCTTGAAAGCACCTTCATATTTTTGCTTTTTCCACCACCAGTTGGCCCAACAATCATGAGTCCATGACGAACTTGGATAGTATCATAAAGCTAAAGGACCTTTTGTTTAAAGCTTGCTTCTGGCTGAAGATTGTTTTCTTCAGCTGCAGCGTTAATTGAGTCTAAGAGAGCTCCATAATCAATTTTAGGCCGTTCGATTCCTGGGAAAAGATCTGAGATGATGTTTTCAAATAAAGGCAAATCATCCTTGAGGAATTTCGGAACATTTACATCTCTGAGTGCTCTCAATAGCAGCTAATTTTCATCCTATTAAAAAATTAAATTAATTAATCTTGATCTTAAACTGTTTTAGTACCATGTCTGGATCTGCAGCCTTTAGGAGACCAGCTGCATTGATGACACTTCTGACTGCTCTCATACCATAATCATAGTGATCTTGAGAAGAAAGTTACTCAGAAGAGAGCTTGAAAGTTACCACCATTTTTTTGGCTAGATCTCTTCCAAGTTTGAAACCAAAGCTGTAGAGCATAATCTCACCTTTTAAAATTAATAAATTACTTGTATTACGTAGTTTTATTTTTACCAATTAGAGCATAATCTGGAACCATCATTGCCACTGCTCTGAATAAAGCCTTTAGATTATCTGGCAATTCAGTTCTCCCTGCATAACCAGGATTCATAGTGATGAATACACAAAACGTTGCCTTTAACTTGATATCACTTCCCTCAAAGTTTTCAATCTTAAAAAAAAAAAGTGTAAATAAAAGAATATTTAGTCAAATTGAGTTTTTTACGAACTCGCTCCCTTTTGCTTTTTCTCCAAACAAAACAAGAAGTTGCTGAGCAATAACTGAAAGAACTTCAATGTTTATTCTATTGAACTCATCAAAGCAACACCAAGCCCCAGCGCTTGCAAGCCCTTTGAAAAATTTACCGACCATAATGTAATCCATGCTATCGGAACAATTGAAGACAACACATTATTTAGCAAGACCTTTTGCTAAATCTTTCACTGATTCTGTTTTACCAGTTCCAGCAGGACCTAAATGAAACAGATAAACAATTTGTTTAAAACAATTTTTTTAAAAAAATTACCTGCAGGTGCTCCTCCGAGATTGAGTTTAAGAGCTCCCATAAGAGTCATATAACATTTATCGGTAAGGGGTGTAATCACAAGACGAAGAGTGTTACCAAGATATTCATATCCATAAGGGAAATTTGTTTAAACACACTTTACTCTGCAATCATCGTTTTCCCAGTAGTAACGCAATTACGATATCCATTCAAAGGCTCCGATATCAGTAACGTTATTATCTTCTAAATTTTTTACCTGTTAAAATTTATCATGAAATATAAATTGCTAAAATATTTATTCTTACCACATCTTTTGCGTGAACATCTAGCACAATCAGAGCGTTAATTGTAACTTTTTATTGCTTGGTGAGTTTTTGACGCACAAGATCTACAAGTACAATAAGTTACTTTTGAGAATCCTCCCAAAACTATTTCACTGCGTTATTGTTTATTGCTGTCTCCACTTCTTATGTCCACACAATTTAACTTCCATTTAATATGCACTAACCAGGATGCACAAGTACCCATTGGTCTCTTGATCTATTTTAGTAATCTTTAACAGATAGCAGTAAGCACGTTCTGACAGATTATTTCATCATTTCTTCAACCTCATTCATCCAATCTTCCACATTTTTATTGATTGGATCTACAACTTTAGTAAATGGAACCTGAAAAATATATTAAAAAACAATACATATTTATTTAGAAAAAAATAGATAACTCGATATTTATTTACTCTTTCTTTTTCTCCAGAGAACATAGCATGCATTTTCTTAGAAGCATCGAATTCGAGTTCAGCAATATTTTCGAAAACTTTTCTTAAATGAGGCTGCACAGCTGTCGGATCCTTTGTCTGAGACAAAATCTCAAGAAGTTCATCATTCGACAAAAAGTAAAAACGAGCAAATCTTTCTCTCTTTTTTTCAAGATAATTATTAAGCTCTTTCTGAATCATATCTAGATTCTTGTTGCCTTCTTATAACTTCTCAAGAAGTCCTTCCATTTAGCAAACTTTAATAACTTATCCAGTCTATTTGCAATAATTCATTGTATGCTTCCAATTTTAATCCACTGTTTTAAATTTTTTGGTTTCTCCAGGAAGTTATTTAGCAATATCTGGTGAATCGAAGATAGGCTGCAAGTACATCCAATTCATCTAGTACTTAGCCCATTCCTCAAGAATTTCGCTCATAAGCTTAAGGTTCTCATTCCATGAAATTAATTCTTCTTCAAATGGTTTTTTGAATGGTGAAAACTGCATACTCTGAGTATTAACAATATGTTCATCAAGCACGGCATTGATATCATCATAACCTCTTATTATCTAAATTTAAATTAAAAAAATATTAACCAAAAATCTAAAAAAAGTTCATTACAAATGATGATTTGAATGGCTTGAGATCAAACTTAATTTCTTCCCATTAAGCTTTCATTTCTTTGAGACTTTTTTCTATTGAGAATTCTTTGGAAGCTTTCTCTCCGATTTCATCACAAAATTATAAGTGGTTCATTAGACCCATATCGATTAGCTTTGTAAAAGTGAAATCAGGAGTAGGTTCAACTTTAAAGCCAACTTTTTAGGTTATTTAATTCCAATGCCTTTCTTTCATTCCATTTTTTCTCAATGCAACCATCAATGGTACTTCAGGTCTAAATTCATCAACTTATACCTTGACTTACTATGCGATTTTCAATACACCTTGCAAGTCTTTGTCTCTAAAGAACTTAATTACTTGACCATATGTCTTAAAAGCATTGTCAACAAATTTTTCGCACTCGATTGCATTTAATTCTTCCCAAGGTCCGTTGCGCCAAATTTCAATGTTTTTAAACCACTGTACAAATAAACAATATTAGTAAAACACTTTATTTTTAAAGAATACTCACCATATTAGAGGTAGTCCACAAGTTGAAGTAGGGATCAAAGTCTTTTTTAAGATGGGTTAGCTTAGAATAATCTGTCAATTCTTTTTCAAATAATTGCTCTTAATTATTAAACTTCTTTGCTCTTTCACCAAATTCTTTTATTTTTTGTGCAAGATCCCGACATACCCCACTCACTGCAATATGATCTTTCATGTTAGAATATGTGTGAAAGTTCGCTATTATTCTACAAAAGAAAGAAGAATCTCAGGCATTGAATTAAGATTATTTTTTTTTAATTAGTTAAGCTATGTTTACCTTTCAGCTTCCTCTATCTCAGTCTTAAATGTTTCTTGGTCATGATCCATCCTATCTTTAAATCTGTGTTTTTCTTTTTCTAAAGTTACTTTTTGATCTTCAATTACCTTAAATACTTCTCTTGGGCCACCAAAAACAAGCCATTTTTTTCTTAGTTCTTCCTCAGTAAACTTGTAATTGTATTTTTCCATTATTTAATAGATTTCCATTGATTTTTCAGTTTCTTTCTTGATTTTTTCAAGTTCAGAAGGAACTGCTAGCATGTAATCTAACACACCAGTGAGTTCTTCAATATTATCAGGTGGCTTAACAAGCTTTGATTTCATCTGGCCAATATCTTTAAAAAGATCAACAGTCATTTACTTTCCTCTTTATGCTATTTGATCAGTTAATAGCTTTTAAATATGAGCATATTTATTTTGAAGAAACCTAATTTATTTAGAATATAAAATGTAAAGAAGTAGCTTATCAAACAATTCTATTTAAACATATTAAACTAATTGCTTACTAGACTGTTTCTTTGCAGTTTATTTCGAAATAAGAAACTTAAATAACAGTTGGCATAATAGAAATCAAATCTTTTTCTTTTTTAGCCATTGCTTCTATCTCTGAAACAAGCACACTGATGTCTTTTGGATTTTCTTTATCATCAAATCCTCGGGCATATTCATCAGGATTTAGTTTTAATAGGCTCTAAAAATATATTATTAAGATTAACAAATCCATTTAAATTGTAATTTACTTTGTATGGAGTAAACTATTGAAGATAATCTTGGAGAGGAAGAAGTGACTGCTCAGTTTCTTTAGTGATAAGCGCATATAAGTCATTTACCCACTTTAATAATTACAAAAGAAATTAGAACTAAATATCAATGGAGAGATAGTAAATAATCATTTATACTTTGTTTTCATCAAACTGTGTGTCTTCTTTGGATACGAAAACATCAGCGCTAAATGTTTATCGCTTTGGAGTTTTGAGAAATACTTCCTTGAGTTGAGCCATCTTTCTGAAGAGGTCTGACATAAGAGTTCGCTCAACAGATGGTATTTTAGAAAGTTCTTCCACAAGTTAATCAAACAGTGTTTAGATTGTAAGCAAGAAACTTTTTGCAGGAGTTGAATAAAAGAACTCCTAATCTTCAATGTTCTTCATCAGATCAATTACAAACAGCGGCTTAATAGCATTAACAGATAAGAGCGAATCAGGATCCATTGAATTCACAATAATTCCATTCTTAAAATGATTGATAACGTGATTTGGTTTGAGGATCTCCACCTAAATTAATGTATTTAGATTAACTAATTGAATTAGAAAGTTGAGTGATGATATTTACTTATTCTGGAACAAACTGAGAGAGATAGAGTTGGAAGTTCTTAAAACTCTTTAAACAAAGAGAAAGGAGACTATCTTGCATGGTCTACATAGTCAGATTAAAGAACTTTTTGAGTTTGCCTCCTTCATAAGCAGCCTAAAAATAATATGTTAGGATTGAAAGCAAGATTGTTCAATACCTTATTTGTTTCTTTGAGATTGAGCCATGCTTTCTCCGAACCAGAAAACTCAGTAGTGATGATTTTTTCAATGTTTGGTACCCATCCAGTTTTTAGCTTAGCGACCACATTATGATTCTCAAGTTCTTGCTCCGCCTTAAATTCTTCCAACCTAAAACAAACATATGCTAGAAAGTTCTAATTGGGCTAGATTAATTACCTTTGCGATGAAGGGGCCTTAGAAAGCTTAAAGAATTCATATTCAAGTATCTTATTGCATTCGCCTCGAATTGCTTGAAGAGCAGATATTGCTTCAGGTGTTATCATAAAAGAAACGAGGCAGAATTCTTTAAATATTTCAGTGAAGTCTCTGGCTTCTGATTCAAATATCTCATGTGGAGAATACATGTAAATTTCTTTTGCTCCTTTGTCTTTTTCTAGAGTTAGCATTCCCTTTTCGGGAGCTTATTATGTGAATTCTTCTTCTTTTGGTGGTAGAACGAGTCCGTGAGGCACAAGATCTCTGAAAAATAAAAATTGTTGAAGCATTATTCAAGTAGCAAGCATCTTACTGGGTATGATCGCTCAAGTATTTTTCGAAAATAATACTATTCATAGTAAATGAATATTCTTGAGATATTTCCATTAGCAGTGCAGTCACTTCAGCATGCTCTAGCCTCTTACTTCTTACAAGTAATTCTAAATTTTTCTGTAATCCATAACATAACATTCAATATTAAATCTAGCATAATAGCATTAATCTAAATTATGTATTATTATTATTATCATTATTAAGAATGTTACTTTTGTTTATGGAGATATCTCGCTAAGGTGATCTGTGGGCATCGATTAGATATAGCACTTGAAGCGGATGAGAGAATCTGCATAGAGTCTTTTTTGAAATGCTATGGCAATCCTCTTAACAAATTAATTAGGATCTTCAATGTCGAAGCAGACGAATATTCTTGGAATTAGTCTCTTAGCACCAGTAGAAAGCAAGCACCTGAATTTTTATTTTGCAATATCAAATCCATGTATTTCAGCATGAACCCACGATACTTCTGTAGCTCCTTCTTCTTTTTGATAGACCTATTAAGACCAACAAATAAAGAAAAGAAATTTAAATATATTAATTAATATACTCTCGCAGTAGCCTAAATTGATGATCCGTCATCGTCAGTGAAAACTTCTTCAAAATTAATTTCCTCATCGATAAATAGCTGCTCATATGTCACATCATCATAGAATTACAATGGAAGCCACTCCATGTTAGCTTCGTCATTGCTGAAATCAACACTCTAAACAGAATTAATTACTTGTTTATCAAAGAATACAATCAAAGCATTTACTTCTTCAAGGAGCATAGCTTCTATTTCAAAGCTCTGATATTCTTTCTTGAGCATCTAATATTTAGCTCGTTTTGTATAAACCTTCTTTACGCTCTGTTGATCACTTATCTAAGAATAATTTTCATTTAAATAATGAATCACAATAAAGAACTTACATCAAACTGATAGTGTTATTCTCTTTCCTCTTTGGAAACATAGAATTTCTCCTTAGCAAAGCGTTTTTGAGCTAATTTTTACTTTAACTCCTTCAATCGCAGAGCCTCTTCTTCAGCCTAAGTTGAAAAAACATGTTATGCCATGTAAAACATTTAATAACAAAGAAAAGGCCCTTACATCTCCACGAAAGGTTCGCTTGAGACTTTATCTCATGAACATTTCTGAAAAATGAAGTAGCTTTCTTTTTTATTTTCACTCTAAGTTTAAGTAACTTTATGAATAGTCCTCTCTATTTTCCTTTTATTTTATTGTTTCACAAAATAATCTTAATTCGTTAGACGTTTCTTTTTATTTTAGAGTCCAAAAAATAGTTATTGAGTTATTAATTAAAGTTGCAAGAAAATTAAAAAATAGTTTTCAGCCTTACTTGTTTGTAAGTATGTTTCATGTAAAAGTAATGAAAATTTATTTAATTGAATTATTTATCTTATGCAGTCTTTTATTTTTCGAATCAACTATCCAACCCTCCATCATTTTATGACAATTTTAATTCATATTATTTTTTATCTTTCATGCAATTTCTATCATTTTGCAATTATTTGATAATTCATTTGTGAGAAATAATAATGAATTTGTATAAATGTGGGGTTGGGGTTGGGGTTGGGGTTGGGGTTGGGGTTGGGGTT
>Ga0302285_10002241_pt1 | contig 10826 bp, 5 predicted proteins | sample III_Fen_E2_2_FD_200455 | JGI IMG/M metagenome (GOLD analysis project Ga0302285, IMG submission 200455) | Peat permafrost microbial communities from Stordalen Mire near Abisko, Sweden - III_Fen_E2_2 | ecosystem: Environmental > Terrestrial > Soil > Wetlands > Permafrost | place: Sweden: Abisko...
ACACAATTTCAAACATCTCCCTGTATCAAAAGAAGAAATTCAATAAGAAAAAGAAAGACTCATGTCTATTAACCGTAGAGCTCCTAAGAAAGTACGATATTTTTAAAGAATATAAAGTATTAGTTTAGTAAAAATTCATGTTTTTTTAATTGCTGTTTGTTTTTTGCTAATTTTGTAAAGGTAGCAGAAGCGAAGATCAGAAACTACAAGAGAATGGAAAAGAAAATGAAGAAAGCTAAGAATAAAGCTAACACAATCATGGAGACTGAAGGTATCTCTGAGCAGATGAAAATTAAACAAGTTAAGAGTCTCTACGCTAAGGAGAAACAGAGTCTCAATACTGAGAAAAAGTACATTATCGGCAAGAAGGGAGCATCTGGTCCTGGAAAGAACTCTAGATTTGTCAAACATGTCGATAATAGACTCAAGAAAGATAGAAGAGCCCTCAAAAGAATTGATACCAATAAAGGATCAAGAAAAAGACAAGTTAAGAGACATAAGGGAAAGAAACAAAAATCATGATGACAAAATAAAATATTTTGTGTGTGTGGTTTTTATTTCATAAATAATTATTCTAATTTTGCTTAGAGAAGAAAATGGGTTTTCACTTGAATATGCATTTGACAATACCATTTAAAAAATAGTTATCTTCTCTTTTATTCTCTCACTCTCTTTCTGCTTAAATTATGAGTCACATTTTGATTCACATATTGATAGCTGCTTTTTTTGGAATGTTCAGTTTGTATTAGATATGTCTCTTGTAAAGGTAAAAAAAACAAAGAATTGTTGCTTGTTGTGATGATTTTCCCTTAAGATCATAATCCACATTAAAAACTAGAGCAAATTGGCAAAGATATTAGCTCAAAATTTTCTTTTTTCTAAATTAAAACATAATTCTTTCAAGACACATTAAGAATTTTTTGTTCCAAGCTCAGCCAATATGGTAATCGCAATTATTCTTGTTTCAATAGTCTCTCACAGTTTTGAATTCTGTTTTAGAGTTCAGTAGTTTTGAAAGAGCAAATAGAGCTAGGGGAATGTATTTCATCACTTGATTTTAGTCCTACTGGAGACTACATCGCAGTAGGTCTCATCGATGAGACAATCAAAGTTTGGTAAAGATTAATAACAAACAAAATCAAGTTGATTCTCATAATAAACAACATTATTATGATGTTTGCACAAACTTAAACAGGAAGGCTGACTTTTCAAAGGAGATATCCAAGCAGGAGCTGTTTAAATTCGATGGTCACATGATGGGAGTTGTTGATGTCAAATTCAACTTAACTGGAAACTGTAAATGAGATTAACTATTAATTAATGGCAAATTGAATATTGATTTAAAATTGTTCGTTTTATTCTCAACAAAGTGATTGCAGTAAGCTCGTTGGATTCTGTGATTCGAGTCTGGAACGTAGATGAAGGTGGCAAAGTGTGTGAAATTTAATGCCCACAGAGTAAAATATTTTTGAAGATTTGGCGTTGTTAAGTCTAAAAACTAAACTATGTTTATTTGAATTGAAAGTGGAAAACTGGAAACTAGCCTTCAGAGATTAAAATAGCTTAGTAACAGCAGGAGAATAAGGCAAAGTATCTGAGTACAACATAAACTCTAAGCAACTTATTTCTCAACTCAACACGAGAGATATTTTCGCTACAGCACTCGCTTCTGTACAATAAATTTCTTCGAATTTCTGATTTATTCATTTTGATGTTTACAAAGTCAAGAGATAAAAAGAAACTTTTAGCTATTGGAAACAACGACGGAGCACTCTTTATCGTTGACTACAATAACAATAAGCAGATCACTGCGTAGAACTATCATAATAAGATGATTCGATCAATTAGCTTTACCAACGATGATTCCAAGTTATTGACGGCTTCAGATGATGGTTCAGCAAAATTAATTGATTTAACAAAGTAGGAAGCAATCCATACTTTCAATGGACATAGCGGCAATGTGAATTGCGTAGACTGCTCTCCGATTGATGACAAACTTTTCATTACAGCGTAATTTAGTTTTATTATTTGAAAATATGGCTTGAAAAACTTTTTTAATATTCTCCACTTAGATCATATGATTAGACTGTGAAAGTATGGGATATCTCCAAAAAGACCTGCATTGAAACTATTAAGTTTCATTAGGACAACGTGTGGGCAGCTAAGTTCCATCCGAATAAGAAAATCATAGGTTCAGGTAAATTATTGGATTTGTTAGAAAATAAAGAAAAACAATTTTATCTTTTTCAGGGAAAATTAATACTCTTTGTTATGCTTTTTGAATTAGTTTCTGATGATGGAATTTTAGCTTTCCATGAGCTAAAATGAGAAAACTAGGGAGTTCATTTGTAGTTATTCATTAAAAACATTATTTAAAAAATAATTATGTTTTTGTCTTCATTTAACATATATGGGGAAAATAAAGCCAAACCATATGACATAAGTCAAGTTAAAAATATGTAATATTCCTAATAAACTGCGAGTTTAGCTAAAAGGATTACAAGAAATAAGGGATAAACAAAAAACTAGCCTTGCTGGAGTAAATTTTAAAAAAAGAAATTTGACCTATTCTAAGATATTTCATCTGCTTAGGCCTACTTTGAAATTGTAATTAAAAAATAAAGAAAAATCTAAAAGTTTATCACAAAAAAAAGCGAAAAATTGGCATACTTAAAGATGAGTAAAAAAGCTCAAGATTGCGTGTTGTGTTTTGAAACAATCGAATACATCGGATTGGGTCAGTGCAACCATAAAGAAATGTGTTTCAAATGTCATTACAAGATGAGAGAGTTCACTTAGAATCGACACTGTCCGTTGTGCAATGTAAAAGGGATAATGGCGTTATAATCTGAAAGGGTCTATTACTTTTCCTAAAACTTTAGATTATTCTAAAATAAGTTTAATTATTTTTCCAGAGCGAGAACATGGAGTTGATTGTGACAGATGACTTTCAACTTGATTTCGAAGGTTATAGCATCGACCATCTTTAATTATTCGAAGTAATCAGCAATATAAATTTCAATATAAGTTAGGTTTTGTATCATTTTCAGCATGAATAACTTTTTTTAGAAAAAAACAGGCATGTATGCACTCAACAAGGAGATCCTCAACGAACTTAAAAAGGTAAAAAAAAACAGAAAGATTCTTTTGACATGAATGAAATGTGAAATGAATTTTCTATGTGTTTAAAGTTAGTGGAGATTAAATGCTTCGCTTAGGGATGCAAAGACGATAATAACTCTTTCTAGAATGTAGCTAATCTGAAAAAACATCTCAAAGACAGACATCAAAGGAATCTTTGGTATGAAAATTATTCAAAAATATTTTTGTTTTATGTATTTTTGTTTTCAAAACTAATGTATTTTCATGATAAAACAGCGACATTTGTCTGGAGTATAAAACATGCATACTCTCGGAATAGAAGCTTTATACACAGCAATAACTAGAGAAACATACAAAAAAAGGAGATTTCGATGAAGATGGAAATGTTTATTTCTTCCACCCCTACTGCAACGTAAGTTACAAACTTGAAGAAATGAACTTTCTAACAATTTTTTCGTTTTTTTTCTTTCAGTTTTGCCTGAAGTATTTTTACGATGAGGAAGCAATAGTAAAGCACATGCCTGATCATTTCACATGCTTTGTATGTGGGCCAGAACATAAATATACATACTACAAAAATTATCCGAATCTTGAAAAGCACTTTAAACTCTCTCATTATCTCTGTGAAGATAAATCTTGTCTTGAAAAGTGTTTCACTGTCTTCAAGACTGCTCCGGAGTTAGAAATCCATAACACGAAGGTGCATAATTCTCTTAATAATAACGCACGAAAGCATACTCTAAAGTAAGAACAAAGAATTAATCTAAATTTTGAAAGACTTCATAAATACAAATTATTGATTCTTTAATAATTAATAGTCAGGTAAACTTGCAGACGATGACAGGATTTAGTTTTAGCAACAGCGAGGAATCCAAAATCAGGACGAAAGATGATGTCATTAAAGACAAAGAAGGTTTGGATTTCGAAGGATAATTCTTATCACTCAGAAAAACTAAAATGAAAAATACTTAAGTTGATTCTCATTCAGATGAACCAATCGATTACAGAGACTTTTATTGTCAGAAATATGACGAAAAATACCTTAGAGAAGAATCTGAAATATTACAAGCATATTACAGTGAACATTATGACGAAAAAGCTCAAACTAACAGCAACAACTAAAGGGGAAGCACTCGAGATAAAAACTAACGCCCAAAGAGAAAACAATCGTAATTTCATTAAACTCAAGAATTTAGTAGAAAATTGCAATTATTTTACTTTTTCTACCTTCATTAGATCAAAATCGGAGGAAGTATTCTAAGAAGACATCCCACTTCTTCGCTATCACTAGATTTATCTTGCAAATGAAGATCAAATTATGGAGAAACTCTCTCTTGTACTGGATCAATAGAAGTTTGAAGTTCTTGAAGAGGCCCAACGTTCAATGACAAAAAAGAAAAGTTCTGCTAAATAATTCTTCGATATTTTCGAGGGGCTTGTAGGCAAATCTATTGCGTTAAAGCTCTTCCCTGTGATTGCAGCTAGCTTAAATTCAAAATATGAAGTAGTTTAGAAAGACATGGATGACGTGTATATCTCTGAAATAAAGAAGCTTCCTTCGAAGGTGATTTGGTTATTTTTCCAATAAAATAATTCTTAGTTTTAATATTCCTTTTTGTTGAAAACAGCATAAGAACTTTATTAACAGTTCGGAGACTTACAAATAATTTTACAAAATATTCCGCTAACATGTTGAGGATTAGTTATCAATGCGGATTCGAAGTGGTAAACTGAAATTAAACTTAAAAGATCTCAAAATGGATAGAGCAAGAAGATTTTAACTAATTGAGATCCTCCGTAGAGTCAAGACAAAGGAAATGGCAAAATTAAAGTTTGTTTCGAATTTCGGTGTTTCAGTTGAAGTCAACTAGCTGATTCTCCGCAAAGTCTTCTTTGCTGATCTATCCAAGGTTCATGAGCTTCTTGATAGCATCCCTAACCATGAATTCCTTCATCTATTCGTTTATGTGTAAAGAATTTTGAACATTTTCTTTTGGATGTATTTGACAAAAATAAATTATTTTTCCATATTAATTTTATATAATTTCAAAAACAACTTAGGAGCTACTGTGATGATCTGCTGCATGGAAAAGACATACATTAAGAGAAGAATTCGATTTCTGTGAATATGCTGAAAGATTATTTCTAGACTCACTAGGAGATCTATGAAAAATTCTACCCCAAAGGAGAGAATGTTGATGAAAATTTCAAAGAAGAAGATGAACACAAACAGTTGATTGGAATTATTTAAAAATCTACCGTTATCTCAAAAGGCACTTCTTCTTCTAAAGCTTAGTAGATCGATACTTAAGATATCTATGAGTTCCCATCTATGAACCCTTCAAACAATGCTTCAAACAAAGGGAAAAATAAAGTACCTTAAAAGTCTCAGCAATCAAGATAACCAGATGATAATGATCCTGCTCTTCCTGCTTCAGAACCGATTTAACAATCAGCAAGTGTAAAACAACCTCCTGTGTAAAATGCTATCAACAACAACAGCAAAAATATACCTCAACAATAATCTCAATAATAGCCACACGTTAAAAAGGTTGAGATTACTAGCAACTGGGTAACTGCAAATGAGAATCCGTTCCTCTATGAGTCTTAGGATTCTAAAATCAGAGTTAACTAAGTCCTCAAATAAGAATTTCCAACACTTGGTGGTGGCACACTTACACCATTCTAGGTCCCAAAGAGTATTTCAAAATAATTAAAGATTAATTTTTAGGTTTTATTTTGATGTATTTTATTCATTGATTTCTAGGAAAAGTGCAAAGTAGTTTCCCAGAGGAAGAACAAACTTCATTGACCAATTAACAAAAATATAATGGATCTACAAAACCATCGAATACAGATCAGACTTCAAATATGTGGGGCGGACCTGGATCTGAAAATGTCGACAAACATGATATTGCTAATTTGAAGGTTGTTGGAAAGAAGAAAGGAAAAGGTGGATAGATCTAAGTCTCACTTGCTGGATATTTCAAATGAAGATAATCTTTCAACGATAAAGAAGACCACTCTCTTCAATCAAACTATTTCTATTTGAGGAGTTATTGGTTTTTAAAGAGCAAAAAGATACAGATTATATATATTTTGTTAGAATTTAAAATATATTTTTCATTTTTTGTAATGCAGAGAAACTGCTTAACTTTTCAACTTTTTTGATTGAGATTTTCTTGGATTTGTTTTCAATTATTTATTTTAAAAAAAATAGTTTCTTATATTTTTCATTAGTCAATAGTGTTTCCTAATCAATAGAACTAAGCTACTACTACACACACACACATCTACACATATTGACATAACGATTTTATTAACAAAAGATAATTTTTTGACTCTTTTTTTCTTCTTCAAAATTTACCACATTCATCTGCTTCTTCTTATGTGTATGGCTTATCAGCAGCACGTTTGACAGACTTTTTATGTACTTTTGTTGCAATATGTGTATCAATTGATTCTTGATTATTGAAGTATCTTGCACAAGCTATGCAGTAATGCTAACCGAGTCCAGGGAGATCTTCGTTAATCTCTTATTTCAGCCATTTATCTTTGTTTTCTGGTTTGATATCTTCATGAACTTAATCTTGATCTCTTCTGTAATTGCGTGTTTTAAGAACCTTATGAAACACTTTATTTTTACGTTTGGTACCTTTTCTGCGTTGAACGCCACCCATTTTTCTCTTTGCTTTTAATAATTAATTTATCGAATTGATTTAGCTTTTTTTATCCAACCAAAAAAAAAAACTGGCTTGAGAGTGTTCCTCGCTTGGAATAGTTTTTGGTTTTTATATTTATACTCATCTAGAATTATTGCTGCTCTTAATGAGCTTGAAGCATATTCCTACTTTTATTGAAAATCCTTAAATGAAATCAAAAATAAGTACAATAATGCAATATCTTAAATAGATTTATCATCTAAATATCCCTCTAAGATATTTTGCTATTTTTATAAGAATTAAGCAAAATACTGATTATTACTACTTAACAATAAATGAACGATTTCTAAAATAAGAAAAGAGGTTATTTCTTTTTTATCCTGAAAAAATATTTCGAAGTGAGAATGAAATTTTTAAATGTCTAGGAAGAATATCCTAATTAAAACGCGTGGAAAAGCAATAGGCTTTGGATAATCAATAAAATTAAAAAAAAAAGGAGTGAATTTTAACATTTTTGAAAGATGCAAATCAGGACTATTATTGGAACTATCTTGTTCTTCTTTTTGATGGCAAGAGGAATATACTATGTTAACTAAACAAATTAACCTAGGCGAAAGGAGTACACTGATGGCTGGAATCTATTGATGGGTTAGATTAATTAGATTTAGCAGTATGTGTTAGGTGAAATCAAAGTGAACACTCAGGAATTCAGTTTAACTGCTGTTACTATGTAGCAAGCATTCGTGAGGAATATGGGTGTAGTGTACGTAGCCAGTGCAGGTGCAGCCTTATCTAAATCGTCATTAATTAGATTAACAGCATTATTCGGCTTATTGACTTTGAGCTTCATTTATGGAAGAGCCAAAACAACAGGTTTAACAAATGAAGATCTGCTCGAGAAGTTCTAACATCTATTGTTAGGTGTAATGATTGGATTGTTTATCATAACTGAGCCTAGAACATATGATGAAAGTAAAATGGAGAAGATCCTAAAGGGATCGCTAGAAAACTACAAATAAGTCATGGAAAGTAAATCAAGACACAGCTAGAAAGGTGAGGAGCATGCTCATACTGCTAAAGAAAGTGAATCAAAGAAGACTTAAGAATCATCTAGACAAGGGAAGGCAGAGAAGAATTCAAAGGTACACAAAAATAAGGAAGAAGTTGAAAGAGAAGAAAGAGCGAGAGAGAAATAACAACAAGATGAAGAAGATCAAAAACTTAGAGAAGAAGAGGAGGAAGAAGAAGAAAGAATGAAAGAAGAAGAAGATGAGAGGATTAGATAAGAGGAAGAAGAAAGAATCAGGTAAGAAGAAGAGGAAGAAGAAGAACAAAAGAGAAAGTTTAAAGTTGATGAAGATGGGTTTTCAGTCATGCCTAAGAAGAGCGCCAAGAAAGCTCAAGTCCAACGCAGTAATGCAGCAAAGCAAAAGAAGGAACAATATGATATCTGATATTTTGATTACGTTCAAAATATTATGTGTTTTTTCACTTTCTTATGATTTCTTAACAATAAATCATTTATTTAAATCAAAACTAATTTTTTATCGTTCTCTAAAAGAAGCACATACATTTTCTAATATGAGCACAACAATTCTCAGAACATTTTGGAATTAATGGAGTTTGGTTTGATGCTCATAAATTCATTATTCTTAGATCTTAAAAAGATTTAATTTTTCATGAAAAAGATGCCTTCATTGAACAAACTCAGCTTGGATCTCATGGGTATCTCTCAACCATTCGATAAACAAATTCTACTATTTAAAGACACTTGCTAGATGCATATTGTGAACTAATGGTATATCCACACCAAAGGAAGTTACATACTCAAGAAGTTCCTTCTGTAGTCTCTAAAAATATTTTAGAAATAAACAAAAACGAGATCAGCAAACAATAGAGAATCTTTTAAAAATAAGTATTCTAGATACTTCTGAAAGATTGATAAATGCTGGATGGTAAATGTTCTTGTTGGAAGAATATTTTTTAGGTAATTTTCCTTATGCATGCATTTCTTTGCTTGCTAGTTGTTATTTTATAATATTGAAATCGTCAGCTAGCCAAACAGTTTATATGGATATCTCCCCATAAGCCTCTTCGCATTCGTAAACTAAATACTATTCGCTGGTTATGTCTCTCTAGATCACCACCTTTGAAAAAGAACGGATGTTAGAATTTCAAAATGATATCTTTTTTGTTTTACGAAGAAAGTGAAGAAATATTCCTCCAATGGTGCACCAAATGGATTCTCTTGAGAAAGGAGAATATTCTTGGTCATTTTATCTTTGTCTGGAATAATTTAATTGACCAATTCATTTTCGAATCGGATTTCCATTAGATCTTTAGCTTAATCTAATTCATTGTAAGCCAATTGTCTTTCTTCGTCTTCCCTTTTCATATGGTATCGCTCTCTAAAAAGAAGAAGAATATTGAAAGTTAGTTTTTAAAAATATTTTATCAAATAATCTGATATTTTCAGTATTATTATTCATGTGAATTACTATGCTCGAAAGAGAATCTCTATTTTCTAAGATCCGACTATCTTCAGAAGAGTGAGCAATGGATTTTAAGGTTCCTCCATTAGTAAAAAACCAGATTCGCTGAATCCATTCTTTTTATTACAAAAACATAATCAAATAAGCGAGTCTGCACATATCATCATCATCATCATCATCATTACAATCATCTTATTCTTAGATTCTGAAATAGCTGCTTTGTTTTCAATGAAATCAATTGATTCATTGCTTAGAACTCTCCTCAAAGAACAAGCAGTTGCAAGGGTCACTTAGAAAAAAATAAATTGTGTCAGATAAATTAACCATCGCAAATACATTTAGCATCCAATCTCCTCTTTTCCCTCACTAATTCTCAGGAATAATATCTTGTGTTGTTTACGAATGTTCTTTACTTTTTAATATTTCGTTGGTAGGATCATCTTACAGATCCGCTAGGATTTGCTTTTCTCTAGCTTTCATTTCTTCCCGCATTGTAGGAATATCAGTATGGAGTGCTTCAAGATCTTTTAGAGGTTCTTGGGGATGAATTGAACTAGTTTTAGTAGTAAATCGTAAACCAATATGCTTCTGTAAGGAGTTAAAGGATTAGCGGTTTAGCAATCTTAACATTTTTCTACTAATAAAACTCATTTTATGATGTTCTCAAATTTGATGGCTTATTTGGTCAAAAAAAGAAATGAAATTCTGAATAATTATTATTATTTACTAGATTGTTCTGAATTTTCAGCCAAGAAAACAAAAAAAATATGAATCTTCAAAACTAATTAATTCAAGAATAGTCTGGTAGAAACAAACATACACAAACACACAGACTAACTTACAAGCTAAATTAAACTTTTTTGAGATTTTTTTAGTTATGCCATTCAAAAACAGCCCAAAAAGTCAATTTGGTCTTTAATTATTGATAAATATGATCTTCACACAATAGTAAAAGTATTCCCACAGCCAAAACAACGCAAATCAAACATATCAAGCACCCCAGAAGAAAGATATTTGAAGATTTAAACCCCTCTCTGATACTTTTCAAAATCCCTTAAATGTTTTCAAATTAATATGAGTAGGGATAAGTATCAACAGTAGTAGTTGATTGAGCAGATATTTCTAAATCTTTAATAAAAAGAAAAGGAGAAGAACAATAATACAACATTGAAGAAATTTCTATTTGGTTTCTTTTAATTCTTATTTCTAAAAGATACAACTTTTAATAGAAAAGCGCATATTCAATCAAAACAGATAAAATTCAATTGTTAACGAATTTCAAACGTGCCTTCCTCGTCTATCTTTATTTCGAAATAAATCGGCTTAACTTTTTAGAAGGGACTTCTTTTGTGCAACAATTCCTACAATGTAAACTAATACAATAATAATGTCTTTTTTGCATCAAAAAAAGAATATTTTTATATGCTTTCGAAAGCGCTAGGGCTTCAATATTTCTTCGAATAATAAAACGGAGATTTGCTTTCTTTGAAAAGATACTACGTTTAGTTGGAAAAAAATAGAAGTAATCATAGAATGAAATAAAATTAAAGTTCACATTTTGTGACGTCGA
>Ga0302285_10002242_pt1 | contig 10824 bp, 6 predicted proteins | sample III_Fen_E2_2_FD_200455 | JGI IMG/M metagenome (GOLD analysis project Ga0302285, IMG submission 200455) | Peat permafrost microbial communities from Stordalen Mire near Abisko, Sweden - III_Fen_E2_2 | ecosystem: Environmental > Terrestrial > Soil > Wetlands > Permafrost | place: Sweden: Abisko...
CTGCACCGACGGATGTTGAAAAATAGGTTTTGGGATTTCTAAGGTAAGTTCACTCTTCCTGGTTGGTTTAACATCAGCCCACCATACCCAGGGCGAGACACCGATCATACGTGACAGTTCCAGAATTCCGTAAGCTGTTCCACGACTGTCGCTACCCATTATCACCAATATATTGTCCGAACCATTCGCCACCAGTTGTATCGAGAAAGCCTCCCAACGATCCCGAACCGAATCGGTATTGAGTTTATACTTGTGAATAATTCTGGAAAGCATATCACTTCGCCCCAAAGTTCCAGCAACGATTACAGCACCTTTTAATGAAGGTTTGCCTTTTATGAAGAGTTGCTGTCTAGTTATATCGAACACATCATTCCGAAAGATTTCAGCAGCCTTTTGAACTACGGAAGCTTCTTTTTTATCCACGCAGATGGTAGCTTTTGAATGGTTAGATACAATGGATAGCTGCCATGAAAGCTGGGCGTTTACCGACAACCCGGATATAATGAATGCAGACAGGACAAAAGACCGGATACTGTTATAGAGTAGCTTTTTCATTAATTTGTATTTCAAGGCAAAAAATGGAACAGGTCATTTTGCTAAATGTTTATTTTGTTTCTATCTTCCTAAACACAGTTGGTCTTCAATATGAAGTTCCACTTTTTAATCAATCCTTTTCACTTGTTTATTTAAGGGTCACAGGATCGATACCCCGGTGAGTAGGTATTACCTGTTTGATACTTCCGTCAGCATTAAATTCCATCTTGTCGATGCATACCTCGCGGTTATAACCTGCTGCGCTACCCTGAGTGATTCCTTTCGGATAATTAAAGCGGTGGTAAACAATGTACCATTCGTCTTTTCCGGGAATCTGAAGCACCGAGCTATGTCCTGTACCATAAATGCCGACTTTAGGGTTCTTAGCAATAACCAGGTTATCCTTTGAAATGGTAAATGCACCCAAAGGCGCGGTAGAAGTGGCATAACGTACCCGGTAATTCTCGTCACGGGTATCGCCTTCCGACCACATAAAATAATAAACACCCTTGCGATAAAACACATAAGTCCCTTCGCGGAAAGTATTGTCGGGTTTCAGGATCGTCAGCGTTTCTTGTTTAATGGAAGTCATATCATCATTGAGCTCTGCACCTGCCATAAATCCATTTCCCCAATACAAATAGCTTTTTCCTGTTTTAGGGTCGGTAAATACATCTTGATCAATCACCTGACCACGGGTTATTCCTTCAGGACGGCTGTCAATTAATGGTTTTCCTAAATCAACAAAGGGTCCAGTAGGGTTATCGGAAACAGCTACACCAATTTTTTGTTCTGCGGTAAAGTAATAGAAATATTTGTATTTGCCATCAATTTTCTTTTCGATAATACAAGGTGCCCAGGCATTATGTTTTGCCCAGATTACATCCTTACCAAGTTGAAGAATGGTGCCCTCGTCTGTCCAATCAACCAGGTTATCCGATGAAAAGCATTTGAAATAGTTCCCTGACCAATTAGTAAAGCCATCGCTGGTCGGATAGATATAAAATTTACCTGTTTTTTCGGAATACAACACTTCCGGGTCGGCATAGAATCCAGTTAATACCGGATTATGATTCTTTACTGCTTCAGCCGTGTAGGTTTCGGGGTTCTTTCCTGCTATTTTGACTATATACTTTACCCCTCCCTTGCTAAAATCAACTGCTTTGTCGGGTTCTACACTTATTCCGGTAAAGTTGTTTAGTCCGGGGTTAAACGAACTGAGATTGGTGGATGCCATAACCGGGAAACAAACCTTTTTATTGATTGTATCCACTACGATATTTATTTTCTTCAGCTCTTTTGCTTTTGCCGATTCAAATACCGAGGAAACACTAACCCATTTATTGGTCAGTCGGGCAGCTTCTGTAGCGGTAATGGGCAATACCGTTCCATGGCGTGGGTGAAAATCCATGCTTACATCCTGATCAATTACTTTGAAATGTTCAAGATCAGAACCCCTTGTAAATTGATATCGGCTACTTGTATACATGTCGTACATTAAAACCCAGTCATTGGAGTTGTTTAACTTGAAAACCCCTGCACCCTCTACAGGACTGGATGTTTGTTGCATTAAACCTCTCACGGGTTTCCATTCCCCGGTCAGTTTATCCGCAACAGCCTTTCTGATTCCTTTCTCTGTATCTTCAGTTTTGTAGAACAAGTGATACTGACCAAATGCTTTCACAATGTCTCCATCAATGCACGCTGTTTTATTCGGATTGAAAAATAACTGTTTAGGAGTCGTTTCAAGCGCAGTAAAATCTTTATTGGCATAACTATAGTAAATCTTATCATAATCGCCCTGACCGCTCTTTAACATAGAAAAATAGACCATGTATTTACCTACAGATGGATCGTAAATAGTTTGCGGAGCCCAAACACGTAATACATCACCAAATTCAGCAGGAAAAACAGTTGGGATATGAATAGCTGTTGAGGTCCAGTTTATCATGTCGGTCGATTTCATAAGCACCATGCCACGGTTTGAATTCCAGCCTTTACTGCAAACCATATCGGTGGCTACCATATAAAACGTCTTGCCATCTTCGCAGCGCAAAATATGCGGATCGCGAACACCACCGCTTAAACTTATCTTATCCGAACTTATAACCGGCTGGTTATAATTCAATGCGTTGAAGTTATATCCGTCGCTGCTTACAGCAAAACGGATTTGCTCTTCTTCTTTTCTGTTGCCAGTAAAATATACAAAAAGATAAGCACTGCAATTGTCATTTTTGTCAATTACTGTGGCTTTCTTTTTTGTATCAGATTTAGTTTGTTTTGCCTGAACAATCGTTAAACTACTTAATACAAAGCTTAAACATAGCAGCACTTTGATCTTTTTTAAAAACATTGTTAATTCTATTTAGAGATTGATTTTTTGAATGCAGCAAGTGATAGAAATAATCCTTAAATTATGGATACATGTTTATTGATTACAAAAATAGGGTTACTAAATGAATTGAAAGTAAAAAATCAATCAACAAGGTAGACAATCTCCCAAAATACGGAATGAATAAAAAAGATAAACGTGAGCTTCCATATTCATTTAGTAACATAAAAACTCACGCTTAAGCAGAACTTTTCCAAAGTTCAAAACCATGGAAGAGATATCGCTCAAAGTAACCCGGAAAAACTTATTTCTTCTTAAGCTTATACAAACCCGAAGCATGACCACTCAAAGAAACGGAAAGCCGGTGTAAACCATCTATGGGTACAAATTTACACATTTGCACCCATAGAAAGAAAGGAATAGTTATTTGTTTTTTACTTTAATAGTTACATTTGCATCTTTCAACCATGTAGCTGTAAACTTAATGTTTATATCGTCTTCACCTCCTGTGGCCTGAATGTAAGCTATTAGTCTGCCGTGATAAACCCGTTGTACATTGTCTCTGTAATTTCCCATGTCGGAGTTATTGCTTGCTTCCATACCCAGTAATTTTGCAGGTCCTTCGATAGTGCAGGTAACTTCATCCTCCGAAATCATTACGGGGATTCCTTTTTCATCCACAATCTGAACTGTCACCTGGGCAACGCCACGATCTTTTTTAATTTCCGATAGATCGGTCTCAGCAGTTATGGCGTATGGTCTACCGGATGATTGCAAAGCATAGCTGCAAGTCTGATTGTCTTTTACGTCCAATCCAATCACTTCCAGTTTTCCTTCCTGAAACGGCATGTCCCAGTAAATTATTCCGGTACTGTCATTCTGATTTTTAATATCACCTACTTGTTTGCCATTTAGCATTAAACGAGCTTTTGCAGCATTGGTATAACACACCACACGTATCATTTTACCTTCTTCGTAATTCCAGACAGGCCAGGCATCGGTTGATAAATAACTGTTATCTTTGGGTTGTAGGTAGGTGCCAATGTAGGCAACAGGTTTTGTGATCCATAAAGCCTGACGGAAGTGCCCGAGGGGTTTTATAAATCCTCCGAAATCTAAGAATCCAGAATAAAATCCACGTGAAGGCCATGAGCCTGATTCTCCCAGATAATCTATTCCGGTCCAAAGAAATTGCCCGAAAATGTATTCATTATCGCGCACAGCCTTCCACGATTTCATACTTTGACTGTTTTCACTACCAAAGATAACCCGTTTAGGGTATTTGGCATGATCAACTGCATAGCGATTTTCGGTATAGTTATATCCTGTTATATCGAGTGCAGAAGGGTATTCCGTTTCGTTTGACATGACTACTCCTGCCAGTGCTGCGGTTACAGGGCGAGATGTATCTAAACCACGAACAATGCCAGCCAGACGTTTGGCTATAGCTCCAAGCCTTTCTGCTTTAGGATTGTTTGGCAAATAACCACCCTGTACAGGTTGGTTTATATTAGCATGATCGAGAATAGGATGAGAATATGGATCGTTCGGATAATCTACCTCATTCCCAATGCTCCACATGATGATAGAAGCATGATTGCGATCGCGGAGAATCATATCTCCTAAATCTTTATCACTCCATTCTGCAAAATAGGACGCAGCACCCTGAAATCCGGGAGTACCCTGATTCCAATCGGTAATCCATTTCTTTTTGGAAAACTCCCATTCATCAAAAGCCTCATCCATAACCAAAATGCCCAATTCTTCGCACAGTTCGTACACATCCGGAGCTTGAGGATTATGGCTTAGGCGTATGGCATTACATCCCATTTCTTTTAGCGTGTTTAATCTTCGTTTCCATACTTCTCGTGGTACGGCAGAACCTAAACAACCTGCATCATGATGAATACAAACACCCTTTACCTTTGTCCACACCCCATTCAACGCAAAGCCTTTGTCAGGATCAAAAGTCAGTGAGCGAATGCCTGTTTGTTGTTCATTCTGATCAATGACTTTTCCGTTTTGGGATATAATGGTTTTAAGTGTGTACAGATTGGGTTGTTCTAACGACCAACGTTTGGGCGCAGCAATACTAAAGGTTTGTGCTGAAACAGCTTTTTTTCTCCCTTCAACTTTAAGGTTTTTAGATGACTTAGCAACCACTTTTCCCGAGACAGGGTCGATGACCTGATAGGACACAAGGACATTGCCGGCTTTGTCACTCTCGTTATGAATAGTTGTTTCCACCGATACATCAGCTTTTTTATTGGTAACATGGGTGGCTTTAAAGTAAACACCCCACAAGTCAATATGTACAGGCGAAGCATACACCAGATAGGTATTCCGATAAATCCCGGAACCGGTGTACCAACGTGAGTCGGCATCCAGAGTATGATCAACTTTTACAGAGAGTAAGTTTTCCTGGTCAAATTTAATATATGGAGTCAGGTCGTACATAAATGAAATATATCCATTTGGGCGTTTGCCCACACTGTTTCCATTGATAAATACTTCACTGTGATTGTACACCCCTTCGAAATAGACATACACTTTATTTCCTTTTTCGGTATCAGGCACGCTAAAGCTTTTGCGATACCATCCGATACCCCCTGGAAGATAACCTGTTGCACTGGCTTTGTCAGGACTATAAACACCCTCAACGCTCCAATCATGAGGCAGGCTAAGCTGTCTCCATTTTGTATCATCCAGACTCGTGAGCGCACCTTCTTTAACGTCAGCCAGCTTAAACCGCCAGTTATCGTTGAATAATACATCCCTTCCAAACTGCGGCTTTGCCTGAATTGTACTTACAAGAAGTAGTACTGTGATAATCAACAATAATTTTGCTTTCATTTTATCTTTATCTGTTGTATTACAAAAATATAATTATAGATCTGGTAATAATATATAATGTCGTGTTACTCTTCCGACAACCTGAACATGCTAACGGTGCGTGGAAGCCACACACGCATTTTGGATCCACCACGATTATCCCAGACATTATAAGGTATAGCGGTAAAAGTTTTCGTTTCAGTTTGCAAATCCAACTTATCAGCTGTTGCGTTAATTGCAACTCCTTTACCCTGTATTGTATACGTTCCACTCAAAATATCCTTAGTAAAAATCAGATGCAAGTCAGACATATCGGGTAAGATTACCTTATTGACATCAAAGGCATTGTCTTTATCTTCCAGGCAGAAAAGAACAGGACCACGTTCCAATGCTACCAAACCACGGTCGGCAGAAACTTTATCGTTAGCAATCACACGATGGATAGTCATTGGCAAGTTGTAATCTACTTTGTCATTCTTATCCCATTGGCGGTCAATTACGGCATAACCATCGATTACTTTCGCTGTAAAATCTTTGCCGTTTATTTGTAGGGTATAAGTCTCTTTGGTTGAATTCAGGTAGCTGTACAGGTTCCCTGGAACAGGTTGATTGTTCACCCAACCCGGAATACGTAACCGGAGAGCAAACGTGGTTTTTTTGGTTGGTTGAATACTAAAGCTGATAGCACCATCCCATGGATAATTGCTGCTCTGACTGATTTTGATCGCTTGTTTTCCGTTTAATTTCAGGTATGCTGTACTTCCAATAAATAAATTCACGTATAGGTTGCTTTCTTTTTGAGCATAAATATAACCGGTAACCGATGACATAAAGCGGCATAAGTTGGTTGGGCAGCAAGAACAATCAAACCAGGGCTGGCGAGTGTAGCTTCCATCAGCTGCAAGAGGATTTGGATAGAAAAAGCTCTTCCCATCAAGGCTCACTCCCGAAAGCACATTGTTATACAGACTGCGTTCGAGCACATCAATGTATTTTGTTTGTCCATGCAGTTCAAACATCCGGAAGTTCCAATACACATTGGCAATGGCAGCACAGGTTTCATTATAGGCACTTTGATTGGGTAGTTCATAATTCTTACCAAAGCTTTCTCCATCATGCTTAGCACCAATACCACCATTAATATATAATTTCTTCGAAACCATATTTTCCCAGATACTATCGATAGCTGCCAGGTATTCTTTGTTACCGGTCAGTGCAGCCACATCGGCAACGCCCGAATATAAATAAGCAGCCCGGACGGCATGTCCGACAGCTTCTTTTTGATCTGTGACAGGTGCCTGATCTTGCCAGTACGAACGATCTTTATTGAGCTTTTTTCCTCTACAATCAATGAAGAACTTCGCTAAATCGAGGTATTTCTTATCGGCTGTGATACGATAAAGCCGAACCAAGCCCATTTCTACAATTTCATGTCCGGGAGCATCATTGCGCTTTCCGAGACCAAAAACCTGTGTCAACAAGTCTGCATTTTTCAATGCTATGTTGAGAAAGTTTCGTTTGCCGGTGGCCATATAATGTGCAGCCGCAGCTTCAAACAAGTGACCAGAGTTATAAAGTTCGTGGCTCAAATTAGACTCAGTCACCCAACGATCTTTCCCGGACCAGCGATGAGGATGTGCAGGATCAATAGTCCGGGCAGTGTATAAGTATCCATCCGGCTCCTGTGCTTTCGAAATAATAGTGATGATACTATCCACATACCGATCTAACTTAGCATCGGGATGAACAGCCATCGAAAAGGAGGCGCCTTCAATCGTTTTGTAAATATCGGTATCATCAAATGGAAAAGCTGTAAGAAATTTCCCGGTGTGTGTGGCAGCATTGACAAAGTTCTGTACACGTCCGGTTTGCTCACACTTTTGGAACGAAGTAGGAATAGTAGCCGTACGATTGGTTTCAACGCGTGGAAGCCAGAATGCATCATGGAGCTTTACCTGATTAAACGCAACCCCCTGATAAGGATAATCGGTGGATTGCGCCGCCAATGAACAGGCTAAAAAAGCTGCCGTGAGTGATAAAAGTATCTTTTTCATTTCTATAACTATTGATATATTACAAAATATTCCGGGAACAAATGCAGCATATTCACCCAAATAAACTTTCGATTTCTCCGATCGTATTAATCACAGAAATCCAGGTTCGTTAAAATGGTCTGCACTGATAAGCTTCACAGTACTTTTGGAAATTAAATATTCATCGAATTTATATAAATGACAGCTCCCATGAACAAGAATATCAACGAACGCAAGGATAAAAAAAACCTTTTTATTATCCTTGCGCCGTAAATTCAATCAACAAAGGTCAAAATTAAGAAATGATTTTGAATTATACTTCTCAAAAAGACAGAATGTATGATTGTGCAAATGTATGAACTATTTTGACTGGATTTCTCAGCAATATGTTGCTGTTAAACATAAGTATAAAATGCTTGCAAAAGTTTCTGATCCTTTTTAATGACTTTCCGGATAGATATCCATTTATTTATTCAACTTAATTACGTTCAAGCGCCTGAATTATTTTTTAACCTTTACTTTTCCTCAGGGTTTGAGTATCATGATTTGGCAGGTCCCTGAATTGCAGATGAGCTTACAATGATAGGTTAGCTTCCTGTTCACCATCTGGTCACCATGATGATACAGATATCCCCTATATATTCCCTATATATCCCGTATATAACCCGTATATATTCCATATTTATATAGATAGGGAGTATATACGGGATATATAGGGATGATATAGGGATGATTTACCTTCTTGATACGATAGAACGGTGGAAAAATGGCGACGTTATGCGTTACGTGTTGCACATTCTGAGTTTGAAGAGTTTTAAAAATTGGGGAAAGCATTGCACGTTCAGCGTTATCAGGTCTGACGCACCCTGCAACTGGAATAACAGGATTCGTGACTGGAGATTTCGGGCACTTATTTATCTGATTAAAAAAAATAAGAGATTTATACCGGGACTCGTGATTTTTAATCAGAAAACAGGGTATATTTTACGGATAGCAGGCCCCGAAGTGAACCAATCGGGGACAAAACAAAAAAAACACCTACACAAATGATTGTGTAAGTGCTTGTTTTACTTTGTGGGCCCAACTGGGCTTGAACCAGTGACCCCCTGATTATGAGTCAGGTGCTACTAACCAACTGAGCTATAGGCCCCACATTTGCGAAATATTTGTGTATCTTTGCAAAGCGAATGCAAAAGTAATAAATTTTGTCATACCGCAAAAATTATCGTTCACTTTTTTAATTTTACATGAAACATTTTAGAAATATAACCACCCTTATCTTTGATCTGGGAGGAGTGCTTATTAATTTGGATATTAACCAATGTATTTTAAATTTCAAACAGTTAGGTCTTGAGAACTTCGAACAATACTTAAATAATTTTGCTCAATCAGGTATCTTTATGCAACTTGAAAAAGGTCAAATCAGTGCTGCCGAATTCAGAAATGAAATTCGGAAACTAACCCCGAATCATCTAACGGATGCTCAAATTGACAAAGCCTGGTGTTCATTCTTACTGGAAATTCCGGAGGAAAAACTGGATATGCTGATCAAACTTCGGAAGAAATTCCGCGTAATTATGCTCAGCAATACAAATATTATTCATTTCCCAAATTCAGAAAAAACACTATTCACGGATAAAGGAAGACAACTATCTGAGTATTTTGATCGATGCTATTTATCCTACGAAATGAAAATGGCTAAACCCGATATTGAGATTTTCAAGAACATCCTGGCTACTGAAAACGTTCAAGCAAATGAATGTTTGTTTCTGGATGATGGGTTAAAGAATACCGAACAAGCACAAAAATTAGGAATTCAAACGTATTTGGTCAGTGAACATGAAGATTTGAGTTTTCTTTTAAATCCTGAAACCTGGGAATAAATTATCATGCAAATAATATATCAATCTGAAATAGAAACACTATCGCCATGCGTTGCCACTGTAGGCTTTTTCGATGGGCTGCACGCCGGACACCGTTTTTTGATTGAAGAGCTTAACGCTATTGCCAAAAAGCAGGGCCTGAAAAGTGTCGTTGTAACATTTGCTATTCATCCGCATAAAGTGCTTAATCCCGAATTCAGTCCTGAGCTATTAACCACCCTACCCGAAAAGCTTACCCAGCTGGAGACAACCGGCATTGACGCTTGTATTGTACTGGACTTTTCAGTTCAAATGGCTGATTTATCGGCTTACGAATTTCTGAAAACAATTCTAAAGGAACAATTCAATGTCCATACCTTGCTGGTTGGTCATGATCATCGATTTGGACACAACCGCACTGATGGGTTCCCTGAATATAAAAAATACGGCGAAGAATTGGGAATGAATGTAGTACAATGTACCCAATTCAGCACTAATCTGGACAAACATATCAGCTCCTCTGAAATACGCAATGCATTGAAAAAAGGCGATATTGAGCTGGCAAATCGCTTGCTGACGTATGAATACCCAATCACCGGCCAGGTAGTCGAAGGTTTTAAAGTAGGCAGGACAATTGGCTTTCCAACAGCGAATATCGAGCTATCCGACCCCGGGAAAATAATTCCGGCTGTAGGTGTATATGCCGTAAGAGTCAGGTGGAACAACCTGCAATTTAAAGGTATGTTGAATATCGGAAACCGGCCAACCCTGGATAATGGCCAAAACATCACCATTGAAGTACATATACTTGATTTCAATGCTGACATTTACAATGAGACCCTTACAATTAATTTTATTCATAAAATCAGGGATGAGCAAAAATTCAAGGGCATTGATCAATTGAAAGATCAACTTCAAAAAGATAGAATTCAGGTATTTAACTTGAAGATTGATGAATTGTCAGAATAGACAGACAAGCAGAATATTCAAAAAAACCACATAAATCAGATAGGATTCAACTTTGTTAAATACTTAATCATTATCTTTGCAGACTAAAAATATCTTATTGTCAAACTCAACATTCAAATGAAAAAAACTTTATTAACTTTAATAATTGGATTACTCCTTATGGGATCTGCAAAAGCAAACAATCCGTTCTTCGAAGCGTACAAAAACAAATACGGTGCTCCACCTTTCGATAAGATAAAAAACGAGCATTATATGCCGGCCT
>Ga0302285_10002245_pt1 | contig 10818 bp, 11 predicted proteins | sample III_Fen_E2_2_FD_200455 | JGI IMG/M metagenome (GOLD analysis project Ga0302285, IMG submission 200455) | Peat permafrost microbial communities from Stordalen Mire near Abisko, Sweden - III_Fen_E2_2 | ecosystem: Environmental > Terrestrial > Soil > Wetlands > Permafrost | place: Sweden: Abisko...
AGATTTTAATCAGCGTTTTGATTAATTTCAAAATGAAGGGAATTGTTCTTGTTGCTTGAAAGAGAGAGAGACTCTGTTGCTTTCAACGAATTTAATTGCACTCACAAGCCGCAAGGATTACTTTCATTTGAGGAAATATAAGTAATTGTATTATTATGCAGCTGAACACATTCCTTGTGATTAATGGATATATCCTTCTAACTCAAAATACTTGTGAGATCATATGAATGTTAAGCATTTGCCATTTAGGATTCTAGAAAATTATCTAAGATATGTTTTATTAAGAAAAATACTCAACAAATAAGAACAAACAAAGACATTTACTTTCAATGAGTCAATAAGAATAAAAGAAGTATCACTTATCATTATCAACTTGTTCTAATGGATTTTTCTATGAAGAGGCTAAAGAATGCTGAACAGCTTCATTTTAACTTAGATTCTACAATTGGAGGGGCTGATGACTATTCTCCTATGAAGAGGCCAAAGAAGGCTGAGCAGCTTCAATTAATCCTGGATTCTACCCTTGAAGAGATTGCTGACTATTTTCATTGTTCTTTTGAACAACAGTATTGACCAATTCTTTTATTTTGTTAAACTGCAGATTCATAGCAGTTTCTAAATCATTTTTGGTTACATACTCCTTTTTCATATTAGATATTTCTTCCTTCATCTCCTTTTTGAAATCAGTCAGTTCTTTTTCAATGGCTTCAAATCTGAGATTTGTATCAAGATTTTTTTAACTTTACTTCTACTCATACTTTTCATTTTTTCTTTAGACCTGATTATCGAAAGCAAATGGTTATTAAAAACAGCAAAATGGCATGATAATGGTTGTGTATCTTGATTATTTTACATAAATAATTTATTATATTCTGCAGTTACCATTGTTTTTGAAATATTTTTATTTTCAGTAATTTTAGAAATATTTAGAAGGTTGCTTTTATTATGATCAACGGCGGTTACGGAATCTGGAGGAATAATAAGATTAAGCACAATTTTAGTTTATTATTGGATCTCTATATTACCTTTTTTTTCTTGTTGCTTGCGATCATAATGTCTTTTCCGTTTGAAATCAGGGGGTTTAACTTATTCCATATTCTTGAAATTTTCTCCCTATCAACAATAAAATGGACCAATAATTAGATAGAATATTAAGCATACCAAATTAAAATAATGGTAACCTTTATAGCTAATGGAGGAAGGGTCAGCTTTTTATTTGGGTCCGTAGATTGATCGCTCATTTGTTTTTGTAATTTTGTTTGCTTGTTTTAATTTTTGTTATTACTTTTTGATCTGAAAATTGAAGACCCATCAGGTCTTGAAACAAAAATTTTCCCTTAATAGACCCTTCTTTGTATCTTTTCGGTATCTTCTGCTTGATGTGATAGTAGCTATTCATTTGAAATTATTCGATTGGTTTTAATAAGAACAAATCCCAAATAATTTAATCTCTCTGTTATCATAGAATTCACTCTGGGACGATATCTTCCTCGTTTTCTTCTTGTTCCTCCTCCTTAATCATCTACCCTAATTACATAGAGATTTCAAAGAAAATCTATATTATCATCCCCAAGATATTCATATGTTATTCTTACAATCTAAATTCATATCTTTCCCTATCATTTGAATTTATTGTGATTCGTCTGCTTCATCGAAAATTAGCTCATATTTGTTCGCTTCTAGCATCCCATCCATATTAAATCCTTTATGAGATGCTAGCTATGCTGGAGGTGGGAACCAAGGATCCACTGCGATCCTAATAAACCAATATATTCATATTCATCAAACAACTCAAGAATATTATCCATTCTTTTCTTTTACTTGAATGAATTCTCGATCATTTGTGGGATGATCTTTGCAAGCAGTGGACAGCAGATGTCAATAGCAGGATTTGTGTTGACTTCAATCAGAAACACCTTCAGATTCTCGTCGATCATGAAATCCAACCCAAACACCTCAAAGCTACTTTCCTTCTTCTCTGGATCTATCTTCCCATACACTGCCTTCATACTGCCCAGTGATAGCTCCTAAGGAAAGAAATCAAAATTGAATTTTAAGCCTGCTTTACTTCTCAAGTCAGCAGGATTTGAAGTTACTTTCATCTGTGGAAGGATTGATGTGTAGAACCCTTTGTCAGGATACAAAGCAGCAATGTACTTATCCATCTCTTCATAGCTGACTTTGTTTCCTTTTTCATATTTCCCATATTGATCGTCTTTCTTCTAGACTGCATCGTTAGTCAAATGAATCATCTTCCCTAGAAACAAGAACAAATCGATATTAGTATCAAGGTATTTTCGCTGTAAAATCGATTTAATCTTTACCTAGATTTTTGATGGTGAATTCCTTGGAAGCTGTGCGAATGTACCCATCTTAATACCAGTATCCTTTGAGATACCCGTTCGATGTTGTTAGCAAGTAGTACGTGCGGATATCAAACTTCCTTTTGTAGTACAGCAGTGGATTATGAATGTATTTCTGCAGAATATATGTCATTTGTATCCCCGTCGATTTGTGAACATCTGGGGAAGATATGATCTGCTCGATTTCATGCAGTTCATTCAGCACTTTAATGCCACTACCTCTGTTCGTGTTTTCCCCTGGTTTAAGTATCCAAACATTGCATTCTTTTGCCTCTTGGAGATCCTTGTATTTATCAAGGAATTTGATGTATTCTTTGTCTGTGTTCCCGTGCTAGATGTGAAAAGTCAAGGGAATGAATTGAAATGGATCTTTTCGCTGTTGTTGGTAGTACTCGCGCATATTGTAAAACAAGGCTTTCTTGTTAGACAAGTGAAAATTGTCTTGAAGATGGTTGTGTAGTCGGTTATTCTAAGGATCGCTGACTCTACGAAGAAGCTCACATGGAAACTATGAAGACTGCTAGATCTTGCTAGCATTGTTATTCCATTGGATTGCTTGCACATCGATATCCTTATCCCCTCTGGAGACTAAGACACTGTGCAATACATTGAAATCCTATTGCGAGCACAGCTTTCTAAGTTGTACAGAATTCTTTTGAAGAATCAAGGAACTGCTGTTCTATTATTGCAATAATTAACCTTGCTAGCTTGGTTATTTCTAGGATAACGACGCACAACTTTCATCGCTTGTGCTTTCTCCAGACTAGCCGCTTAGTATGGAGTTCAAAGAAGAACAAGATAATACGTTACTTTGCTGTTACTGCATTGAATAGAAAGTACTATTGCTATTATTTGAGAACGGTCTTGGAGAATGCTGAGCTTAAGAAGATGAAGTATTACTAGTTTATGCCTGCATCGTCATCATCCTCTGTGACTTAAACAGACTCTTGATTGATTTGAGCACATCATTTTTTCTTTATTAAGTCCAAACAAAATTAATCGCTTGATCATCCTTGTTATCAGTGATGCTCCACCACCAGCGTTACTTGATGACCATTCGTATCAGCATATTATTATTACCCTTACCAATATATGCTCTATACAAAGGATGGTTAGTCACTGGCTTGTCTTCAGGAAGGTTAACATAGATTCTATTTGAGAAATTAATCGATTGAAGGAAATCCCGATAAGCTGCAAATCTGCAATATGCTTATTTGTCTTTCTACAGTTTATTCACAGATTAACTGGAGAACAAGAGAGCATATGAACCACCCAATGCTACAATCTCAGCAGGGTGCTTCTTGTGATGTTTCTTCACTGCATGTGATTATTGTCTCTCTGCTTTTTTAGTCGCCTGGATTTATGGTTATGTAGGTTTTTGTTGTTAAGCTCTGTGTGTGTTCTGCTAAGTGCCTTCGTCTATTATTTCACTGAAACTGTTTCTATCACTGATATTATTAATATTCCCATAGACAGGGGGATGCTGTGTTTCTAAGATAGAATCCTTGCTAAGATTCTGTTAGTCTTCTTTTTCCCATGAAGAAGAAGATGATTATTGAAAAGATTTCTGTTTATTCATTTATAATCTCTGTTTCCGTTGAGTTATCTCCTTAGCCTTAGGTGTGATATGGAATGTTTCAATGAAGAACTTCTAAGAAGAAGAGGAACAAAAAGAAGATAAAGAATTTGATTAGCTTATCTATTGTTAAATTGGATATTGATATGATTGTTAGAATTATGAAAACTACTGAATTTAGAAATTATTATAATTCTTGTTGTGGTTGCAGATAGCAATTGCTGCTAGGGAATGAGCATGCTTTGAGTAGGGACTATCAGGGTTATTAAGATTGGTGAGCTGCTATGAAGGCAAGTTTGATTAGAGGGCAGGACCTATTTGACTGTAGAGTCTTTGCAGATATAACTTATTACTTTTGAGTTTGATTTTGGAGTAAGCGCAAATGTCGGATGTGCTGTTTGGATTAGAATGATTTGCTCTACTGTGATTGCAGTTCCCTCGAGCTCGAATGATTGTAACTCTTTCCGATTCAGGATGGTTATCTGCGGAAGTTAAATGGGTGTCTTCTGTAGAACTAGGTGATCTACTCGCTGATAGTTTAGACTACTACTATTCCAGAAGTGTTGATGGTAAAATTGAAGGAACAACTGGATTGACTGGTTGCTATTAAGACTGGTGGTTGTGGATTGAGGTAATATGTTTTTTAGGAGGAGTCAGTGAATCTAATGCTGCTAGATAGTTATGCTTTTATCTGACTATTTCATGATTATTTGTGATTTCTGATTCCTTCGCATTTTCCTTTGAAAGTGACTCATTTATCTCTGTTACAGCTCTCTGTTGATTATGCTAAGCTGCTAATGGAATCTTCGTGTCACTTGACATTCTCACTTAAAGCTAATCAAAATAAGCAAAAACAGAACTGCATAAAAGAAAGGCAGGAACATAAGCACACGGCAGCATAATATTCAAGTGAATCATGTTTAAGCAGTTACTCTTCTGTGATCCAGCTTGAAGTTAAGTTTCTCCTGATTCGTTCTGATTTCTTCATCTGCAACAAGTAAAAATAAGTTATTTCCTCTCTCTACGTCTATTACTTCCTTTACTACCTCTGAATTTGCATTCTGCCAAATCTGAGTTCAACTCTGCTTTCCGAACAATCAGCAGATTAAAACATTTTATTCCTTCATCAAATTGCCATTTACCTTTCATAATGTTGATTTGATCTGACATTGACCTGTGGATCCAGAGATTAGGATCTCTAAGCAGCTAATAGTTCCTCTGACTCTACTCATTTTTGTCTCCTAATGAAAAATAGATCTATCTCCTTCAACTCAAATAAGATTCAATTTCAATTTATACTCGCTGAAGCAGCTGGCAGAATCCTCATAGTCCTTGCTATTTGCTTGGAACCACCAGGTGGAGGAGGAAAATTCAATGGAGTAGCATAAGGTTCTGATCCTTTTGAGATAGCAATGAGTGTGCGCTTTTTCAAGACAAAAGCACTGTTGTCAGTTTAGTGAGTTTCCCACTAAGCCATAGAACTAGAATTGCTAAATTTGCGAGCTCCATGAGGCTGATGAAGTTAGATGGGTTATTCATCTTTCATGACTATCAAAAGAGAGAGAGAGAGTTCTAAATTTGATATTAATTGAAGTAATATTATTAGTTGACAGTTTTAGTTTGATAGGTTAGTAGAAGTAGACTCAAAGTTATTATTATGATTCAGTTTTGCATTTTGCTTTTTGAATTGTAAATTGCTGGAATTATCATCATAGAAACTCAAATAAACATTGAAATATGCATGCTAAATATACTACTATTCTTATGTGTTTTTATTCCTAAAATGCAACTCTTTTGAATGAGATGCTTGTGTTTGAAGGGAGACTAGACTGATTGATAGTAGAAATGCCTCAATAAATTAAATAAAATGGTAAAATAGATAATACAATTAATACTGTTAATAAATTAGATAAATCATTTATTAATCTCAAAATCAATTTTGAGAGCAGATTCTGAGGAAACCGCTAAGAGTTGATCAGAACAAGCATTCAGAATCAATCTGGAGAATTTTGATTACCCCTGAAAAGGGAAGGAATAGAAATTTACACTTTGAAGATCTAGAAACATGAATCTAAGGGAGTGCTCAGATAAGAGAGATTTTGGCATATAAATTGCACACTCTAGTCTCTGTGTCTCTGCTCTTTGAAATAATAAAATAAGAAAAATAATCCCTAACGAAGGAAAAAAAAAACAAGAATTTTAAATTAAAGCGACTAGCGGATAGCATTATAGACACATGGCTTAAACTGCTAAATTCGACGAGAACCTGTACTCTCGTATGATGGGAGCTTACGGAGCTGAAACCGTCGGCAAGCTTGTGTAGCTTAAGATATTCCTCTCAGGTCTTCGAGGAGTAAGATATTCATATTATTATCATATTTGTCGATTTGCTAATGGAATGATTGGTATTCTCGCAGGTTGGTATTGAGACTGCTAAGAATCTTATTCTCAGTGGTCCTGCAATCGTGCAAATTCACGATGATGGCATCGTGGAGGCTGCTAATTTAGGATGCAATTTCTTCACCAAAGAGTCTGACATCGGAGTGAAGACTCGCGCAGAAGCATCAATCACTCAATTAAAAGAACTTAACCCTTATTGCAAGGTGGAAGTGCACAAAGGAGCCATCACTGCTTAGGTTCTAGCGAACTTCGATGTCGTTGTGATTACTGATAATTTCAAGGAATCAGAAGCTGTCGCAATCAGCAATATCTGCAGAGCAGCCAATAAAGGTTTCATATACGCTGGATAGCTTGGTCTCTATGGATTCACTTTCGTTGACTTTGGTGAGAGTCACAAGGTCTTTGATCTTAACGGAGAAGAACCAAGAAGTGCGATTGTCGTTGGAGTGTCTCAAGAAAAGGAGGCCCTCGTTACAGTCATGGAAGAGAAGCGTCATGGATTCTCATCAGGCGATTTTGTTGTTTTCAGAGAAATTCAAGGCATGACTGAGTTGAATGACAAGGAATTCGAGATCGAAGAGAAGAGTCCTTACACTTTCGTTTTGAAGGGATTAGACACCACTTAGTTCAACGCATATGCTCGTCAGGGTATTGTAGAACAAGTCAAGAAGCCAACAACATTCTAATTCCGTGGGCTCTAGGAGAGCATCCTCAAGCCATTTGCTCCAGGCAAAAATGAACTTGATCTCTGCGACTGGGATAAATTCGGCAGACCTGAATAGCTTCATCTTGCTTTGACTGGTCTTTTCAAATTCATCACAGAAAAAGGATAATTACCTCAATTGAACTCTGCTGAAGATGCTGACTAGCTCGTAACTATTGTCAAAGAAATCAACGATCAACGCAAAGCAATGGAAGAAGAAGGAGCCATTAAAGTTGAAGAAGTTAACGAAGAAGTCGTGAAGAACGTAGCTAGATTTGCTCGTGCATAGATCTCACCTCTTGCTTCTTTCTGGGGTGGCATCATTGCCCAGGAAATCGTGAAGTACACAGGAAAATACTAGCCTCTCCGTCAATGGCTCCATCACGAATGCTTCGAAGCTCTTCCAGATGAACCTGTGTAGAGAACCCCTTCTAACACAAGATACGGCGATTAAATTGCTATTTTTGGAGATGCCTTTTAACATAAGCTGTAATCCATAAAGACATTCCTAGTCGGTGCTGGTGCACTTGGCTGCGAGTTCATTAAGCTCTTCGCTTTAACAGGATTGGGCACTGCTGCAAATGGTGGATAGGTTGTGGTCACTGATGATGATTAGATTGAAATGTCGAATCTCAATAGACAATTCCTTTTCAGAAAGAACAACATTGGAATGTCTAAGAGTGAGTGCGCATGCAAAGCAGGCAATGTTATGAACTCTACTATTAGTTTCAACTCTCTCAAAGAACGTGTTGCACCTGAAAACGAGAGAATTTTCAATGATGATTTCTGGGAATCTCGTGATTTCATTGTTAACGCTGTCGATAACGTGAAAGCAAGACTCTTCGTTGATGGACGATGTGTCTGGTTTAGCAAGCCTCTTTTCGAATCAGGTACTCTCGGAACTAAGTGCAACTCCCAGGTGATTATTCCTCATTAGACTCAATCATACGGTGACTCTGTTGACCCTCCTGAGGAATCTATCCCTCTTTGCACACTTAAGAACTTCCCATACTAAATCGAGCATACCATCCAATGGGCAAGAGACTACTTCGAAGGTGTCCTCGTTGAAGGACCCAACGAAACTGGAAAGTTTATCCAAGATCCCGCTGGATACATTTCAGCAGTTAACAGAGAACTCAGAGACAAGCCAGCAATGCTCAGAGGTAGATTAGAAATCATCCTGAAATACGCTTAAGCATACTCGACTGGATCATACCAAGGTTGCATCGCTCTAGCTAGAGAAATGTTCTAGGATATCTTCTTCAATCAAATCAGCTAGCTCCTCTATTCCTTCCCATTGGATCACAAGACTGAATCAGGATAACCATTCTGGTCTGGTCCTAAGCGTCCTCCTGTACCAATCGATTTTTAGACTTCAGATGAAACCTCGCTTGAGTTTGTCTAATCGACTGCTAACATCTTCGCTAATATCTTCGGTCTGAAGTACGAAACAAACACTAAAGCTGTTGCTGAAGCAGCCCTCCAAGTTAAAATAGATCCTTTTACACCAAGACAAATCACCATCAAAGTAGACGACAAAGATAAAACTGAAGCTAAACCTGAAGAAGACGACGAATAAGTCATCGATCGTCTCTCTGAAACACTCAGAAAATTCCAAGTCCCCACTGGCTTAGCTAAAATCAACCCAACTGAATTTGAAAAGGACGACCCAACTAACTGGCATATTGAATTCGTTGCTGCCGTTGCTAACCTAAGAGCAAGAAACTACAAAATCAAAGAAGTCACCAAATTCAAAGTTAAGTTAATCGCCGGTAAGATCATCCCCGCTCTGGCAACTACCACTGCAATGATCGTTGGTTCTGTTGGTATTGAGATCTTCAAGTACATTCTCTAGAAGCCCATTTAAAAGATGAAAAACGCCTTCATGAATCTAGCTCTGCCTCTATGGATTTTCTCTGAACCTGAGCCTCCCATCAAGGCTAAGGATAAAGACTACGACCCAATCATCATGGGACCAGTCAAGGCAATCCCTTCTGGACACACTACTTGGGACAAGATCCTCGTTAAAGGCCCTCTGACTATTGGAGGAATCAAAGAGCATTTCGCAGAGAAGTATCAAGTGAATGTCTCCATTATGTCAGTAGGAAAGCTCTGTCTTTACAATTCCTACATGCCAGAAGGAAACGAAAGGTATGCAATAATAATAATAATAATTATCTTGATTTTGATTATTTTTTGGTATTATTATCGTTTCTAATCTGTTTTCTTGCAAATCCTTAGACTCTCTCTCGACATTGTGGAAGCAGTTTTGAAATTCGGAGGATCTATCCCTGACTTCAAAAAATTCTTAGAACTTGAAGTTTGTGGTGATACTGAAACAGGAGAAGATGCTCTCCTTCCAACAATCAAATATGCCTTTAAAAACTGAGGCAGGTCATAGTTAATACATTTACGTACATATTATGTTAGGTGATTTATTCCCAACAAAAATCAACATTTTATACACCTTCCAAAACCTATCTTTTTACAGTTTATTCCCTTGAATAAAAAGTGTCTAATAACTCCCAGAATTATTCGATTTTCTGTGCACACAAACTTTTACAAACCTACATACATAAAGAGTTCTTAGCCTCTTTTACTTTACCATATTTCATTTGAGTTTATTGTTCCTTTTGACTTCTTGATTGAAGACGTCAATTTATACAGAACTTGAGTTCTTTTCATCGTAATCACACCATGGCAAATCAGACAAGTCAATTTCTGGAAACAGTGTACCTGTCTCTTTTCCAACAGCATTCACAGTCACCATTGGCAGCCATTTGGTGATTTCAATGTTTCTGCAATCAAATGTTGCAATGACTCCAGATGATTTATCACTGCTAAGGTCTAGTTTCTTCTTTGAATCCTTGTGGATGGTGATGTATCCGTCTTTCTTGCATTCTTAACAGGACATTGCGAAATTAGCGATTCCTTTACCACCTTTCATTTCGACAGAATCAGATTCCAAGAAATAGATGTCCTTGGGGTGATCCTAATGGCAAGATGTACATTTGACTCTGAAATACCATTCTACATGCTCCCCAACGAATATACTCTCCAAGTTCTCACTTTACACAGTCAAAAATAAATCTAAATAAACCATCCCTAAGTAGGTGTGCTCTTTGTGTTATTTCTTCTTGAAAATCAATAATTTCTATTTCTAACTGGGAATTATTAATCAATCAAGGGGAGTTGATTAATAAATAGCTCATTTGTCTTCTTTCCTAATATTTCGAAGTGTTCAAATAAGAAAGGGTGTTATTAATGTTATTAGTTAAATCAAGTCCATAGTTTTGATACTTCATTGACAGAGTGTTATGCGGCTATGTAAAGTGGGGGAGATTTCTTGATAACCTTCAAGAACTAATAATATTTTTTAATAATATTTCTTATAATTTCATTCATAGGAAATTATCGACAGTTTTGCTTGAGCTCTAAACTGTGCGTTTCTTTGATTGATATTAAAGTTCTTGGAAAAAGACTGCCTGGAGTTCACATAACAGCTTCTGCAAAAAATATTTGCTAATTTGAACCCCAAACTTATCTAATCCCTTTCTATAAAAATAACATAAGACAATTCCCAAATAACCTTAAACAATTCATTTACAAAATCACTAAAACCTATAAAGCATTTTAATAGATTTCTTAATATTTCCACATTTTATGAATCTTTTCAGTGAAAAAATCTAACAATTGAGTGATCCTTGAATAGAACTGTTTTTTTCTCCCTCTATTCTGGGCTTCAATGATATTAGTCTTTTTCCTTTCTTTTTAAT
>Ga0302285_10002247_pt1 | contig 10815 bp, 3 predicted proteins | sample III_Fen_E2_2_FD_200455 | JGI IMG/M metagenome (GOLD analysis project Ga0302285, IMG submission 200455) | Peat permafrost microbial communities from Stordalen Mire near Abisko, Sweden - III_Fen_E2_2 | ecosystem: Environmental > Terrestrial > Soil > Wetlands > Permafrost | place: Sweden: Abisko...
TGTTTCTTCAAAACACCAAAGAAACCAAACCATTCTAGGATCATCATCCTAGTGATCACCAGACATTTGATCCAACTGCTGTAAAGAACCAATAATTCCATTCCAACTAACCAACGGACATCCCCAAGCTCACTTAGATTGTCTCTTCTCTTCCAAACACAACAACTGCTCCATATTCCCTTGCTAAACCATCCTCGCAGCCATCCTCCTCCCTCAATAGCTCATCATATTTACACGGATCAAAATTAACATCCCAGCCATAACCATAGACACAGTCTCAGCAGCAACTCAAAAAGCAACCACAACAAATAAAGCAAATCCCTCAATAAGCTACTTCTATTGTGGATATATCAAAGACTCCCTAACAATAGCGCACATCAATTTGCTCAATAAATCTACTTTAAGAAAAATAACACTCTCTAAAAGACAGCAATACATCATGTCCACTTCGAAGAAGTCTAAGCTAGCACTTCCCAACTACAGGGATCACAGCGACAACGATAGTTCAAGCACCTGAGAATAGTAGTATATCCACAAACTCCCTTAAATCTTCGTCATTCATAGGGCTGCAGACATCAAACCATTTTTAGTTTTAGACCCCACTGCAAGCCAACAACAACACCACTGCTGCAGCTAGGATAATCCCAGCATCTTCCAGCAACGCTATTCCTTCAGTATCTTCAAATGTATCTGCATCATCCTAACCAAGTTCAATTCCTGTTGCGCCCACTCCAACTCCTTTTTCATCAGTATCTGCAACCCATCGATAATTAGTCGATTCCTCAGCAGCCTTGACGATCAATAACTATCTCAATTCTGCTTCAACTTCAACACTCAAAGCAAACCAATCTCTGAGTGCTACTCCTGATCAACAATCTTCTCCTAAATCAGTCTCACCTAATCAAAGAGTCTCCAGAAACTACAATATTAACAAAAGTACTAAAGATTAACAAGCAAACAGCATTTTGATTTAAGAACCTTCTTTGAGTCAGAATCAAAGCACTCATCAATAACAGCAACAACAACAACAAGAACCATCTTCTTAATCTACTCGAATCCTTTAGAAGCACAGACAATCTCGATCTTATCTTGGCGAGGAACCATCCCTTGATTTGTCTTCTCGAGCTCTGCACTCGCGCACTCCATCCTAGCATATTCTTAGAGAATCAAACAGTAGCAAATGTATTCTCATAAAACCTACCCAACGCAATGCAGAGACAGGAAATCAACCAATTCAACAGCAGTAACTCTAAATGAACTAGACTTTAGACGCTACCAACGCTAAAGCTACAGTTATTGTATCTTCGAAGCAATTGATAAGACCAAAGGATTCCTTCTTCACACACTCAATCAAGAATTCTCATCAATCTTCTTCATACGTTTTCCAAGGCAAACCAAATCCTACAGGTAATAATGCTGAGAAGAAGAACAAAATTGACTAGAGTGTGTGTTTTCCAAGCAAGCATGCCAGATATGCAAGCTATTCTATGCCGTTAAATTACAATTCCTAGAATTAGTAACAACAATAATAGCGTGATTCCAGCACTAGTCCACTTAGCTCGTAGAACAGCAAAATGCTGGACAACAGCTATAATATCAGCAATAAATCAGCTATTTATGGTAACTCTATCAATGGTGATTCAACAGGAGCTTAAATTCAGAGATAAACTCCCAATTCCTTCACCAATCGAGAAGGGCATAGCAATCTGAGCAATTACAACAATATTGATAGCTTTGGAGACAGTAATATCCAAAATATTTCATAAATCTCAGGATCTTCGTCTTTAGCTTAACTCAATCAAACCAAGTACAAGCAATCACAACAATTTTAATCATCACTTTCATTACAGAGTAACATCTAAATCACCCCTCCTAATTAGCAGCAGCAACCCTAAAAACAACTGCACCCATAATCGCTAAACTACAACTCTGAAAATATAACGACTTAACATAGAAATCAAGTCAATTTAGAGAAATCCAAATAAAATGGTCTAGTACTTCACTACAACTCCAATAATATCGGCCTTCACGATGCTTCTTCTTCCTCCTCCTAAGATTTCCTTAAAATACCCTCTTTTTCTTAATAATCATCACAATTCTATGAAATATCAAAGCCAACCAACAATAACAATAATACCTTCAACTAACAAGACAACAGTTCATCACTTTTTCCACAATCAACAGCACAACCAGTCAACAACAACAATACTAACAGCAGCAGCAGTAGCATCACGAACAACTTTCTTTTTTCAGATTAGCTCTAAAAACAATAGCAACATTAACTACCTCAGCAGATCTGTCAATCTCCTTAAATGATCAAGAAACATTCCCCTTATGAATTCCCTTAGGGAGACTAAGAATACCAATTCACACTCCATGAAACAGCTAGTGTTGCTAGTTCCTGCTCTCTTCTTGTGAACAACGAATACTCCGCTGCGTATGAGAACACATTAGATGCGCTGCAGAATCTTGCCCCACTTGCCGATCAGCATCAGCTGCTCACGAAATACTCCAATATCAATCTGAAAATCAAAGATTTCTCAAGCAAAAAGAGTCTGCTATTTGCAAAGGATCCACCTGCCCCCGCATCGAATTACATACCTTCACATATCTTCGAGGAATTTTTCATTACTGGACCTTAAAATGCAGATTTATTAGGATCTCTCAAAGGAATGAACTAAATCATGGAGAAACCAACTCTTGTGGATGCGAAAGTGCTTTACCACTTCAATGGATCATCCTTACCTAGCTCGAGCTCTCAAAACAGCACTGCAGGTAGCAATTTAAATAATGGAATATCTTCTCGCTTATCAGAGAGCAATGCAACTAGTGGAAGTAGCCATAGTGGTACGAGTGGATATAGCTCGCAAAGTAAGATAATAAGTGAATTCACATTTCCCTTTGGCTGTCAAGCGAAGTAGCTAAAAATGACAAATTCATTTTCTTCCATTAATGAAATTCTTTTCGCGAACAACAACTCCGTTGAGCAAGGTAGCAATAGCTCAGTATCGTGCTTTGTCCTAGCTTTCAGGTAGGGTTCAGAAATCTAAACAGCTTCGTCGCTATCGACTTCTTCATCAGCTCAAGGCTAAGCTTTCCCTGCGTATTATTCACGAGTTCTAGGTTTATTAGAGAAAGTCAACCCCTCCAAGACGCTCTACTGCATTTGCTTCAAGGCTAAGGACTTCGTGGAAACAACAAAACTTGAAGAAAGAAACGCACGAGGAGGAAATGCAGCGAATTACTCTTCTTCTACTTCCTAGAAAGAATTACAAAAATCATATTCAACAAGTAACATGCAAAAGAGCAGAATGAAATTCTGGCAAACAGAAAAAGTCTACACATTTGTGACTTATTTCCCGTTTGTGCGATTCTTCCTTCGTGTCATTACAAATCTTCTGAATCTTGTGAAAATCAAGAGGATTAAATCATACAATGAGCGTCTAGACTCTGCACCAAATACGCTAGCAAATATTGACTCTGATTTCTTCACTTAAACATTCATCTCAATTGCGGAAAAGACTCTCTATGATCTGCTCTAGCAGGTAGATATTGGGACATAATTATTTAATAGTATTATTATTATTTTTTAATTCTAAATTCTAAACTTTTATTTGGCTTTTTAATCTATTTTTAGGATCTTCCTGACTTGAATTCATTCTTGTCAATAAACATCGAGAGTGAACGGATTATGGCTAGGATCTCAGGAGCAGCAGATGCAAGCAGATTAGAGACAGAATGGGGAGTTATTAAAGCAGTAAGTTAATTCGATCTGAATAACTTACTCTTCCTGTTCTTATCCCTTCTTCTTGAGCACTCCCTGGTGTTTGTATCTAAGAATATAACTCTACTAACGAGCACCTTGATGATGTTCTAAAATGCTCTCATTCGACCTCTTAAGTGGGTCCATCCGATGGTTTTCAATCTTCCTGAGAAGCTCATCCCGATCCTTGGTAGTCCTGTTCCGATTTTAGTAGGAATTAACAAAGATTCCTCATTCATACAAAAATCTAAACTCGATAAAGAATTTCCAAATTGTCTATTCATTCATCTCGGTTCAGTACTTTCCTTCAGCATCTTGAACGCACAGGTTGTTTAGGATATAACTCTGGAAATCTTCAACGAGATCAAAGAAAAAGTCGAACCTGCTTTCAAAAAGATATCTTCTCTCTCCTTCGAAGCTGCTTCACTTCAAGAACACGAGGAGCAAAGGATCAAAGAAGATTGCTTTAGCTTTGTGGATGCACTTTCCTCTTATCTTTCAACAGAAATCTTCTCGAAAATGCCTTTATAACCAATTTATTCTTCGATCCATCCAGGAATCTTAGACTATGAAGCAATCACAGAATAAACTATTTCTGCAGTTGGAAAACATAAATAGTTCCTGAAAACGTTGTTTAAAACACAGATGCTCACGTATTACATGGAGGAGCGATACAGCTCAAAGGTTTCTTAGAAATGAAAGAAAGAAGAGTAATAATTAGAAATAATATGCATCCTGAACAAATATATCTCATATGGTAGCTGCCCCTTCTGGTTTTAAAAGTAGTTAATTCATTTTATATTTGATTCTCTCTCATTTTTTGTTGTAATAAACATTTTTTAAAATAATCAATCGATTTCAGCCAACAAAAAGGAATAAATTTTCCATTAATTAATAAATCTTTTAATCCTTTAAAAATAAAATGCATAATTAACAAAACCAAAAAATAATACTTACAACCTGTTTTCATATCTCTCTCCAGATATCAGATATCGAATAAATCAATAAAGAGAATTTATGTAGCATCCAGTGCAAGAGTTTGAGTTGTACAAACTGAATTCAAATGCCAATAATTCCTTCACAAACTAAACATTCGGCCTAGATACTGGCCTTTTTTATCTTACCAAATCAAAGCTTGCTTTCAGAGTCATCCCTTTAAACATCAGATAAGCAATCACAATTGTGACACTTCTGCTTATCCCTTGTATACAGTGAACAAGAATATTTTTCTCTTCTTTTCGAGCTTTTTCTAAGTAGAAAAATCAAGGTTTTTAATAATTAATTTAGTAGAATTGAACAAGCAAGCATTATCGAATCCAAACCATTTTTTATTTACCAATAAATTTTATGCAATCTTGGAAGAAAGGAGTAATTTTTTCATCAAGGACATCCTGCCAACAAGAATAATCATGAAAATACTCAAAGATTCAGGATAAAAATTTTAAAGAAGAATTTTTATGATATTGCAAGTAGGATTTTACTTCAAGATCAAGTTTTTTATACACAAAGAATTTAGGGAATATATTATTAAGTTCAGTGGCTGCGTTTAAAATATACGATATTTAGATCTTTCCTGTCAATTCCTGGTCACAAAATAAGCAGAATCAATCAAATTTTGGATTCTTAAATTATCAGTTGTAATGAAATTATTGGTAACATTTTAAAGAAGGTTTCAATCCTAGAATGAGTCTTAAATGTAGTTTTATTGTTACTTTGAAATTGTTAGAATTGTAAGCGGAGCCTAAAAAGAGGAAATCAAGTATCTAGAGGAGTCAAAATAGATGTTAGTTTTAAAAACACTATTAGCTTGGAGAAAATATAATAATAATGATGTTTGACTTGTGATGAATGCTGAGCGGTGTGAGATGCCATTTATTCTAGCTTAAACCATTATTCGCATCTTGGACATTGAACTTTTCCTTCTTTTTATTCGGTTTTTAGCCCATCTCCTGCTGTAGTAAAAAATAATTTTTATACATTTCATATCACTTCAACAACGGAAAAAAGAAATATTCAGATTCATAAAGTTTGCTTCAAACCTTCAATTATTTGCAGCTCATTAAGCCTCTTCTGAAGGACTTCATCATTTGTAATAGCTTTAATGTCATCTATGTTCAAATTAGGAGCATTTAGTGATGAAGAAGGAGGAGATGACTTTTCAAGATGGGTTTCTTTGATGATCAAACTATTTTAAAATTGATTCTCATTAGCTTCCATTATTGCTAGGTTTTTAATTGTGTATTAATTTTTTGACTTTGGTAAGAAATTTTTCAGCCTCAAATTAGCCAATTCAATTTTTTGTAATATTTATTATCTTCCACTGTGCTTAAAGGATTTATTAATTAAAAGCATATCAGAAAGAGAGAGATAGTTGAAGTTGGTATTTTCGTATTTGGGAAGGGGGGAGTATCATAGCAAATAAGAGAAAATAGAAAAAATAACCTTTTGGTTTGGAACTGGAAGTGCATAAAAATTTAAGGACAAAAGATTACAAAAAAAAATGAAAGATAACAACCAAATAGATTTTAAGTTAGAAAGATTTTACACTATCTAAAAAGTTGAAAGGGAGAATTGTGTAGTTTAATTTAAAAATTAGAAAGTCATACCATATTACTGCCAAATCTTAGTGTCTGCTTCTTTCCAAGCCATTACAATTTAGTTATGTCTTAATTCTTTCTAATAATTAATGTTTTGCTTCTCCACTCCATTTCCCCCCTGTGAATGTCCTTCACTCTTACTTTTAAATCTTTTTGAGTTGAATATCTTCTTAATCATCAATGCGGTAATCGTCTTCTTCATAATAATTTTGTGGATGGGATTCGTTTTAATCAACACCTGCTAAAAGGTTTTCTTCTTCTAGGATTCTAAGTTCTTCTTCATAATTGAGAATTCGCTGCATTTCGTCTTAGTATTCTTCGTTGTCTTAGTTTACTTAAGCTTTGCTGTTATTATTGTTCTTTGAAATAGTATTTTTAGGATTTGTTTCTTAAGATTGCGTTTAAAAAGCATTAGAATGGTTGAGTTAAGAGGAATTATAAGCAGTTGATTTATTTAGAGTATTATTAGGGAGATAAGTATCTTTGATTTGCTTTGAAATCGTTCTGTTTTCTACCTTTAAACTACTATTATTCTACTAACCTGCTTGCTGAGAAACAGGATTATCCGCATTATTTTAATTCTCTGTATCCTTATTTTGATCTATATCTACATCTTGCAGTAAATCTGACCAGTTAATCTCTCCTTTATGTATTCTTCTGACATTGCTCATGTAAGTCTATTCATTTTAAGGATCAAACACAATCAATCAAACAAATTATGATAATGCTAATTTACTGCAAAAGGACTTAAAAGTGTACCTTCATGAGATTATTTTTACCAAAGAACGAGCATCGATCTAGAAAGAATTTGAAATCATATTTTGGCATGAAATGAAAATGCCATTCTTTATAATAGCTGACAAGCTTATCTAGTGCTTTGAACTCATCAAATCGCACACTGCTTTCCCTTTGAGTGTCTCCTTCCTTTTTCACTGATGAACTTCCTTCATTGAAGATCCTCGCTTTGGATATATTTTCATAAAGACATTTAATTCCTCTGTCTTGATTTGTCAGCATGTCTGGCTTGAATCGGAATATATTTATCTTTCTTTTCGGCTTGTTTTTCTTGGCATCTTTGATCTTAGCTGCTTTCTCCTTGAGATCCTTACCACCCTCACCATCAACTGAATCCTCATCGTCGTCGTCTTCTTCATCTTCACTTCTATCTTCATCCTTTATAGCTTCACTTTTTCGGCCATCTTCCTTTTTCTCACTGCTGCCTTTATCATTGAATATGTTTAACTCCTCTTCCATCGGTTCTAACCTGTTTTTCTGTTGCGTAAATAATATGTCTATCTATATCCTAGTTATTTCCCCTAAAATGCAAGATTTACGAGTTGAAATTGTTCTTTCTTTCTTTTTTCAATTTGATAATGTTTGTTTCTCCCGCGCGGACTTATTACTTTTTACCCGCCAAGTGCAATTAAATCATCATTAATATCGGTAATTTATGAGACTGCAATGGGATTTAGAATTTCATCACAACTTGTTAACCCATTGAGTTCACTCAAAATGAGACATAAAACATGCCGCGCTAAGAATTTAGAGTCTTAAATTTTAGATGGTTCATTCTTGATTGACACTGGTATTACCATAATCGCAGATGCTAGTATCTTGCATCAGAAAGATTTAATTTTTTAATTTTTCCTTGAATGAGAGAGTTTTAACGGTTTTCAGGTTCTTTAGCTGGGAAGAAGTTGTCCTGCTTGCGTTAGTTCCTGGACTCGAAGCTCTTTTCGCATCTTCCCGAAGTAAAAACTACACGGACGAATCCAGTTTCTCTTTTTCTTCGATGGTGTATTTAAGTTTACTAACGAATGTCTGTCTCGGAAGGTATTTTTATGATAAAGTTGTTGTTGCAGTTGTGTTTTTATTTGATTTTTTCTTAGAAATTGTTTTCTAAAATGTATCATCGATTTGCTCCTTCAAGTCATCATCCTCATTTCTCTCATCCTCTTCCTCTTAACATTCATTCCTCGAATAGCTAGTATTATTCATATTATTCTTCTTGTTATAAATCAGCTTCTATTTAAGTATGTTCTCTTTTGTCTGCACTTCAAGTAGCCTATGTGCTATCTTGATTCTCTACTCTTCTTCTTCATCGTCAATGTCATCATATTTCTAATACATTTCCCACAATAATCAAATCAAAACAATATTTATTTTTTCAATTTCTCTTCTCCATTTTCTCTCTGCTTTTCCTCACTTACTTTCGCTTTGAAAAGCTACAGATTTGACGGTAAGTCTACTACTCTTGAGCCATATTTGTCGATGTACTTTTTGATTTCTTTAACAGATTGAAACTGCATTTTAAATTTATCTGATTAGGATACTTCTTTATCCCCTCCATCTTCAGTTTTCTTCAATGCTATCCTCAGTTACATGAGTGTCTTGTTAAGATCCATCGAAGAATCTCTCTATTGCTACTAATACTATCTAACAAGCAATCAAATGTTATCCATTTTGCCAATTCTAAAACATCCAATTATTTACTACTAAGCATTGCTTGGTTATGATTGTGATTGAATAGTCGAAGTTGTCCCAATGTCTCTCAGTAAATTACTCCTCATTTACTCAGTATTCAGTAATTCTTGATGATACTGCTCTTTTGCTTTTTTTTCGATCGCTCTATCCCTTTAACTACACTCAGTTTTCATCCTCTCGAGTTCTCCAACTTAATCTTTCCACTCCACCAACCTGTCAATCGCATGGAACACTACTTTTTTCTTAATATTCTACAAGCTACAATCTCTCAATTGCAACTAACGACCGATTGTAGGTGAAACTTAGTTTAAGTTAAACCGACATTTCCCATAAATATTCTATCGCCCAGAAGGACAAATATTTTCATAATTTCCTTGGGTTCTTCTGTTATTTTCTCCATCACTCATGATTTACTCCCTTTTAGGTTTATTTTCCTTACTTCTTTCTGTATTACTATGAGGCTGATGTATGTCTTTTGAGATGATTGATTCATTTTTCTTGGACGATTTCTAATGTTATTATTATTATGATTTTCCTATTTTTGGTTATTTTTTCTAAAATGATGTCTGAGAATTAATATGACTACTGCTACCGACTGAACTCTCTGAATCAGACTACTATTTCTAATTTACATTTGTTGTTTTCTTATGTTTCTTGTTAGTTATCTGTGGTTTTCTCCCTGCTGAAAGAATGCTCTTGATTTCTTAATATGTCTACATCGCTGCACGATTACTAGGTATAGGTGGTTCAAGTTTCTAACCAAGGAACTCTCTAGCACGCTCTGAGATATACCCTCCTCTGTTTTTCTTTTTAATTGGTAAATGAGGGAACTTAGCTGTTTTTTCGAACTCAAAAAACCCTACGGAAAAGTAATGCTCAAAAATCTACTGAACATAGAAATCTGTAGTTTAAATCCCGTTGATTTCGTAGATTGCTAGCTGGTACCAATCGAGGATCATCCGCTAGTTGAAAGAGTGTCTGTCAAGAAAAAATATGTTGAACATTAATCTCTAGCAGACGTATGTCATCACGCAGACAACTGGTTTGAGATAGTCTTCTTTAGGCATGGGAGCTAGTGAATTTAAGGAAACGTATTCTTCGCTGATTCTCTCACGGACTTCATCGACGATCTGTCTTTTTAAGGGTTGAAGGTTATTGCAAGAGAATCAGAGAATTTTTTCGATTTTAAAACTGTAAATGAGTAAAATCTTACACTGATGTTGGAGCATGTGGAGGGGAACTTTAGAAATAGAATCAGCCAGAAGAGCAATCTATTCAATTCGAGAAAGCAAGGGAGGGCACAAAGATCTTTGAATTCTTGGAAGATAAGTGGATTCTTGTTCCATTATTTGAAGATTCCCTCTTCGAAGATAAACGCTAACACATCAGCGATGTTTGTTTTAACTGGTAACTTTGAGAAATCGTTTACGGAGATCTCCGCAATTGTTGAAAACCTTTATTTTCTTTTAAGTTCTTCCTCTTCTTCGTTGTATAATCCTCGCTGCTTGAGCTGGTAAATGTGGAGTTGATTCTGTGCAATTGGTATTTTTTGGATCTGCTTAGTGATCCATTTATGTTCGATCATTTGCATTTCTACGATATTACCTTCATTTCGCTCCTTCGCTCTTTATTCACGCAAGTTCTCACCCATTCTGGCCAACTCAAAAGAGACATCTCTATTGTTGTCGATATCAGTTTCACTTAAAAATCTAGACATATGAATGAAGACTACTTTAGGAAGTCTTTAGAGTCACTTTGTGAATTTTCGTTTAAATTAATTGTTTGTTATTTGAAGAATTAAAAGTCTAATATCCTAGTAGAATCATAAACCTTTTGACCCAAAATCACAACTTTGTTTCTAATATTTAATCAATCTTTCCCTTTTATTTCAAATATGGAATATAATTCTTGAATTAATATTGTTTTTTTTTATTGATAAGGAAAAGATAAAAGCCTGCGGGGTTGGGGTTG
>Ga0302285_10002255_pt1 | contig 10796 bp, 9 predicted proteins | sample III_Fen_E2_2_FD_200455 | JGI IMG/M metagenome (GOLD analysis project Ga0302285, IMG submission 200455) | Peat permafrost microbial communities from Stordalen Mire near Abisko, Sweden - III_Fen_E2_2 | ecosystem: Environmental > Terrestrial > Soil > Wetlands > Permafrost | place: Sweden: Abisko...
AAATATTATTATTAAATTTTGTGGGGGGATAATAAAACATCAACAAGTTAAGTTTAAGTTTGAATACTTTTTCAGAGATCTATTATTATTATTATCTATGATAAAAAAGAATAAAAAGAATAGCGAATCCTTTCAATTTCTGCAGCTATCTTTACATATTAAGTTGAAATTAAATTACATTGAACACTCTCAGCAAAGATAATATGCTTGTTTGATTAATTATCCGCTGGAAGGATGAGGAAACAAAGAAATACTGATGAGGCTAACACTAGTGGTATTGGTGGTGATGATGATGAATCGAATATCTTTTTTGGATTGCAAGATGATAAGCTTCGACACTTCTTCCTGAATTAGAAACTCAAATCACAGATATCGTCGATTTCGAAGGTGAATATTGAATTATATTGACTTTTAATATGGCAGATATCCATTCAATGATGCTTATTATGATGCTATTTTTCAGATGGTTGCTCGAGGAAAAGATGCAAGAACTAATTTGAAGAATGATCACAATACTAGCAGGGATAGTATGTCATGTGACAAATTGCCATTAGAATCACAGCGTCATTGCTATTATTACTATAATTCACCAGTAAAAGGTAAAAGTGGAAATACATCACAGCAGATGTAGTTGTAGTAATAATACTCCTAAGATGATCCTTCAACTATCGTATTGGATTCTATGTAGAGCGTAAAAGATGCTGTAGATGCTTGGGATAAGGAATTCTACAATAAGCCAATTCCAACTATTGAATTATCAGACAATGACAATGAAGAAGATGATAAGAAGAAGAATTCTGCAGCTGATGCATTTAGGAGATTTTATGCTATGGATAATACTAAGCGAGGAGATAAGATGAAGGAGATGAAGAATGCATATTCTTCAGGAGGGCGAACTCCATCTCCATTAAAGAAAACACCAACAAGATTGATCAAGGAAAAGATTAATAATACCAATGATAGTGAGCATACAAGCTAATAATAGCTATTATATCTACCGTCTCTAGGGTTGTCTAATTCATTGAAGAAAAGACCTTTTATAGTATCTAAAGCATCTCCGTTGAGATCGAATATATTATCTGTTGGGCGTGACGAAATGAATTAAAATAAGAGAAAATATGGTGGAAGTAGCAGTGTAGAGAAATTAGAAATGAAGAATACTATTAATGGAATGTAGTAGAATGATAAAGGAGATAAAGTAGATATTAGTAGCGCTAGCTGTATAAGGAGTGGGAGTAATAGAGAAGTAGGAAAGATAGGGAGTGTTAGGTAAGTCAAAGGATCAGAAGAGAATCATGGATGGAAGGATTGTAATAATGTTAGTAGAAGATTTAAAGAGAAATAATAATAGGATTAGATAGTGAATGATGATGGTAGAGGAAAATAATACTAAATATATATTACTAACAATGTATATGGGAATGAAGAAATGAAGAAAGAAAAGAGGATTAGAAAGGAAGAGAAAGAGGAGGAGAAAGATGTAGTTGATACTGAGATTGTTGATAGGACTGATAAGATTGATAGAATCTGTAAGGAATTACTAAAAAATAATGAAAATATGATTAGTCTTGCTAAGGAAATTGATGTGTTTTATGGGAGTGATATTAAAGGGAAGGGGGGATAAAGTCATAGGAGAAAGGATAAGATATATGATTAGGACTGTGATTCAGGACTTAGTAGTAATGGAGAGGATAATGATTTAAGGATGAATAGAAGGAATAAAGATGATTGGGATGATAGGTAGAGTCAGAAGAAGATGGTTTAGAGATTGAAGGATAGTAATAATGGGTAAAGTAAAGAAGAATTGAAGAAGAGTATGCTAAGGAATGGATAAAGAAGAGAAAGGAGTAGTAGTGAATCTGATAGAGATAGTGAAGGTGATTTAAGTGAGAGTGATGGTGATTATGGAAATAGGGAATAATCTTACACTACACCACTGAGAGTTGATAAAGATAGAGATTAAAGGTATTTGAAGGAAGGTGAAGAGAGGGATGTAATAAATGATCAAGAAGATATTACTAGGGAGGATGCCTTGATTATGATGAAATATCCTATCCTGGAGAGGAATTCAGGATAATCTAGTAGAAACTTTAAGAAAATATAGAAGAGATAAGGTTAATAAGCCATTTAAGTAGGAGGATAAGTCTAATCTTCTTCTGGGTTATCTTCCTCATAAGTATCCTCAGGAAGTTCAACAGTAGGATCGACTTCGAAGAAAGAGTCGTTAAAAGATGGAGATGGAAGTAATGATGCTGATAATTATCTAGAGGGATTTTCTAAATGGAAGTAACTTTTAGAGAAAGTCTAAGAAGAACCAGAAAAGGTAGAAAGTAATTCGGAATATCATTAAAGTATGGCAGTTACAAATAATGAATTCTATTAGGAGGCTAAAGTTGATTTTTAAGGGAATGAGCAAGAAGATGAATAGGGATTGTAGAAAAAATAATGGGATGAAGATATAATAGGATTGAATCCTTGGATGGTGTAGATGATGAAATAAGTGGATAATGCAGTGAGATAAAGGGAAGATTAGAAGAAAGTAGATGTAGATGGAAAGTAAGGGATTATTCAAAGAACAGCAACACTTGGAAGGAGGAATCCATTTTTGAAGATTAAAAAATGAAATTGAGGATTGAGGAGGAAGGGAATAAGGATAAGAAGGCAGTGAAAGTGGATGATGATGACCTTTTTGAGGATTTCAATGGTTAATGAAAGGAAAAGAAGGGATTTAGAAATAAATTAATGATTTTCAGTATTTTTGATTAATTTATTTAATAAATGAGAAAAAAGAAAAAGACATTATGGATATTTGTATTTTTACTTCTCAATGTATTAATGAATGACCCATTTAATATTTTTGATATCAGCCCAATCGTTCTCAAATCTCCCAGAATGATGTATTTTTTATTATTAATAATCTGAACATCTATCAATAATGATCAGTTTAAATCTCATGAATAATCTAAATTCCTGCCCCCAATGATTGCGTTGGATTGCAACATTAAATCACCGGCTCATCATTTAAATAACTCCTTTAAGAACAATCTTATTAATCTTCTGAATAATATGAGAGGGACTAAATGGGGGATTCAAATAACCATATGTTTCTACTGATTGTTATGAATTTAATTAAGCTTTCTGGAAGATTTAAACCAACAACAAAAGAGAGAGAGAGAAACATATACAAATAGATCTACTATGAATAGAAGCAGCTCTTAAGGTTTCAATACATCTGGTTTAGATTCAGGAAATAATAATAACAATACACCTCAACGCAAACCATTATCGAATGAAGCTGTAACGATGATTGAGGATTTTGTGTTAGATCTCGAAGCAATCAGGAAGAAGGTTTAGCTAGGGGAAGTCGTATTGAATGTAAGATATTGTTAACATAATGATTAGTTCAGTGATTTTTATATTTTTCAATGATTCAGAAACGAAGATTGCCGTAGATGAAATCAAGCAGCTTAGGATTGCTCCTAAAACCATAGAAGATGAGATAAACATTGAGTGTAATAATAACATACATACCCATATGTATTTGTCATTATGATTAATTATTTGTATGTAGAACTTCAGTACAGCAGTAGGAAGTAGAACATAGACTAAAAACAATCGAGAACAATATGACTATGACACTTTAACTCCACCTGTTAGTTAAAATTCTCCTCTTCTTAATCCTATTCTCGCATCATAGACAACATTAAAATCAATGCAATCATCTTCTTCAGCATTTAAATATAACATCGCAAATGTGTCCCATTTCTCCAATGAACTTGACAGACAACTCAATAAAAGTAACACTCTATCAGCATAGAACATCCGCTAAACTATGGATTACACACTTCTTAGAGAATCATAATCAGGGAAGAATAATCTCAATAAGACATTAAGATCATTGAGAATAAGAACATAAACGTAACGCAGTAGTAGCATTGCTAGTGAGTAGTAGAATTAAGATATTAATGATAGTATTATTAATATGAATAATACTAGCACTGGCAATGAAGATATTAGTAACATCAGAAACTACTAAAATTAATCGCCAATGATGGGATAGTTCTAAAGTACTAATGCTTCATTTTTTAAACCAGCGGGGAAGAAACTAAGAACAATTAGTTAAGCTATTAAACTAGAGGATCAGTAGAGTATCATGAGTAAGATAGAGAATATAACAGAAATCAATGTAGAGTCCATATTAAATAAGACAAATAATATTAATAATGACATAATAACAATAAAAATAGAGAACATTCGAAATTACAAATCATAACCTGTTGCTGTGTATGACGAGTAGTCACTTGAAAAAGATAAGATTCTAGATTCATTGAAGGAAGGATTTGTGATGAGTGGATTCTCAAGATGGAAAGATCTCAATGGGGAAGTATCATGGAAGAAATGTAATATACTTGGATTTAATTAGGATACTAAGTTGTACAGAATATAATGGATTGAAGGGGAATAGATTAAAGAGGTAAATATTGTTAAAAGTTTAAAGGAGGGAAAGAAATTTATTGGCGATTGGTTTTGTTAACAGGTTACAAGGTTGAATTTAATGGTGGAGAGTGAGAGTGTTGGGGAATTCAAAGAAAGAGAGGATAAAGCATATTCACGGAGAGAACAAAAATTATTCAGTGAGAGTCTTGCAAGTATGGATGGAGAGACAAATTGATATTTCTATTGATTATTTTAATTTCTTCTTCTAACCTCTTCCTTTCTCTTCGTTTATTATAACTAGAGTTAGTTGGTTAGAAGAGTTAAAACAGTGATGTTGTGATGTAGAAATCGTTATTAATAAATATTCTTTAGAAGACATTCGTGAATAGTTCTTGGTTACGTAGTGAATACGGTGAAGCTACCGTAGAAGCCATCATTGAGGAATATAAATTCCATGTATTGCGATTTCAAATTGCATTGAAAACTACTCCATCATTGCAGTAGTTCTATGAGAAATATCTCCCAAGTTTAGTTATGAAAAAGAAAGCTACTAAAGTATTGCCTATGTAGTACACTATCGAAATCAGTGTTACTACACCTCTAAATAGTAGTTAAGTAGGATCAGGAGAGAATCTTAATAATTATAATAATATCATAAGTGTTTCTAACTCCCCAAAGCGATTATTCAAGTAGTCTTCTTAGAATTCAGAGCAATCAGACATTTACTTAACAGAAGCTATTGACTTTGTAAATGAAGCTGATATTTGTGTTGATATACTAAACTAAAGTTCGATTCTTAGTTCTCCTACTGAGAATATGATAATACCAAACTTAAATCGAGAATCTAATACTCGTAGTAATAGTCATAGCCCCAGCAGTAGTATTTATACTCTTTTAAGGCATAATTCAAGCTCGAATACGAGTAAAAACAGCTAGATTGACTTACCAGTACCAGTTGGCTCAATAAGGAAACTGATTATAAAGCATGATGCTAGTAGAAGATTCCAAGAACTACATGGATATTTATTAAAGAATTTATTTGGAACATAAGCTATATTTTCATTAGGAAATATCAATGGAGTGTTCCCAGTGGTGATTGCTTTGCTACATATTATTGAGAGCCTGTAAGATCATAGAATATTTCATTATTTTCATACAGCCATTGCTTCAGGATTCACAGATTATAATTAACTATTCACGAGTAAGATAATTATAAATAAAATAACACTGACTAGTTGTCTAGTTGGAGTAATAAGTTACTTTAATTCTTTATCTTACTCTCCTTTGTTTGCTGTTAATTCTAGGCTTGCAGACTGGTTTTTCAAAGGAGATTGAGAAGATTGAAACAGTGATCTACAAAATGGAGAAAACAATTGATCTCCTCAAAGTCGATTTAGAATAAGCTGCAAGATTACGCGAATAGCAACTCATCGTCCACCGAGAATTGCCACCATTTGATGTTTATATCCGCAAATATCTCGCTGGAATGTAATCTAATTGTAACCTACTTCTGAAGAGTCATTTCACGAGATCGAGCTCATGTTTGAGAGATATTATCTGACAATACCGTTACCAAATGTTTCGAAGGATTTACTCGATAAACTACCAGTGAATGTTAAAGCTAAGAAACATCAAGCTTGTATTCAAGGCAACTTACAATCACCTGTAAGCAAAAATTATTAATTAATAATACAAATATTAAAATATCATAATATTTTCTTTTATAGTTTCCTGAAAGCTCTTTGCCTTCTCAATGCCTGGAATCATCTTTATCATCACCTTCCCATAAGACATCATTTTAATTTGATTCTGAGATGATATTTGATATCTACTGTGAGATCATAACTCGATCATTATCACTTAACGCTTAGGATACGTATCTCTTCAGACCCATCCATAACATTGATCCCTTACCTATTTCTAATTTCACATTGACTCTTTCCAAATACCGCAAGAATCCACCAATTAAATTTATCTACTAATACTTCATGCGTTGTCGTGATAAGATCTATGGTTGTTCTGCAGCTGCAATGCTAGAGATTACTAAGGTTATCGTCGGCGAGAAGACGAAACCATGGAGACCTAAATCGAAAACGGAAGATCCTTATGAGAATTAATTATAATATGTCATCTATGATATTCTCAGACTGAATACAAAAGATACATATTTCATAAGTGATTTCTTAGAAAAATGCAAGAACAAAGCAGTGAGCTATCAGCGCTTAGGTTGGTTCGATACGAAGCATATGAGAATATCAATCGAGCCAAGTCTAGAAACGATGGAAGAACGATTGAATATGGTGTTCTCATCGAGTAAGTAGAAACTTTGCGAAATCGAAGAAATCAATGGATTTATGCATAATAAACTCATCGAAAATAGTGAAGATGTCATTAAAGAATTCGATATGTTTAATAGTTCAACCACTGCGTTTCTGCAATGGAACTACTACAGTATTTATGCTATCTTAGCAGTGTACAATAACTTTGACTTCTATCTCATCGAGAAGGATTATTTAGAAGAATTATTGGAGATATTCAATCATTCGAATCAAGTACAGTTTCTCATCGAAGAACGGAATAAATTACTTTAAGATAAACTGTTCATATCACGTGGTTTACCAGGTGTATTCAGAGTTGGTATGTTTGATGTGGATACAATGGAAATTAAGTCCATGCTGATTAAGAAAATAACTGGAAATATTAATAGAATCGATCGTGCTATTGTCGAGAAATTCAGTGGATTACTGAGTTAAACAAGCTAGTCGTTTAAGGAGATACAAGGTGTGCTCTCAGAAGATCCTAATACAATCGATAAATATATTGATTTGATGACATTCTTGAATACAAAGGAATTGAAGAAGAAATGGCAATAATGCTAAATAGATTTGAAGACTATTAATCTGTTATTTGATATGATAAATGAGAATTATATTGAATTCGATTAGTTTGGAGATTGCAGTAGAATCAATAATAGTAATAGTAATGTCAAGAAAGAATAGGATAGAATGAGTAATAGTAATAGCAATTAGAATAGTTTGCTGTTAGTGTACTTGGAATCGAAGAATTGGTTGAGAAATCTTATGGAACTGTTTATCGCTGCAAAAGTGAAATTAGATGCAAGATAAGCATATTTTTAGTCCATTTTGTAGGATCTTAAGACGTCATTGCTAGGCGTAAGGATAATATATTTAGAGTTAATAGTTTATTTTGATTATGGTTTTGTTTTATTGATATTTTATGTTGAATAATAGAAATTCAGTGGTGTTAAGGAAGCGATTAAGGAGTTTAAGCTACTGAATAATCTACGGAACTGTGAAGGAATACTCAAACGAGCTAGGGAAATTGAAGATCTACTCAAATAAGTTGTACAAGAAGGACTAGCAGTTAACAATAGAGAATCAATTCTAAGTAAAAACAATGATAGAATATACAAATAAAATGATTTGTTTATTTGATTTTGTATTAAATTAATGTAGACTATGAGCTATCTGATCTGTCTGCATTTAATGAATGCTTGAAGAACTTTGATTGCAATCTATTATTCTGGGATTTCTGTGAGAAATGGTATCGATAAGCTGAATAATGGCTATGCTATCCTTTTGAAAAACTTATGAGTGGATAAAATGGGAATGCGTAGGAGACACTACGATTAGAGATATTAGATGCATGCAGAGAAGGTAGTGCGCTCATGGAAACATTAGATAAGGAAATGGTGTAAGAGATGAATAAATTGAAAGAAATAGAATAGGAAGGAAATGATAATTAAGATAAAGATAAGGATACATTACAGCATATTGAGTATATACAGAAGTTTAGGGATAATATTGAGAGTATCTAGAAGGATATTGATGATTTCAATTAGTATCTCCCAATCATTATGATGCTGCTGAATAAATCGTTCAAGGAAACATATTGGACGTAGCTACTCACAGAAATATACGTAAGCAGATATATATTGACCAAGCATATGCTATGGATGTATGTGTGTATTTCCCCTTTGATAATAATGTATTTTTGGTTAAATTAAGGGCATTGATTCTAAAGTGAGACCTCAGGAGTTGACAATAAATGTATTGAAGATGGACAATATCCTTCGATACAAATAATTGATTTACATATTATTCAACAAATCTTAATAAGAATTACGCTTATTCGAGGAAATCGACAGAATCGAGAATCTCATTATGGAATGTTTACCTAAAATATAAACATCTAAGAATCCAGATTATCCATAGCATTTTATAGGGAATGTGCAGTTTCTAACTGGGAAACTAGAGGAATTGTAATTTAATGTGATGAGTGTAGTCTCATAGTTTGACAATCACGAGAAACTTAAGTTGATGTGTAAGTACGTTGAAGAACTCAAAATGATGTTTGGGAATATGATTATGATCTAAGATGAGATCATGCTGCTATGTCCGTTCTTTGGAGTTATCAATGATTTCATACCTGATTCTAAATAAGTAAAAATAGCAATGAGAAAGATATATATATATTTGAGATGTTTGATTTACTTGTTTTTTGTGTTTTGTAGATCCGTACACGTCTTCGCAATTAGAACCTGAAAATCAAAGAAGATTTCAAGAAAAAAGCGCTATTAACGAAGAACTTCGTGTAGAAGATCATTGATACTCGAGAGTTATCGAAGTTATCATCTCTTCGTAGGGAGACTGAATCTCTATTGAATTAAACGATGATTCTCAAGAAAGAAACTTAATCATACATAAAAGGTGTACGTCTATCGAATGCTCGTTTCTTGCAACTTCCTGATGAATCCATTATCCGCATGATGAGTTCTAACTTCAGCAATGAGGAGCTGAAACAATTCATTATCGAAGTGTTCCCTGGTGTGCATGACATTCAATTTGAATCGAAAGACGAAAACTTCTTCTAAATTGATTTTGTTACGAATTACTATCATGAAGCGATTTACCCCCATGAAGTATTGAAAGTACCACGTATGCCAAGGTTATCCGGTGGTGGGTTATGCTGTTCAAGTAATGGAGGTAATTTGCCTGTTAGTGTGCTTGTGAGGGAACTTGAGAAATGTTTAACTGGGAGAATCAAGAGGAATATATTTTAGAATTTATCAGCAGTGGCCAGTTCGAATTATGATTATTAGAATTTCTGGAAACTCTATTAGAACAAGCAAGTGCTGTTCTAGACATTGTATCTCATGCTTGATCTGTGCTTCTATTCTGATTTAACATTTATAGTATAGTAGCCAGAATGCACTGTAGACGCTACAACACCAAGACAAACTCCAGATTATGAACGGAAATCTAATAATCGATAAATTTATCTAAAGGAATTTGTTCATAGCAATAACCCTAAGAAACGTCTTGGACTCATGGAAAAGCATCTGAATGAAGAAATGTTGAAATTCTTAGATTTCATTAAGCTCAAATCGAAGGCATTCGCATCGAAAATGAATACATATTTATACAACTAGCTCATCCTGTAGAGTCTATCGTAAAGGGACATTCTGCGAGGATTCATTAGAGATGGAGTGTCAGATCTTAATTCATTTGAATATTTATGTCTGCCCAAATTCACATTAGCTGTGAATAGTCAGAATACGAATATGACCAGTAGCAGTGCCAGTAATAATAACTAACAAGGATAAGGATTACTAGCTAAGGCTGCAGCATAAGTGAACTAAACAAATAATTAATTCCTGAAATTATCGGATAATCCTAATGAATTTCCAAGTCTTACAGCGGAATCAGAGTACTTTATAGCATTGAAGGAACATTCATCTGCTACGATACAACTCATCACCATGAATCATTCCGTAAGCAAACATACTGCAACATCATATCTTCCTTTTTCTCTAATAATTCCCCTCCCCTTTGTTCTTTTCAACAGTGTGAATACGGTTATGAGTTATCCTAAGAAATAAAATACTTCATAATCTCGCAGTCATCTTCCCGTATGATATGCAACCTTATTTCTGCTGTGTCAAGCTCAAGAGGATCGTTAATAGTATCTTAAGATTAATTCACAAGAGATGAAAGTGTTAAGCATCTTGCGATATTATTAGCCAAACCATTCCTTTTTAGGTCTTCGGTGTAGCTATGCAGCTAAGATACGATACTTAGGTTGCTTGTAGGAGCTGCATAAGGAGGTAACAACAAGCAGAAAGATTTAGATATTTTTATAAATATATTGTTTGTTATTCTCAGAATGTATCCTTCTTTTGGTTTTGATTAGGTTTTTGGTTAGAGATGTAAGGATTATAAGATTGTTCATACGAAGTACTATCACAGATATCATCGATTGCAGCTGATATATAGCGAGCATTAATTGAATCCAAGGAAACAATTGATTTCTAAGAATATCTCGGAATCAAATTAAAT
>Ga0302285_10002258_pt1 | contig 10788 bp, 8 predicted proteins | sample III_Fen_E2_2_FD_200455 | JGI IMG/M metagenome (GOLD analysis project Ga0302285, IMG submission 200455) | Peat permafrost microbial communities from Stordalen Mire near Abisko, Sweden - III_Fen_E2_2 | ecosystem: Environmental > Terrestrial > Soil > Wetlands > Permafrost | place: Sweden: Abisko...
GCTCAAAGCGGAGAATGAAAAACTTTACGAAAAGCAAAACGAATTAGAACGAGATGGAAGCACGACTTCGCAAGAGCTGAAAAAAGCACAAGATTTGCGGAAAGATCTAGAGAGATACAAATAAGATAAAAATTAGCTGCTTGAGAAAGTTCGCAAGATGCAAGAAGAAAAGGAGCAGGGCAGTTAATAGACTATGGAAGCTGCCTAGCAGCGAGAGTAAGAGCTGAGTATGGTTTAGTTTAAGCTCGCACAATATGAAAAAGCAAAGGGATTAGGAGGGAGCAGTCTAAGTAACAGCATGGGAGATATGGTGAAGGAGTTAAATTCTGTCTTAGAAGAAATGAAGAAGAAATTTGTTCTTACGAAAAAATAAGTTGAAACCATCGAAAAATACGGATAAATGGAGAGAGAAGTTGCGAAGCTAAGATTAGAAAAAGATACTTTGGAAGCTGATTTGCGCGCTCAAGTAATGGATGAAGCAGAAGAGAAAAATGAACTCTTGGCTTCTCAGCATTCGCAATCGGTTTAGCAGCTCAAAGATGAATACGAAAATAAACTCGCAGATTTATAGAAAAGATTAGATATCAGTCTCGATGACTAATCGAAAAAGCAATAGAAACTCCTGGAAACTGATTCCCTTCGAACCTAACTAGACCTTGCATAAAGCACAATCAAAGATCTCCTGAGTGAATCTGATCAGAGTAAAAAAGTCAAATAGTTCCTGGAAAAGAGAGTCAAAGAAACAGAGGATGAATTATCAGATCTGTAGTTGCAGCTCAGATCGTATAAAAATAAAAAATGATAAGAACTAGAATTCTTCCATAAAACCTCCAAAAGATTTTTATTCTTGTTTGTTGTTTTCTTAACTTTTAGACTTAAATTTACTGTAATTTCTACCATTTACAATTTGGGTTTTTCGACGAATAATAATAAATTCTTTACTAGACGAACTAATTAGCTTTTCTGCTGCATTAAAGCGTCTTGCACAATACCAGTATAAAATAAATTGTTTAATCTGTTAATGATTTCTAATTATGCTTAAATACAAACTCTAAATCTTAAAAAAAAGAATAAAACTAACAAAATAACCAAACTACATAGTAATAACTGCATTCAATGGATTCACAGTGGGATATGCCGATTTATGTGCCTAAGCGTGCTTAGCAAGTGTCAAATTAGCCCCCTTAGAAATAGTAATAAAGTACATAGATACATTCAACAAATAAGCAATTCGTCTATGTCCCTAAGGATAGTTGCAATACTGATTAATAAAAATAACCTTCTAACTTAAGCAACCTTGGCCCTTAGAAAGTTTCAACTGATGTTGTTAACTAAAAGAATAAACCTACTTCTTCATCTTCTGAAAAGTTACCTTTACGTTTTTTCGATGTCGCCGCTAATTTAGGTAGCTCCCAGTTCTCTGGGGTCTACAAGGGGAAGAAGGTTCATGACAATGATATCAAGGATGTGATTAGTAGAGCTGAGAAAGTTGGATGTGATTATTTGCTGTTATCAGCTTCTAATTTGAAGGATAGCAAGGATTGCTTGAAAATAAGTGAATTAAGTAATAAATTCTTTACAACTGTTGGTTTGCATCCTGCAAAGGCAAACGACGCTGATAAGGATATTGAAAAATATTTCTAAAACCTTGAGTCAGTGATAATCAAAGCAGGCTCCAAATGTGTAGCAGTTGGAGAGTGTGGCTTAGATTATGATAGACTCTTTTGCTCCCCTAAAGAAACACAAATTAGAGTGTTTGAAGCACATTTTGCACTAGCTGAGAAATATAAATTACCTCTTTACCTTCACAGTCGAAATGCTAGAGAAGACTTCCTTCGGATCATCAAAGCAAACAGAAAGCGCTTTTCCACTGGACTTGTACATTGTTACACAGGTAACAACAACAAAATCATCAAAAACAATTCATTTTAAAATTTCTTTTTCTCAATTATTTTCAGGAGGACTTGAGGAGTTGCAGGAGTTGATAAATGAAGGCATGTATTTCAGTGTGAATGCATATGCTTTTAAAGAATAGAAAGATTTTGAAGTCGTGAAGAAAATTCCACTTGATCGAATTATGATAGAAACAGATGCACCTTTTGGGAGAGTCAAAAAAGGAGATGCAGGGTATGCATTACTTACTTCAGATGAACCAATCGAAGTAGCTAAAGAAAAATATTCCAAAGGGAGCATTGTTAAAGGACGAAATGAACCATGTTTTGTAACAGAAGTTAATGAAATTCTTGCTGCTGTTCTTGGAAAAGATGAGCATGAGATCGCTAGGATTTGCTTTGAGAACTCATTGCGGTTTTTCAATATTACAGAATGAATCTTTCAATATTACACATGGCAGGCTTAGTATTTCAATTTTGAAGCTTAAACTTTAAATTTCAGTTTTAACAACTAAAGATCATTGAATAAAATAAAAAGAATGTGCTGATTTGCTGCTTGTGTTTGTGTGTATAAAATGTGTGATAATAAATAAATAGAATAATTCTCAAAAGTTCGATGATAAAATTAATTATTTGCGGAATAGAAGTAGAAAGAATTCGAAATCAGAAATGATCTCTAAATTATTCTTACTCACTCATAATTAAAGTAGAAGTAGTCATAAAACCTGTGTGTTTGATGGTTCGCGTAGCTTTTGAGGAATAAGATGAGCAGATGTCTATCTCAGATCAAGAGATAGAAATGAAACCATCAGCGAAACTCAAAGGAAGAAAAGGAAAAGCCGTGATGAAGGCAGAGCGAAAAAGATACTAACTTAAAGTGAAGAATAGCAATTATTGGTCAGCTTTATAAAAGCCAACTGTTGTTATAAATCAACTTAAAGACGCCATCTAAGAAGAAACAACTGAAGAGACATTAGTTAAAATCCAAGAATTCATTCATAAGAAATGTCGATACATGCGAAAATATTTCTAACAAAGCAGCCAGCTTAATGACTGCAGATGCCATCACAACGAGGATATCCTGAAGCTTTACAAGACGAAGGATTATTAGAAAATAGATTCTCAAGTGTATTCGATCAGAAGACGGAATGTCTGCTAGGAGATTAAAAGTAACTACTAAGAGAAAGTTGTGATAAAAAGAAGGATCTTGAATGATTACATGAACATAATCAATAAGCGATAAGTTATTGTGCAAGACATTCAAGAGAATCTTCGATCGATACTTGAAATGCATCAAGATCTTCTTTAGTACTACAATACATATTATTCCAAGAGGAATAACAAGCAATTCTATCGCTTATAATAAATTTTGCTACCTGAATTCCGGTATATCCTGAAATTCATATCAAACAAAGGTAGACAGTTTGAAACACGCATTAAAAACTTTGTTGATCCCAGTAACTAATCGTAAGTAGCTGCTAAAAAGCAAGAGGATACAACCAATATAAATTCTCGTAGCAACAAAGGAGCTGGATTAAAAAAATCCTAATCTGCGATAATATTAGTGAAGGCTTTATCTAGTAAAGAAGATGAACAAGATAGTGAAAGCGAAAATAAATCTACGAAGATATCGGCACTGTAATAAAAATTAATTTAGTAGAAAGTGCGGTTTTAAAGTTTAGCAAAAACAAAAGGGTATTTTTTCCTCGAAAATACAGAGGAGAGTAACTAAGCTACGTTTAATAGTACAAATAACAGCAATAATACCACAAGTACTAACAAATATGCAAGCTTCGAAGCGTAGAAATATGGCAGCGATAAAATAAAACTTAAAATATTCTAGAATGACATGAGGAAATTTATTTCACTTGAAAAAGCTAAAGCTTCTGTGCAAGTCAACTAGAAATATCCTGCAACTTTTGCTTAGAATTCACCAAATAAAGCTACAGGAAAGGCTTTGAATAACACTCAAAGCTGGTAGACTAAGAGTGCAGTGAATAAGATGGAAACAAAATATACTGCGCACACCTCGAAATCAAATTAAAATAATAAATCAGATTAGTTTTTTATGAGCCAGCGAAATCCTAAGTTTAACTAGCTATCAGCAAATGCATCGCCTAAAAATTCAGAAAATCAACAAAAAAGTAGTTCACTTAGATAATCAGTTAATGTCTCCCCTGGATAAGCTAACTAATTGTCTCCAGGAAAAGACAAGAAAATCAAAAATGAAGCACTTTCAAATCTTTTTCAAACGAAACAAGATCCAGTGTAATTTCCTGAAAAAAAGTAGCTAAAAAGTATCATACCTGGGATGCCTGAAAACTAGTAGGTTGGAGGAACTAGATTAAGCTCACGATTTGGAGTAAAGTCCAATAAATCAGATACGATGTAGTATTCCTCTCACACAAGAATAAAATCTGTGGGTAGTTTTACTTAAATCATAGGAATGAAGGAATTCGCAAACTTTTCAACATAACCACTTCCACATTAAGGTGTGACATAGTTTAGAAGATTTAAAGAGAAATATTTCTAGCAAAGTGATTCTAAAGAAGATGATGTGAAACCGAGATTTCAGTAGCTCTCCTTAAAAGACCTCCGAACCAACAGCAATCCTTCACTTCCATTAACAATAAAGGAACTGAAAAACTCACTTTTAAATAGCAATAATTATAATCCCAATACGCTATCTCCATATTCTGGCTAATATGGTTCTTGGGGAGCCACAACACTTATTCCAGAAAGTGACGACGAACAAACCCCTAAGGAATCTTCATTGCGGCATCACTCGTTTATTAGAGTCCCTGGAATTAACACAACTTTTCGATCGGAAGAAGAATCTGCTGAGGACACCTTTAATTAAGATGCTACATAAAATATGAAAAGATCATATTTTGCAGCACCTAAGATGAATTCAATTAATTCTCCACATGAAAAGCAATCCAGTGTAGTGAGTGATTTAGCAAAAGAAGATGTTTTTATCTACAAAAAACTGAATCGAATTTATTTAGAAAAAATTTACGACGAACGAATTCTCAATAGAAAATCATTTAGAAATATAAATCCACCTCATTCTCCAGATTAAATTAAAGCACTCATGAAGAGGAATTCAACTGCGCGTATTTTTCCTTAGCCTTCAATCAGCAATTATCTGATACCTTCTTAGGATACTTCTAAAAATGTTCACAATAATCTCAGTAGTAGTAATAATAATGTTAGTGGTGTCAATCTAGGAGTATCTGTAAATGGCACGACTTTCAGTCAAAATCAACTACGAGAATGTAAATCACAGCCTTTTATACCGAATGTTCTAACTCATTTCTCGAAAGAAGACATACATCTTTTTCAAAATCCCATTTTAGCTTCCAAATCTGATCTTTTTGTGATTTAAGAAAAGTAGATTTCTCCTAATAAACCAGAATATAAAAAAACAAATTCATTTGAGAAGAATCTTGCACCATCGAGTTCTCTTGTTGTCACTGCTCAGAATGTTGGTCTTCCTGTATCTATTGAAAATTTCACGTCCATAAAGGAAATCAAAAAGCCCGACACTCTTGAAATCCCTCCTTCTCTGTCTTTAGATACCAATCCAGCTTCATAACCAAATAAACTAGCAATCTTTTAGTTAAATAAAAAATCTATGTTATCTTTATCCTCTTCCTCTTCTTCTGATGCTTCGTCACTCAATTCTCAAAGAGAAAATAGTAAACCCATAGAGAATACTCAACACCAACAACGATACAATTTACTTTAAACAAAAGTATTCAAAAAACAATCAAACTCACCTTAAAATGAGTCACTTTCTACAAATGCTTCATTCCCTTCTCCTTCCATTCAGTCTCAAGTATAGTATCCTTGCATTAAGGATCCTATCATTCAAGAATAAACCATGAACAAAAATGATAATAATATTTTTTCTTTGAAACTCGACAAACATACAGACATATCAGCAGCATTCCAAGAAAATCACGACAAAATATTTTCCAAAAAAACTAAAAAAATAACCCTTCCCTTATCAATAAGTCCCAGATCAAAAAATCACATTACACCTGTGAGCATGTCTCCAAGAGAGGCAGCAAAAAATTCATTCAGCTGTTAAATCGATAAGCTTGGAGAGAAAGTCACCAGTTAAAAGTTAGAAATTACAAAATTATCAGAATAAATCGAAAATAGTTAAAGATCTCAAGAGAAATTGTTTTCTAATATTAAAAATAAATTCAACAATTGTCTGAATAAGCGAGAGAAGGGTTTTAGGCAATATATGAAGGAGATTGATATGCCTTTTGAGGAATAAATTCGGATTTTGAATAATGAAAAAAATCAAATGAAAATAACTGAAAGCAGCAGCAATAATAATAATAATATAAAATAATGGAGTTAATTTGATAAACAACAAACATAATTAAAGTAATAATCTCCTTAATCTCTCCCTCCTAAGACACATCACTCTCAAAGTTCTATTCGGTTTCATTCTTCAAATAAAACCATTGAAAGCAGCAGCAATATTTCATATTTGGGAAAAATTCCTTAAAATATTGAAGAACTTCTTATCAAAACAAAGAAATTTAAATAGTAAAGAACGATAACTTAGGAATAAAGTGTGAGCCTTACTTTGAAGCTTTCAGAATTCGAAAGTCGCTTGTATCATAAGAATATTTCTTCCTTTTTCCCGAAGAATAAATGAAAAAGAAGGGAGATTATTATTATGAAGAATGGAAGAAGAAAAAGAGTGTGTTATTTTCTCAAATAATCATATAAAACATGTAAGACGTTGATTTATTGTTTAATAATGTTAAATTATCCTTCACAATTCATCATAGTTTATCCTTAAAAAATATTGAAAATGATTTGTTTTATGTTTATTGAAAGGATTTATTTATCTCTTATTTATATTACAACCAAAAAACAACAAAGATTCTTCTAATCATTGGAGTAAATGCTCTTTATTAAAATGTGTATTTCATAATTATCTAATTTGCCCATAAATTATCTTACTTCTTGATTGTTTATTATTTCGTTCTCCTTGGTTGAATTGGAACTTTATTTTTCACAGTAAAAAGTAAACAAAAAAAGGTAAAGATAATACTCTAATAATATGGACTTGACTTGGCCTATTCCATATAGCCATTGGTTAATTGTTCCTGCATTATTTATAAAATGTCACTAGGATATGTTCTAAAATGCTTGGAATACTTTTATTTCAATCAGCTGTAGAAGAAAAACTAATGTATTTTTTTCTTGAGAGAGATATAAAAAAAACAAAAACAAAAAGAAATAAATCATAAAGCTGGTTGATTTTTGTTGTAGTTGTAAAAATACCCTTTCAATAAGTTGAAAAACTTCTTCTAATCAGCTTTCAACAGATAATTCCAAGAAATTTACTTTTAAGCCCCAATATTTTCTTCAACAAAAATGCAAAACAGTGTTCTCAATTTTTAGGGATGATTTCATTTAAATGAGTGAAGATCCTCTTTGGTTATTTCGCGCAAATATTTTGGATAAACATAAGAAACCAGAATCGAACATGAGAAGATAAGAAACGGAGAATGATTGAGAGAGAGAGTTAGCAACCATTTTGTTGAAAACACTCTTGGGTAGAAAAAGCAATTACTAAACTCTGATCAGAAGGGCAAAGCTGGTCTGATTCCCACTAGAGATAAATTAAACAAGCTGTGATGTAAAAACAAAGAAAAAGTTGTCTAGGATGTGAAAAACTCTCCAATTAAGCATCAATCCCATCCGAAAGGTAAGAATAGTTATGTAACTGCGATTCTTTATATTTTCCAAGACGAGATGCATGATTCAATTCCTTCCTCTATGCATTTTTTTATTTTTTCTACACACTGTATTTAGACAAGTAAAACTAGCACGAAATGTTTTCTATTCTCTTCATAATTACCATCAAAGAAAACAGTAATTATTTAATAATTCATTAATATTCTGTGACGCTTCACATTTGAAAAGAGTGACAGCGCTTTCACAGTTTGGAATTATTCGCTGTTACCAAAAAAAAAGAAGCGTTTTATGCTAAAAAAATGATTCATCTGAACCAAAAATAAAATCTGATTTAAATACTCTCAATACTCTCAAATGTGTTTGGCTACTAAACCACATTTTTTATATTTTCACTCATAGCTTTTTTTCGAACAAGGAGAACTACCTGCCAAAAATAAGCAGAAGACTAAAAGACCTTTTTCTCTTTTTCACTACTTTTGAACCACTTTCAATGGAAAAGCAGAACCCATCATGCATTTGGTTTCTATTTTCCTTGTTAAGATCCCAAATAAGATGAATCTTTCATTATCGTTAATACTCAAATGATCAGCCATTTCTATTTGTTCTTATCACATACAGTTCTGATCACAAATAGTTCTGATCATATTTTTTGATAAATTCAACTTTTTTGTGAAAGCTACTTTGCGAATAAAAATCATGATCCTCTAAAACAAGAATAAGCTATTGGTTTAGAGGAAAATATGTAGTTATCTTGTCAGTAAAAGCGATTTATTTGTTGAATATGGTTCAATGGAGGTTATACTTTGTGTGAGTAGTACAGTTTGACAAGAATAGAAGAGAGGGAAATACTAAACGAAGAATGTTTGTTATTTTTTTGTAAAATTAATGGTCAAAATAGTTGCTTTTTAGAAAACAAAATAAAGAAACGATTTAAAACTACAAGCAAGAAAAGGGAGAGTTCTTGAGACCCTACAGAACCACACAAACAAAACCACGTATTTTAAACGCTTCTTGCTCCCCATTTCGACCAGGTTATTAAGAAAGAGAGAACCGTTTGGTTGAATGGACATAGGGGAAGTGGGGGGGTAGAAGAACTCAATATTACTTCTAGCGAACGCGAAAGCGAGAGTTAAGATCACATAAATTTTATTTGAATTTGATTACTTTATCCCAAATGAAATTGATTCATCTATGTTTAATTTTCTCAAACTTCTTATTATTAATTAATATCTTAAACATATAAGGTAAGTGAGCAACCAAGCTCAGTAGCCTCTCCTCTGCCTCCGTACTTCCACTCACTGACATAGGTCATTGTCAGAGTTATAGCTTTTCGACAAAATATACAATCCTATTATTCAAAAGGGCATTATTTCAGCTTTTCCTATCTATTTCAGCTAAAAACTTCGAGCTAAACTCGATTCGACCAGAGGATAAATATTATTTTCTAGTTAAATTCTGCGATTTATCTGCTTTTTCTTCATTTTTTTCGACAAAAATAATTTCCTCTATGGGAAATTCCTGTGCAACAGCTAAGGTGCACCGAAAAACAACTAATACATTTAGCTAACTTTACGTGCATTCGAAAGTCTATAAAATAGCTTATTAAGGAGATGAAAATGGCATTTAACCTATTCATCTAAATAGCGAGCATTAGAGTTCTTCTCCTTTAAAAAGTGAAGAAGGAATAGATATCTAACTCGTCCCTATCTCGGGATCAACATACAAGAATTTTGTGAAAATCTAAGTCAACTAAATTGTATCCACGACAATCACAACAATTTAAGATTTCTCTAGAAAAAGTGCAAATTCTGCATCATTTACAGCAGAAGATCTCGAACTCAAAAAGAAGCGCTCAAGTACGTCACCAACGTTCTCAAGAAAAACAGCGTCTCCAGAAGATGTCAAATAGTAAATTCGTGACCTGCATGGAATCGAAGGTGTAGGACTGAATTCAATAAATCTTCTTTAGGGATGCACAAAGCACAAGAAAAAAGAAGGACAGGTTATTAAAGATTTCACTAAACACGAGCAGCCAATATTATTTGGTCCAACTCGTAATTCGCTATTCGACGCTTTTTACATGGCTTACACTCTCAATGAAGATCTTGTATTGAATCCATAGGATATTTGGGATCAGATTCTCCTCACACTTAAAGGCTTCTATAATTGTAATCATATTCGAGGTGGAGATCTCTTTCCTGGTCCAAAGTAGCTGCCAAAAGAAACTCGTCTCATATAATATTAGAAACAAAGAGAACCCTCATCAACGTCTCCATCAAACCAAAATCACGTAATTATATTCTCAACACCTATCTTTATCATTTTAATAAAATTCAAACCCCGCTTGAATTTTCCAATAATGAGTGATTTTTGTTCTATTTTCATTCGATAAAACAACTTTAATTTTGCTATCTTGTCATTTTAAATTATTTACACATTAAGATGAAATGCCCCTGCAGTTTATGACAGGGTTATTTTTGATTTAATTTGATCTTCTGTTTTCTTTTAAAGCACTTATTTACCTGCTATCTATCATTCACTTTTTTGAGTACAAACAGCAATATTATCTTTTTTTTACTGATTAATATTTTGTTTGGTTTTTTATTTTAATTTTAATTTTGGCTTTTTACAGTAATGTGAAGTCATTTCATGGGAGTAAATACTGAAGGAAATCTAAGAACACAATAAAGAATAACTCATAGAATCATAAGGGGAAGCGCTCTTAGGGAGTAACTTTCAAATTAAGCGTCATTCCTAGCATGTTTACAATCAACTAATATTTCTTGATCCTGGATGTTGCGATGACCCTTCACATAGTCTACCATACTAAGTCTTTGCTGGACACCCTTATGTCATCAAGAATATTGTGTTTCGTAGTTCATTAGCTGATTGGCTTCTTCTCCGTGAGAAAATTCTCTCTCTTGGTGATGCGGCTCCTGATTTTTGGATTGAACGTCTTCACTTCATTATGAATAATTTCATCGACACTCTACAAGGAAGGCTCCATCATTCTTTCTGGGATCAGGGCTTCTTGTCATCCATGAGGAACTCAAAGTAACCCAAAGAATATAAATTTATCTATTTTGATTTACATTTTATGCTTAAAATTATTAAATTAAGAAAACTGATAAAAACAACAACAAATTTTTGAAAAAAATAGAGA
>Ga0302285_10002259_pt1 | contig 10788 bp, 15 predicted proteins | sample III_Fen_E2_2_FD_200455 | JGI IMG/M metagenome (GOLD analysis project Ga0302285, IMG submission 200455) | Peat permafrost microbial communities from Stordalen Mire near Abisko, Sweden - III_Fen_E2_2 | ecosystem: Environmental > Terrestrial > Soil > Wetlands > Permafrost | place: Sweden: Abisko...
AAGGTTTATAAATGTTTCAGAGTTCGGACGGTGAAAGGTGGTAAAAACTACCTTATAAGTTCCTGCGGTTCGTGTCATTTTCGTAAAGTTTATTAGTGTGGTGGTTGTTCGTTCACTTTAATTACTTGTAATTTTCCAGCTCCTTTTTGGTGCATTTATCAAAGCCGTATAATTCCAAAAAGCTATTGATATGCTTTGCCGTTGTGTTTGAATGCCAGCCGTACACGCTCATTTTGTTTGTTGAGTGGTTGTAACTTGCTACCCTTGTAGTATAACTCACAAGGTCGCTAATTCGTTCGCCTTCCAAGTCTACATACTCGTTTACATGATTGTTTGCCAAATTGTTAACGTAAAATGTTTTATCGGTCATTTTATTTGCCCCTTCGGGACTTTTATTTAAATCCATTATTACTACTATCTTATTTTTGCGGGATTAGCCCGCCACTTTCAAGCCCTCCCGTCCCGGTCGGCTCGTTCATTCCCAGTTATGGTGTGGTCGTTCGTTCAAGTTGCCCGCTTGTAGTAGGGGCAAGAGTTGTGAGGCTTTAGTAAACCAGCTCTTTTGCAGCCCGTTCGCGCTTCCGTATTTTGGTCGCGGTCTTTGTGGTCTTTGCGTTCATGTTGTTCGTTTTGGTTGCTGGTGTCGTGTTAAAATAAATCCCCGCTCCAGTCGTTCACCTCTTTTGCCACCTTCTTAATAAAAGCGGGTGTAAGTGTGGCCGTATTGTTCCAATTCTTTTCAATAGTTTTGCATTCGCCCAACAAATGCGATGCGCTTTCAAGCAATAAAATAACATGGCATTTCTCAGGCTCATTGAACGGGTTTAGCTGTTCGCCAGTATTCGCGCTCCAATCCTCCAGTAAATCGCCGAACAAATCAAAATTTTCCTTAATGAATTCTTTTGTTTTATACGTGTTACAGAATACCGAACCGTTCGCGTTCTCCCCTTCAAAAAGTGTATAGGCCAGATCACAGCCGCATGAATTTACACCTTCGTAGTCGTTCAAGCGTTCGCAAATAGTTACTTTCAAATCAGAAATAAAGTCGTTGGTTATTGTCATTTCTTTTTGCCGTTGCCGGACTTGTTAAATTGGTTTGTGTAAATGATTGGTGTAGCCGTTCAGTTCGTTCAATCCTATTCAGGTATTTCTTTATCCCAAGCATACCGTCCCGTTCTGTTACATATGACGGACACCATGCCACCGCGATAACTATCAAAGTAGGAACCTATATTTAAGCCGTTTTTAAGGTCTTCAATCCCTTTCAGGCAATAGTCTATTGCATTCTGTTTTGGTATGCTAAAACCTTTGTTATTGCTGCATTCTGAGTCATTAAAGATTACATTATACCCGTAATTTGTTTTCATTCGTTCAAGTTGTTAGTTGGTTGTTTAAGTCGTTCAATCCTATTTATTGTAGTCGTTCAATTCAAAAATTAGTATCCGTAATATTCGCTGATCCGTTTGTCGTAATTACGTTCAAATTTTTCTACAATTCGTTCAAGCCTGTTTATTGTTGACTGTCTTAATTTTTCAGGATCACAATCAACCAGAAGGACAAACCAACCGTTTGAACGTCCGGCAAAACTCCAATCATTTAACCATTTGTAGCCGGCCTTCTTAATTTCATTAAAGCATTGCTTACCGTAATTATTGGTAAAATCGCCTGTTTCATTTTCAAAAATCCAATCTGATTCAGACAATAAAGCATTACAATTGTATTGCTTTACATTAAATTCAAGTGTGTCACTAATCAAATCGCGTGAATGTCTGTTAAATTCTGTGTTCATAGTTTTGTATATTTATGTAAATTAGTTCAATTCGTTCAAATATAAAAGAGGTATCTCCAGTCGTTCAATTCGTTTGCTTGTGTTTCTACTATACCCGTATTTTTGCGGGACTGGAGGCCGTGCCGTTCTGCATATTGGCAAGAGTGGAGGCGTATTTACACCAAACTTTCCACCGTCAGGACGTTACAGGTACATGAAGGAGAAAGTAAACCTACTTTCAAAAATCCATATCCGTTCAAAATATCCGCGATCCTTTGCATATCCTTATAGCACGTTATTTCGTACACACACCCGCGCTTCACTGTCTTAATATGTAAGCTACCAAGGTAGGAGCGCAAAAGGTTGTTTAGTATTTGTTTCATGTCGTTTAGTTATTTCATAATAGTTATTTATTAAACGCGAATGTAGTAACCTTTCGTTCTGTTTTGTCGGGTGGAATTGAGGTACATTTGACCACATTTCCGCGCTTTACTACACTTTCAGTTCCTCCAAGACTGCGAAAGAATCGCAAAGTTTTGGCATCCGCAAAGCGGTTATAAAAATCCATATCCACCGTTTCAATTTCCGGCGCTCCTGTTTGCGTCCAATTTTCGCATACCTTTATATAGGTTGTAGCGGTTTTTAAAATATTCATGGTTGTATTTATTAAGTGTTGATTTTACGTTTATTACATCAAAAGTATTGCTTTCCAGTTTCTAAAAATTCGTATTCGTTTGACTCAATCGTTTCAATAATTGCCTTATCGGTTGTCAAATATTCGTATTCGTCACGTAAAATTGTCAAATATTCGTCGCAAAGTTCTTTTAAAAATTCGTCTTCCATATCAGAAACAAGATAGTCATATTCGTCGCTTTCCTGATCCAATTTCAAAAAATCCTCTTCGTACCGTTTCGCAAGCTTATAAGTTTCGCAAACGTCACCATGATTTTCTTTAATCAGGCCAATTGTGTCCATCATTCTATCAATGATAGTGCCGTTTACATAAGCGCCTCTTTCAATGTCAAAGGACGTAATTTTAAGGCCTATATTTGCGGCATCGTCATACGTACCTTCATACCATTCGTAATCTACATTTACGTCTGAAAATTGACTAATAACTGCCTTTTTGGCATCGTCGGACAATTCAGAAAATTGGAACACCTGAAAGGGTTTCGGGTTAATTGTTTTCATTTTGGGTATATTTTTATTTGTTGGTTGTTTGGTTGGTTTATTCAATTTATAATGGCAAGAGTGTGGAGATTATTCTTTAATCTTACTAAACATTACAGAACAGGTATGATCCGGAAACTCTACTAAAGTACGTTTAGTGTTTCCTAAAATAGTAACCGTCAAAATAGTCCTGCCAGTACGTCCAAGGGTGCAAATTTGAGTCTTCATTGTGTTTATTGTTTAGTTTAATGTTTTTATTTACTGCAAACCATTACGATAACAAACATTATAGCGACCATCATTAAAGCGGGGTTAATGCATACGGCTGCTATCGTTGTAACGGTTGCCATTACTGCTGAGCCTAAGAACGTGAACTTTGCGATGGTTGTAGTTGTTTTCATGATGTTGTTTGTTTAGTTTGTGTTACATTAAAACCAAAAGTCCGTAATGCTTCCAAGGTTTTTTCAGTTAAATAAAATACACCGTCATAATCTGACAATAGATGTATTTCCGTATCATCATTACACCGTAAGCCAATTTCAGCGATATAGTCGCCGCCGATTGACGTAATTTCCAAGGCAAACGCGTTGTACCAATCACAAAGAGTATCAGAAGATTCGTTTACATACAAGGTGTAAACACGTTTTCCAATCGTTGTTTCTTTAAATTGTTTCATTATTGCAATTATTAAAATCCAACCGGATAAACCAATATAGAGCCTTTGAATTCACGACCACCACCCCAAACATCATTGAAAGGGACACAATTGTAAGACTTGTATTCTCTCATGTAGTCACCTTTTATGAATATCTTTGCGTTTGGGGTGGTGGTCAAAGTAAAATAGTCGCCTTTTTTTAATGACTTAACAGATGCCAAAGATTGAAACTCCAAATCTTTAGCGTCGTAATGTTTTAAAATGTCTTTTGTTGTCATAATCGTAAGTGTTAAGTTATTGTTAAGTGGTACTCAAGCCGTCGGACGCTTCCAACGGCACAAATATAGGGGTAAAAAGGTCGGATTGATACCACTAAAATCCAATATTTAACCTTTATTATATATTCTTAACAGTCATAAACGTTTGATATATTTAACTATCTTACATTCAGCTACTTTCATGTATTCATACCTCAGTGTATTTTTACACCTCTTATATATAGGCATTAATAACACTAATTTAGCACACTTGAAACCCTTATAAGTACACGGTTTTCCTCACTACAAAACTTTTTAGTACAAAGATAGACATATATATCAAAACAAATAAAACCCGCTTAAAACGGCTTAAAATCGGCTTAAAAATAATGGGCATAATATACACTAATAAATTAATGTTAACTATCTACGAAACATTCGTAATAATGCTACTAATTTAGTAGTATTGAATCATTGGAGTAAATAATAAACGTATAATGTACACTTATTAATAAATGTAATATGTACACTTATTAATTGATCGGTTGATCCTTTCCAGTCGATTAGTTTCATGCTGAAATAGTTTCTACTAAACGATAGTTTCAATAAGAAATAGTTTCATCTATGAAATAGTTTATAGTAGACAATAGTTTATTCACACTTTAGTATATTGTGTGCAACTTTGCTAATTATTGCACACTTTAACCATTTATGTGCAACTTCTATGTAAAACTGCACACTTTCTATATAAGTGTGCAACTATCTACGAATGTTTCGTAGTTGAACTATATGAATTAGTTGCTGTAACTATAGAGTTTAGTTACTGCACACTATTGGCAAAAGTGTGCAATTCTATCTATCACGCAACCACTTTCCCTACCTTGCATTACCCACTACCTTGCATTGCATAGTACTGATTTTTCAGCACACTAAAATTTCAGCATCCATTTAGGAATTAACACTATTTTAACATACCTTATTTGCGCCTGAATCACTAAAATACCCTATATTCTATGTACATATAAGCTAATTAGCTGATTATAAGGCTCTAATCAATATCCGTAGATATTAATACACTACCTTTTGACTAATGGATCAGTGCTATATTGTTTTAATATATTGAATATCAGTATGTTAGTGTATATATTATTACAATGTTACCGTAGGGTATCCCCCCCTTAACTAATTGTTAATTTTGTGTTGCGTATTGGGTACTCAAATTTTTAATTTTTTTAATTTTTTGCCCTATTTAGTACCATATACCCAAATTTTAGAATGCCATTTCAATTTTTCACCCAGTAACCACACATCCCACTTCGGGGTAATTTATGCCCCACGACTTCACTGTACCGCCGTGACGACCTCGGAAACCTATAGACGGACAAACGAAACTCTCAGGGGTAGGATGGCTTAAATCGCCCTAAAATGCCTTGGATTTCTCGCGTTCATTATATAGGTGTGTTCATTGCCACTGAACGGGGTGATTGATTGAACGGAGATAAGGGGCGAGGGTTGCACCGGATGATAACACGGGATGTAACGATATTGCCGGCGATCTCGGAAAGGGCAAGAGTGAGGTTGTCTGGGATTTCCAGACGGGGCTTTCACTTCTTGCCCCCTCTTCCTATATTAACCATCTAATTGAAAAGACTTTTCACAATTTAATATTGTAACTCAATCAGTTATGGGTTTTTTCGTATAGACGCATAGACGAATTGAAAAACTTTTTCAATCCTGATGAAAAATCTTTTCAATACTTAGTACTTATAATCAATTACTTATAATATTTTTCGTATAGACGTAGGATATGTAGGGTTGTTTTAAGAAAAATACATATAGAGACAGAAGCAAGAAGACTACATATATATAAGGAGAAAGTCAAAACAACCCTGCTGTCCCTGCGTCCCTACGAGATTTTTCATAACTATTTAACTGAGTGCGCTATTTGTTGAAAAGATTTTTCATCATAGACAGAAATCGTCCCTGCGAAATTGAATCGTCCCTACGAGAAATTAAGGCTCAATTTTTGCTAAGTGATTGATAATCAGCAAATGTGTTTTTAATGTTAATAGAATTCAGACTCCACTCTTGCCATAAAATAAGAACCAAACATATAAGAGTTAATTACGCCATTCACGACAAAAATTATTCTTTTGATGAAAAACTTCAAAACTTTCTTCAAAAACATTTGGAGGTTGCAATTATTCTTCTTATATTTGCAGAAATTAATTTTTAAACCAAAAGAATAATAGAAAATCATGGAAGCAAAAAATTTAAAAGAACATCTCGAAGACCTTGATATGATTGAGGAAATGTCAGTGTTCGGGAGCGAGGAGAGGCAAAAGGAAGAAAAAGCCTATATTGCCGAAGAGAGAAGAAAAACCGCCCATCCAGCATATAAGACATGGTACAGATTTAAATATCAGTGTAGGTTTATTGGGGAGTGGGAAGATTTTTGGAAATTCGCAGAGTGGTGGGATGAAAACTACTTCGATGGAGCCGGAAAGGTAATCGCCACGGGAAAGTCTCGGATTACACCAAATACATTAAAATTTTCCAAGGAGGATAAACATCGCCGCACTGGATTGGCTTATAAAGAATGGGAAAAGATGCGCGACTCAGAAGATGGGTTATCCGAGGAATGGGCCGAGTGGGATGACTTTAAAGACTGGTGGAATCAGGCTAAAGAAAAGGGCGCAAAATTCACGAAACTTTATCATGGCCCGGCGGACGTATGGACACACCTATTTATAAAGAAGCACGACCCGAAGGTTTATTCCTTATGGGAGCGGCTAATGAAGGATCCGAGGGAAAAATGCAGATTTCAAGGGTGGGACACTAGGCTTGGCTATTACTTTTTTCAAAGATGGCACGACCGTTACTGCCCAAACGACTTCGACCCTAAGTTCCACAGCGGAATTATAAGCGAGGAAACATACATGACGGCAGAGCTTGATTATAATAAACAGCCAAGCTTTTTAACGAGGGAGCGCTATGAATTCTTATTCAAAAAATATAGGGAGTTGGCCGAGTATCTTGACAAGAAGCGTAAAGGAGACCCACATCCAAGCACGTATGGGTGCAGCTTCTATAATTTTAATAGCAATAATAGCGAAAGGCAGGATTGGAGCGACTTTCTAAAATATCCGACGATTTACTAATTATTATTAAGTTCGCAAATTTCATCCATTTACATTTTGCTTTTATATCTTTAATGTTTATGTTTGCGGGCTTTATTTTGATGGATACGAGAATTTCCCTATTAAAAACGCACTTATACACGCAATATTATGCCGCACGACAATAAAATACAGGCGCCTCGTGGCTCCAAGTATCCCTTTAATATAACAGTGATAGACGAGGATTCAATATCGATACATGGTCAAAGGTGGTTTACAAGAGAAGGTTACTTATTCGAAATGGGCCTTTCGGAAACTTCAGCACAAATGCCATATAGACATGTGGCTTCTAATAGGGCTGAATGTATTGAATTTTTCGGAATGAAACTATTTCGCCCGATAACGAAGGGGGCCAAATCGTGAGCGATGCTCGCAAGGTTGTCGTAGAGGAATCCGACAACAGCAAAACAACCATCGATAAACTAGCCGCCAGAATATCTGCAAATGTGGATAAGATAGAATTAGATAGGTGTTTGGCTATAAAGGACAACCTGAAGGACAGGAGAACTGGAGACATATCATACGCATATTCCGAGGCTCTTGAAAAGTCTCACATGAAGTGGTATAAGGATATGTTCTATTGGTTTGAAAAGGACGTTTACAAGGAGGTCGGAGAAAAGGCGGTCAAGCTTGCTTTAATTAGGGCTATGCGAAAAGACGGTGTTGCATCCGACGATACCACTAAAAGGAGGTCTACAATAGTTAGAAGCGCATGTGAAGATACACTAAATAGGGAACTAAACCCTCACCCGGAGGCGATTGCATTTAGCAACGGAGTTTTGAATATTTCCGACGGAAGCTTTGTTTTATTGTCGCCAGAGCTTCCCGTAATTAATAAGCTCGATTACGATTACAAAGAGGGTGCAATATGCCCACGTTGGGACGCATTTCTAAATCAGGTACTACCGCATGATGCTGACAGGCTAAACCTTCAGGAATTCGTCGGTATGATTTTCATAAATAGGCAGAAGGTTAAGTTCGAAAAGATGTGCATTTTGATTGGAGATGGCTCTAACGGGAAATCCGTTGCGGGCAATACCATCGTCTCTCTTCTTGGCGAATGGAATGTTTCTGCTTGCGAGCTTAGCTCTTTGATGGGGGATTCCCCTTCTGCCATGAATGCTATTGCCACAATAGACGGAAAACTGCTTAATTACAGTACCGAGCTGGATAAGAAAGAGCTAAATGGTTCTGGTTTTAAAAAACTAGTATCCGGGGAACCGGTTATGGCAAAAAACCTATGGCACAACCAATACAAGGCTAAAAATATACCGCTACTAATGGCAAATACTAACGAAATGCCATATACTAGCGACAAAACGGACGCATTTTATAGAAGGCTTATGGTTTTGGACTTTTCGGTTAAGATTACCGATGAAATGAAAGACCACAGCCTTGAGGATAAACTAAGGGGTGAGCTTTCTGGCATATTTAACTGGGCAATGGCTGGACGCCAAAGGTTTATTGAGCAGAGATACGAGACGACCAATAATGAAAACTCTCGGATTCTTATTGGGGAATATAGGAAAGAGCAATCTTCCGCCTTGTCTTTTATTTATGGCGACGGGCTTAGGGCGTTTCCGTGCTATTTAGAGCATGAACCCATCGACAGGCCTGCGGAAGATTTGCTTGAAGACTATCGGTTATTTTGTCTAAGGACGAGCATGAAATTCCACAACATAAAAATACTTGGATTGGCGCTAGGCTCTGAATGCTTCGAGAAATTTAGAAAGGGAAATATAACTCATTATAGATACTTTAAGTGCCCAAACTATGATGAATACAAGTATTATAAGGATAGCGGAAGAACCTCTGCTACCGAGGAGGAGTGGCTTGCAATGGTTGAGGGAAAAATAAAGCCGAAGAATGGATCTATGAAAGAGAAATACGTTAAGCCCAAACCCGCCGTACAATCCAAGATGAATTTTCCAGCCCCAGAGCCTGTAACCTCGGAGGATTACGACGATCCCTACGCCTCGATGCCCGCCGATCCCGAATGAAGCGACCCCGACGACTACCCTCCCGAATAACCTTCTTGCCCCTATCCTGCTGGTAAACGTTAATTCAGTTAAATAACGTTAAGTAATTTGGAAGAATGGGAAAAGGGGAGTATCTTTGAGGGGAAGGAAAATAAACTAAACTTAAAATTAATAAAAATGAATGTACTCTCTTTATTTGACGGAATGTCGTGTGGTCAGATTGCGCTGAAGCAGGTCGGAATAGTCCCCGATATTTATTACGCCTCCGAGATTGACAAATTTGCGATAGCACAGACGGAATTGAATTTTCCGGCTACGGTTAAGCTCGGAAGTGTGATTGACGTCGATGTATCCAAATTGGAACGGATTGACATGCTGATAGGCGGATCCCCGTGCCAATCCTTTTCCTTTGCGGGTAAGCGTGACGGCATGGCCACCGAGGAAAATGAGGAAATATACACACTGGAACGGTATATGGAGCTTCGGGATTCGGGTTTTAAGTTCAAAGGTTATTCTTATCTGTTTTGGGAATACATGCGGATTTTGACCGATATTCGCAAGTATAATCCCGATGTTCTTTTCCTTCTCGAAAATGTAGAGATGGGCAAGAAATGGGAGGGCGTTCTTACCGATGCTATCGGGGTTGCGGGCATTCACATCAACTCCGCATTGGTTTCCGCCCAGAATAGGAAACGTATCTATTGGACAAATATTCAGGGAATTACGAAACCTGAAGATCGTGGTATTTTGCTTCGTGATATTTTGGAAGACGGGGTTGGTGAGAAATATTATCTAAAGCCATCGGTTGTAACGAATATGAATGCGTGGGCTGAGAGAAACGCGGGAAACGGCAATGGGTTTAAAATGGAAATTCGGGACGGTGATGAAAAATCTACATCAATCCCAACCGGATCAATGAAATCATCTTCTACTTTTGTAGAGGCTACATGCTGCTCGATGGTTGGGCGAAAGATCGACGAAAACGGCACGAGAAAGGACTACGATGCGAATATCGAAACGGTTCAAAGGATTGAGGTCGGATCGGTGGAAAAAACTAATTGCATAACATCGGTTCAGAAGGATAACTTATTGATAGTTCCAGAGGCTATTGAATACACTGATTCTGAAAAGCAGGACATACAAGACCAAATCAATTCGGTTTCAAGCAGGGATGTTGAATTTTCATACGCCACGAATGGAAACATTAGACCCCATCGGAGTGATTATAAGAAATCTGGAATATCCGAAGTGGGTACGGTGATACATCCGGATAATAAATGTGTGGCAATAATAAAGAGTCACGAGCCTAAAACTATTGAACTTAATAAGCGCCAACTCGCCAATTTTGTTAACCTCGATGAGAAGACTAATTCTTTTTTATCAACCTCATGGAAAGGTAGCCAGGCGAATGGAATGACCAACTTGGCTGATGTTGCCACAGCGCGTATCCGCAGACTAACCCCGACTGAGTGTGCCCGATTGCAGACGGTTCCTTCTTGGTATAAATGGGGATGCTCTGATACGCAGCAATATAAGATGCTCGGCAATGGATGGACGGTCGATGTAATAGCACATATATTCAAGAATATATCTCTTTAATGTTAAAACACTTAAATCAAACAGCTATGTGTAAAGATCACGGACAACGACAGGTCATAATCGAAGTAGTTGTAGAATATTACAAAGGACGAGTATTCACGTTTCTACCTAAAGAGTTGGAACACCTATCTGATGCGATTCTTGCGGAACTATGCGATAGGGGCTACGAATTCACGGATAC
>Ga0302285_10002264_pt1 | contig 10779 bp, 9 predicted proteins | sample III_Fen_E2_2_FD_200455 | JGI IMG/M metagenome (GOLD analysis project Ga0302285, IMG submission 200455) | Peat permafrost microbial communities from Stordalen Mire near Abisko, Sweden - III_Fen_E2_2 | ecosystem: Environmental > Terrestrial > Soil > Wetlands > Permafrost | place: Sweden: Abisko...
AGAAATTGACGGCAAACGTTGTGAACCAATCGAACAGCTTTCGATAAACTTACCTGAAGATTGCTCCGGCAAGATCATTGAAATGGTAGCTATCCGTAAGGGAGAAATGTTGAGCATGGATTCGGTTAACGATCGTATTCAACTTGAATTCCAGATCCCATCACGTGGTATTATCGGATTACGTAATGCTGTACTGACTTCTTCGGCCGGTGAAGCCATTATGTCTCACCGCTTCCTGGAATACCAACCTTACAAAGGAACTATCGAAAAACGTTCAAACGGATCGATCATTGCTATGGAAGGTGGAAATGCATTTGCTTATTCATTGGATAAACTGCAGGATCGTGGTCGTTTCTTTATCTTCCCACAGGATGAAATCTATTCAGGACAAGTAGTGGGTGAAAGCTCGAAGGATGGCGATATTGTTGTCAATGTTACCAAACCTAAGAAACTAACCAACATGCGTTCATCGGGTGCTGATGATAAAGCAAAATTAATTCCACCCGTAGTGTTCAGTCTTGAAGAAGCATTGGAATATATCAAGGAAGATGAGTATGTTGAAATTACTCCTACCTGCATTCGTATGCGTAAGATTTATCTTGACGAAAACGAACGTAAACGCATGACCCGGAAATAATTTTAAAAATTCTTTCCATTATATATTTAAAAAGAACTATTACACATCTTCATTATACTATACTACCAAAACAGGCGTTTTAAAACCTAACTTGTTTAATATTATTCTATGATTATGAAACGTAAGCTCTTCAGTCTTTTGGTTATCTTGCTATTTTGTGCAACAGGTTTATTTGCACAACTGGGTATAAAAGCCGGAGTAAATATAGCAAGCGAAATGATTTCATTCAGCCAGTCCGATATCAAAGCAGGATTTAATTCTACTAATTTAACCGGATATCAAATTGGATTAGTGTATCAGGTAATGCCCAAGAAATCAGAATCCGGGTTTGGATTTGAGATCGGAGCATTATTAACGCAGAAGGGAAGCACTTTTAGTGATAGCACCCATATTGATAATGTGATCAAACAGGGATACAAAGAACTGAATTATCTGGAAGTTCCTTTAAACCTACGCTACCATCTGTCCTTTGGACTCGTTGGGGTTTATGGATTTGGAGGAGTATACGGAGGCTATGCCTTGAGTGGGAAAACCGTGGATGAGTCCACAAACAGCACTCAAAATACAGCCTATGCTACCCAGAATGATCATATGGATTATGGCTACAATGTTGGTGCCGGTGTAGAAATGTTCAAGAAAATACAGTTTGGAGCTACACTGAGTCAGGGTCTTAAAAACACCTCTGTTGCAATAGTCGGGTTACCGACTCCAACAAAAGCTACGAACCGTGTGTATTCAGTAAACCTGGTCTATTTATTTTAAAAGGTAATTGCTTATATAGAGTATCAAAAAGGAGTGAATCTTGTCGATTCACTCCTTTTTTTTGATTCATGTTTCATCTTTACATACAGACATACCAAAAAATAACCCATTAAATGACTTCTATCATTTAATGGGTTATTACAGGTTAGCTATCCTGTAACTAGATGTTATGCCTTTTTCGGCTTAGCGAAAGCCCCGCGCATTGATTTAAGCAACCTTTGCGGATTACATTCAGGGACAATAATCCGGCGAATGGTTTGTAAGGGTACGATGGAATCACGTTTAGTAGAAAGCGAAAACGAAAGTTTAAAATACTTACTTAGTTCCACAGCACCTTTATGGTCAAAAACACCATTTGGATAAGCCCAGTATTCAACCGGCCGACCCACTATCGTTTCAAGCTTCTTTTTAGGTTCCACTGCCTCTTTCTGCCAGTCGGCCGCTTCCTTGTATTTGGTCACCATGGTATGATCCCAGCTATGAAGTCCAACAGTATGCCCGGCTTTTGCCAACAGGGCTATCTGATCCTTTGTCATGTAGTTTTTCTTGTTATAGGTGATGGTCATGATAAAGAAAACGCCTCTAAGTCCATATTTTTCCATTACAGGAGCAGCAATCGTAGCATGTTCCACACGCGAATCGTCGAAAGTAATCATGACAGGTTTTTCGGGTAAAGGCTTATTATACACCAGGTAGTCGTACAGTTGCGCCGGTTGGATAGAATGATACCCGCTATCAGCCAGCACTTTCATATGTGCTGTAAATGTAGCCGGGCTTACCGTATAATCACCTTTATGGTCGTTTTCAATGCGGTGATAACACAATACCGGCACCTGCTGTTTTGCATAAATAACGGCAGCAGTGTTCTTAACCTGCTGCGCAACGCCACTGTCTTTATCAGCCACTGCAACAGCAGCTGTTCCTGACTTTTCATTCGGTTGTTTGGCCTGTTTGCAACTCACAACAGACAACCCCAAAACTACCGTACAGATAAGGATAAATTTTTGATTCATTTTAATTCTTTTTAAATGAGAATATAGCTTTATTATTACTTGTTTTCAGTCTGTTCGCAACGATTTCACATAGATTTTCCACCCGTAAGCTTCGGTCTGTTCTCGTATACTTTTTGTGCCCTGTCAATGGTTTCATCTCAATGACGCCACATCCGGCAGGGATATCAATTCGACTGTGCATTCATGCTGGTGCGCAGTTCCGCAAGCACAACCAATAAGCAACAGAAACAGGAACATTTCATCGGGCAAACACCCCACAAAACTACACATAATAATTTTAATTTTTCACATATCGATGTCAATTATTTTCGGACGCAAGCAATCGGATTAAGCCCGTTTATTATTTGATTTGAAGGGAAATCCGTTTCTGACGCTATTCTCATTTACCTTTGTGTCGGTATCTATCCACTATTGTTTTTAGTTTAAATAATAAATGATCCCTTATTGATCCGTATATAATCCGTATATATTCCATATTTACATAAGTATGGAATATATACGGGTCATATATGGAACACGAGCGAACTACCGGTGATGAGAATGTGGAGGGAAGTCACAAAAAACCATTACCTGACCATAAAGTGTTTCATAAAATAAAAGTTATATTGTTTCCGACAATATATCATCTGTACGTCTAATTTATAGAATCTGTTTCAAAAGAGTTATTTGATGATTAATGAGCAAAAAGATCCGGTTTTATCTGTTTTTTACAGATGCAGGGGTAGTATCGTGCAATAATCAGCCAGTGGCTTTAGAGGCATTTAGACTTTTTTAAGTGTAAAATGCTCTACTTATATCTTTTTTTCGTACCTTTGCACCCCATTACAAAAAGATAAAGTTCAGAACATTACTCTATTATTAAACTTATGAATATTGTCAGAAAAGACCTCGATCCAAACAATGCAGTAGTAACATTGCTCATTGAAAAAGCCGATTACACAGAGCAAGTAGATAAGAAATTGCGTGAAACACGCAAAAAAGCCAACATCCCCGGCTTTCGTCCGGGCATGGTACCTGCAGGTTTAATCAAAAAAATGTACGGAAAACAACTGGTAGCTGAAGAAATCAACAAAATGGTTTCGGATAATCTGTACAATTACATTCGTGAGAACAATGTAAATTTGCTTGGTGAACCACTTCCGAACGAAACAGAACAAAAGGTCATTGATTTTGACACACAGGAAGATTTCGAGTTTGTTTTTGATTTGGGTATTGCACCTGAGTTTGAAGTAGAACTGACAAAAAAAGATAAAGTAAAATTCTATACCATTACCGTGAGCGATGAAATGATCGAAAATCAGGTAAAATCGTATACAGGACGTTATGGCAAATACATCCAGGAAGAGGTAGTAGAAGAAAAAGATATGTTGAAAGGCGAATTGCTAGAAATGGCAGACGGCAAAGTAAACGAATCGGGAATTAAAGTTCAGGATGCCACCCTTACTGCGGATTATATCAAAGATGATGCTCAAAAAGCACTTTTTGTAGGAGCAAAAAAAGGAGACATCATTACCTTCAACCCAACGAAAGCATTCGAAAATGAGACAGAGATCAGCTCAATGTTGAAAATATCGAAAGAAGCAGCCAAAGAAATTACTTCTGATTTTCAATTGAAGATTGAAAGCATTACCCGTTACCATGAATCAGAAATCGATCAGGAATTATTCGACAAAGTATACGGCGAAGGCGTTGTAAAAACAGAAGAAGAATTCCGTGCGAAGATAAAAGAAAATATCCAGGAAAACCTGGCTGCCGACAGCGAATACAAATTTGGGGTTGATGCCCAGAAAATGCTGGTAGACAAATATAACGAACTTGTGTTTCCGGATGCCTTCCTGAAACGTTGGGTACTATCGTCAAACGAAAACATTACACCGGAAACGCTGGAAGAAGATTTCCCAAAAATGATTGAAAACCTGAAATGGCAGTTAATCAAGAACCAGTTGGAAAAAACCAACGATGTAAAAGTCGACAGAGATGATATTGATGCTTATGCTCGCAAAATGGCAAAAGCACAATTTGCACAATACGGAATGATTGGGATGGATGATGAAATCATTGCCAATTATGCAAAAGACATGATGAAAAAAGAAGAAACAATGAGAAACATCATGGAAAAAGTGGCTGAAGAAAAAGTGCTGGCTGCTATAAAAGGTGCCATAAAGCTGGATAACAAAGAAATCACCATAGAAGAATTCAACAAAATGTTTGAAGAAAAATAAGAGTTTTTTTATTCATTTTGCCGAAAAGGCTTTTAACTGCTAAAAATCAAAACAAAATAAGCTTATCTTTGTTTCTTTTTTGGGAAAGGTTAAAAGCCTTTTTCGATTATAGGACCTGAAGAGATATGATTTCAGGATATGACTTGAAGAGATAGGATCTGAAAAAGATATGATTGCATGATATGATCTGAAGAGATAGGATCTATAAAAGATAGGATGGCATGATAGGATCTAAAAAGATAGGATGGCATGCTATTAAGATCGGATGAGACAATGACAGAATGACAGAACAGGAGGATATGAAATTTGACAGGTTGGAGATTGGCATATAAATTGACTACGCATTGCTACAAGTGCCCCTTTACATCGAAACGTAGTGGAGATTGATTTATCGGGACATGAAGCTTTTCAAACTATAAACATCAAACTTATTTAATATGAACAACAACGATTTTCGTAATTATGCGACCAAACATCTTGGCATGAATGGGCTTGCGTTAGATAAATATGCCGATATCACCAATGATGTCAACTATATATCTCCTTCAATCCTAGAGGAACGTCAACTGAACGTAACACAGATGGATGTATTCTCCCGTTTAATGATGGATCGTATTATCTTCCTGGGAACCCAGGTGGATGATTACACCGCAAATGTCATTCAGGCACAGCTGTTATATTTAGATTCTTCCGATCCGGGCAAAGATATCTCGATATACCTCAACACACCGGGTGGTTCAGTATATGCCGGTTTGGGAATATATGACACCATGCAGTTCATCAGCTCGGATGTGGCAACTATATGTACCGGCATGGCTGCTTCCATGGGAGCAGTACTGATGGTAGCCGGAGCAGAAGGCAAACGTTCGGCATTGAAGCATTCACGTATCATGATTCATCAACCAATGGGGGGTGCTCAGGGACAGGCTTCGGATATTGAAATCACCGCCCGTGAAATTCAGAAACTAAAGAAAGAACTATATACTATTATTGCCGATCATTCCCACAATCCATTTGAACGAATTGAAAAGGATTCCGATCGTGATTACTGGATGACTGCTGAAGAAGCTTTGGAATACGGTATGATTGATAAAGTATTATTCAACGAAAAGAAAAAAAATAGTAAGGAGTAAGTAGTTGATAGTAGGTAGTTGGTAGAAAGAAAGTAGGTAGGTAGAAGGTAGTTTAAGATAAGAGTAATTCAAAGTCTGCACTACCGACTATAAACTACCTACCGGAACAAATGCCAAAAGCTGAACGCTCAAACATGATCCCATGAAAAGTACGAAAGAAGAATTATATAATTCCATCAAAGGCGTATTACTATCTATAGAACCTGAAGGGAAAGTAATTCTTTTTGGTTCAAGGGCACGTGGGGAAGCGCGGGAAGACTCAGATTGGGATTTACTGATATTACTCAATAAGCCAAAAATTGAATCTACAGATTTTGACCGTGTAGCTTATCCACTTTGCGAACTTGGCTGGAAAGAAGGCGAGCAATTCAGTCCAAAGCTCTATACAATGAAAGAATGGAAGAAACGTAGTTTCACACCTTTTTATAAAAACATTGAAAAAGAAGGTATTGAATTATGAGCTTAACTGAGGAAGAAAGGGATGCGGTAGTATTTCACAAAATTCAAAAAGCCAAAGAAACCTGGAAAGAAGCGGAAGGAATAGCTCAATTGGGCTATTGGAATACCGTTATAAACCGGTTGTATTATGCTTGTTATTATATGACCTCAGCATTACTTATCTACAATGGACATACTGCACAAACTCATGCCGGTGTAATAAGACTTTTCGGTTTAAACTTTGTAATTAATGATCTTGTTTCAAAAGAACAGTCTAAATTCTATTCCAGATTGTTTGAATTAAGACAAACGGGTGATTATGATGATTTATACAACTTAACTGAAGAGGAAGTTCGACCATTAATTGACTCAGCACGTAAATACATAAATGAACTTGAGCAATTGCTCAAAAAATAACTACCAATAAAACTAGTTTTGAATAAAAAGTCAGTAGTATTCCAATCTTTTTAAATCGCAACATTTAGATAGTCAGAATGAGGTACTTAAAGCTTGAATATCAATTACAAAAATAATTTCTAATCACGAACGCAAACACGGAACACAAAACCCGGAACGCGGAACAATTAATAAAATGGCTAAAAATACCAAACATTGCAGCTTTTGCGGACGCCCTGAGTCGCAGGTTGATTTCTTTATCATGGGGCAAGATGGCGCTCATATTTGCAATGAATGTGCTGTACAGGCTGCTGATATTGTAAAAGAGAACCTTACTAAAAAGTCGGATCTTCCGAATCTTCAAAAAGAATTACTCCCAAAGCCTGTTGAGATCAAAGAGTACCTTGATCAATACGTGATTGGACAGGATGCAGCAAAAAGATATTTATCGGTAGCTGTGTACAATCACTATAAACGATTGATGCAGGAAAATACCAATGATGATGTCGAAATTGAGAAATCCAATATTATCATGGTGGGTTCTACCGGTACAGGAAAAACACTATTGGCACGTACGATTGCCAAGAAACTTCATGTTCCGTTTGCCATTGTTGATGCGACTGTGTTAACCGAAGCCGGTTACGTGGGAGAAGATATTGAAAGCATCCTTACCCGCCTGCTTCAGGTAGCCGACTATGATGTGAAAGCAGCGGAACGGGGAATTGTATTTATTGATGAAATAGACAAAATTGCCCGTAAAGGAGATAATCCGAGTATCACCCGCGATGTGAGCGGTGAAGGCGTACAACAGGGACTGCTTAAGCTACTGGAAGGTGCTATTGTGAACGTTCCACCCCAGGGAGGACGCAAGCACCCTGATCAGAAAATGATTGCTGTGAACACACAGAATATCCTGTTCGTATGCGGAGGAGCCTTTGATGGTATAGAGAAAAAGATTGCTTCAAGACTGAATACCAGGGTGGTGGGGTATAATGCGGCAAAAGAGAATGAACAAGTGGATAAACACAACCTGCTTCAGTATATTGCGCCACAGGATCTGAAATCATTCGGATTAATACCAGAAATCATCGGACGACTGCCTATTCTGACATACCTGGAACCACTCGACCGGAGTGCCCTTAGACGTATATTGACAGAACCTAAAAATTCAATTATTAAACAATACTACAAATTGTTCCGAATGGACAAAATTGAATTGATATTTGATGAAGACGTACTGGAATACATTGTAGACAAGGCGATTGAGTTTAAGTTAGGGGCTCGTGGCTTACGTTCAATAGCCGAAACCATCATGATGGATGAAATGTTCGAAATGCCGTCTAAAAATCTGAAGAAATTAGAGATTTCACTACCATATGCGCAAAGCAAGATAGAAAAGACAAATGTAAACAGGTTAAAAATTGCATAGTAAAATATAGGTATTGTTTTAGTACACTTACATTTAACCATAACAGACAGGATGCTGACTAATTAAATTAGTTAATATCCTGTTTTTTTGTTCGAAAAATGTTGTATATTTAAAATCTGTTTCTATTTTTGCTACAGAATATAAGAGCTGATTGAGATGCTGTTTTAGAGTTTATTTGCAATATACAATAAAAAAACATATTAATCAATGCGTTTAATTCGACAATAAATACTACTTTCGCATTCATTTTTTACACAAGAATCTGATATGGCTAAACTATCTGCATTAAATGCGCAGTTGAAAAAGAACTTCGGTTTCGACAATTTTAAGGGGAACCAGGAAGCTATTATTCAAAATGTACTGGACGGCAAAGACACATTCGTGTTAATGCCCACAGGAGGTGGTAAGTCGTTATGCTATCAATTGCCATCGTTAATGATGGAAGGTACTGCTATTGTTATTTCCCCGCTGATTGCCCTGATGAAAAATCAGGTAGATGCCATGCGTAACTTTAGTGAAGAGGATGGGATAGCCCACTTTATTAATTCGTCTTTAACCAAACAGGCGATCGACGTGGTGAAAGGTGATATTCTATCCGGGAAAACGAAATTATTGTATGTTGCACCTGAATCACTTACAAAGGAAGAAAATATTGATTTTTTAAAACAACTGAAGATATCATTTTATGCGGTAGACGAAGCACATTGTATTTCGGAATGGGGACATGATTTTCGTCCTGAATACCGTCGCATTCGTCCAATCATAAATGACATAGGGGTTGCCCCTGTTATTGCACTGACAGCAACTGCAACACCGAAAGTGCAACATGACATACAAAAGAATCTGGGCATGCTGAATGCATCGGTTTTCAAATCGTCGTTTAACCGCCCGAATTTATATTATGAAGTACGTCCTAAGACAGCCAATGTAGATAAGGATATCATTAAGTATATTCGTTCGCAGGCAGGGAAGTCGGGAATTATATACTGCCTGAGCCGGAAAAAGGTGGAAGAATTATCGGAAACACTTAGAATGAACGGCATTTCTGTACTTCCGTATCATGCCGGGATGGAAACTATTGTACGAAGCACAAATCAGGATAGCTTCCTGATGGAAAAAGTAGATGTCATAGTGGCTACTATCGCCTTTGGAATGGGGATTGACAAACCGGATGTCCGTTATGTATTGCATTACGATATGCCCAAAAGCCTGGAAGGTTATTATCAGGAAACAGGTCGTGGTGGTCGTGATGGAGGAGAAGGTCAATGTATAGCCTTTTACGCTTATAAAGATTTAGATAAACTACGCAAATTTATGCAAGGCAAGCCTGTTGCCGAGCAAGAAATAGGCAATCAATTATTATTGGAAACACAAGCTTACGCTGAGTCTTCAGTATGCCGTCGGAAATTACTTCTCCATTATTTTGGGGAAGACTATCTGGAAGACAACTGCGGATGTTGTGACAACTGTATGAAACCACGAAAAACAATTGAAGGACAAGAACTATTGTCCTTAGTATTAGAAACGATTCTACTGGTAAAGGAGAAATTCAAAGCCGAGCACATAGTAGATATCCTGAAAGGAAATGAGACATCGGATGTGAAATCGTACCAGCACGATGAGCTGGAGAACTTCGGTTCGGCTTCCGACGAAGATGAACGATTGCTGCATGCTGTAATACGGCAGGCGATGATTGCAGGATTTATATCGAAAGATATTGAAAACTATGGTTTGTTACGACTAAACCCAAGTGGAAAAGCGTATCTTAAGAAGCCTCAGCCATTCCCTATCGTTAAAGACACCGACTTCGAAGACGAGGAAGAAGATGCAAGTGCACGCAGTGCAGGTGGCACTTGTGCTGCCGATGATGTGTTGTTCTCTATTCTGAAAGACCTTCGCAAGAAGTTATCGAAGAAACTGGAAGTACCTCCCTTTGTGATATTTCAGGATCCTTCGCTGGAAGCTATGGCAACCAGCTATCCTATCACTATGGATGAATTGCAAAACATACCGGGAGTAGGTGCCGGAAAAGCAAAACGATATGGTGAAGAGTTTCTGAAAGTCATTAAAGAACATGTCAAAGAAAACGAGATTATTCGTCCTGAAGATTTAAGAGTCCGTACAGTTGCCAACAAATCAAAGCTAAAAGTTTCTATCATTCAGGCTATTGACCGTAAGATCGCTCTGGATGACATAGCTCTTTCGAAAGGACTTGACATCTTTGAATTGCTGGACGAGATTGAAGCGATTGTATATTCCGGAACTAAAATCAATATTGATTATTTCCTGAGCGAAGTGATGGATCCGGATCATATAGACGAAATTTTCGATTATTTCAGTTCAGCTGAGACCGATAAAATTGAGGCAGCACTTGATGAACTGGGTGAAAACGACTATAGCGAGACTGAAGTTAGATTGGTACGTGTTAAGTTCCTATCAGAAATAGGAAACTAAACTGACTCAAACAGCACAAAAGCCCCATGAAAGAAATTCTTTCATGGGGCTTTTTGTATATGATAAGTAAACCAGGCAATAAAAGCCTCTTGTTTTTATACGCTCCTTGCAATGGATAGTGACTATGAATGGTAGTCTTCCGCATTCTACGGCCTTTACTTATAAAATAACGGCATTACAAAAGGTCTCATCACCCATTTCCGCAGAAAGACATCATACTCATTCTCTGCTCCCATCAGCAACCCCAAATTATTGTTTACCTTTAACTCCAGTGAACCTCCAAAATCGGAATGAG
>Ga0302285_10002266_pt1 | contig 10777 bp, 7 predicted proteins | sample III_Fen_E2_2_FD_200455 | JGI IMG/M metagenome (GOLD analysis project Ga0302285, IMG submission 200455) | Peat permafrost microbial communities from Stordalen Mire near Abisko, Sweden - III_Fen_E2_2 | ecosystem: Environmental > Terrestrial > Soil > Wetlands > Permafrost | place: Sweden: Abisko...
ATCCTCCATTGTGGTTTTCTGGAGGCCATATTGCTGAAATAACTTTTGCGCGGCTGAGATAATCTCTTCGCGTAATAGATCTTCTTTGGACAATGCAGACATAAGTATTTTCGACTAATTTCGTTTTCGCGTACAAAAGTAGAGCAAATATTAATACGGTAATGTATTTTGCATGTTAAATAAACACAACGAGAGAAAACTATTTCTTCAAGACTCCTTCTGATGCCCTGTTCAATATCAAAAGCTATGTTGCTTTACTCCAATATAGCTACCACAGGACAATGGTCGGAAAAGGTAATTTCGGGAAGAATGTAGCCGTGGGTAAGTTTGGGGCGAAGGGCAGGAGTCACTACATGATAGTCGATGCGCCAGCCAAGGTTTTTCTCGCGCGATCCGGCATGAAAACTCCACCAACTGTATTTATTGGCACTTTGGTCGAACTCGCGAAAAGTATCGATAAACCCGCTCTCCACAAAACGGTCGAACCACTCGCGCTCTTCGGGCAAAAAGCCTGAATAGTTGTTATGTCGCTCTGGATGGTTGATATCAATCGGCTTATGACAAATATTGAAGTCCCCGCACACCAACAGTTGGGAGCGCTCCTCACGCAACTGATGAAGATAAGCCGTAAAATCTTTCAGAAACTCCATCTTAAAAACCTGACGAATATCGCCTGTAGTGCCTGAAGGAATATAGACACACACCACTGTCAGTTCTCCAAAATCGGCACGAATGACCCTACCCTCACGGTCGAAATGAGCCACTCCGATACCCATCTTAAAATAATCGGGTTTGGTTTTACTGAAAATCGCCACACCGCTGTAGCCTTTCTTTTCGGCAGAATTGACCAAACAATGATAACCGAGACTTTCAAACAGCAGCTGATTAACCTGATCGGGCTGAGCCTTGGTTTCTTGCAGACAAAGTATATCGGGACACTCTTCATTTAGCCATTCTTCAAATCCCTTGCTGAAGGCAGAGCGAATTCCATTGACATTATATGATATTATTTTCATTTGTATTGATGTTGTGAAGCGACATGTTCATTTAATTGCATATACTCATTTATCAGCCCAAACCTTTGAAAAACAGATTTATATCAGCTTCTCTTCAATGGCTATTTTTACCAATACGGCTGTATTTCGGGCATTGAGCTTAAACAACAGGTTTTTGCGGTAACTGTTGATGGTTTCGATACCGAGACAGAGCTCATCTGCTATTTCGTGATTGGTGTAACCCTTTACTATCAAACGTAAAAGGTCGGTTTCGCGCGGGGTGAGAAAAATATTGCGCTCGGTTTGCTTACGCATCAGCACGTCAATCTCATGGCACAGAAATTGTTCACCATTGTGCACTGTTTCAATTCCTTCGATAATTTCTTCGGGCATTGAATTTTTCAGCAAATAGCCTTTTGCCCCGTTTTCGAGCATTTTGCGCACATAGGTATATTCGCCAAAGCTGGTGAGGGCTATGATTGCAATATCAGGCCAACAGGTATGCACCTCTTTGCAAAGGTCAATTCCATTGGTGTCGGGCAGATGTATATCCATTAAAAGCACATCGGGTTGGGAGGATTGAAGCATTTTCAGGCATGCACTTCCACTCTCGGCACTTTCAATCATTTCGGCAACGCCTGAGCTTTCAATAAGGTTTCTCAGTCCTTTAACCAATAAGGGATGGTCGTCAACAATGGCTACTCTTATCATTTTATTGAGGAATTAATTTTGTAATCAGCTATACTCATTAGCAAAACCTTATTTTCTTAGTTGCAAATTTACAAAAACTTACGGTATTCCTGTGCTCTTACTATATTATGCTGATTAAAAATTAATTGTGAAATTTATCTCTATTTCGGTACCCTTTCCCGACTGTGAGAGCAAACTCATGGTGCCATTCAATGACTCAATACGCATCTGAATGCTATTCAGGCCAATAGCTTTTGTGTAATCAATATATGATGTGTCAAATCCTTTGCCATTGTCGTGGACTACAATATTAATTCTATCGGGTTCGATAATTACCTGCACATTTATTTCGGTAGCGGCAGCATGTTTGATGGCATTATTCACTAATTCCTGAATAATTCGGAAGGAGGCAACTTTATATTGTTCACTCAATAACTTTTCTTCGCCAAAAAAATGAAGCTTCACTATGTGGATACCTCCGCAGAAGTCGGTGAGTGCGGCTTTGAGTCCATAACGAATTAGTGATTCGGGCATAAGATTGTGAGCCACCCGCCGAAGTTCACGGATTGAGTCATCAAGCATTTCAATGGCGTTGTTGAAAATGTGCACCTCTTTGTCGGGCAAGTCTAAATTTCCCTTTATATTTAAGAAATTAAATTTCACTACCGAAAGCATTCCTCCTAATCCGTCGTGCAAGTCACGTGCGAGCCGTTTTCGCTCATTCTCTTCACCCACAAGTATAGCTTGAGTTGCAGTAAGTATCTTTTCTTTTTCGAGTTCGCTGATTCGTTGAGCTTTCAATTCAGCATCTTTTTCAATGAGTAGTTGTTTTCGGTTCTGATTCCGACGAAAAATAGAACTGCTTAGAATAAGGATTAACGCAATGACAATAAGTCCAATAATATAAATAGATTGGATTTTTTTATCTTTCTTCAAAAGCTCTATCTGTATTTGCTTTTTATTGGTTTCAGATATCGTTTCTTTGTCTTGAATTGTCCGTATTATTTGGTCATTCATAATTACATTTGACACCGAATCTCTTTGTCTCAAAAACGTTCTATATCCCTTGTAATTATGCTTTATCAACTCCAATTCGGCTAACATTGAAAGTGCCCTTTCCTTTTCCTTCATAAAATTTTTATCCGCAGCCAAAGCCAACGTTTCACGAGCTAATTTTTCAGCTTTCCGAATATTATTGTGATACAACTCACAGTATGCAAGGCCCTGTTTTTCAAAGCAAATGCCTTTCTTGTAATTCGTTTTTGTATTCAAATACAATGCTTGTGTGTAGTAATATTTTGCCTTTTCCATCTCACACAATTGGTAGTATATATCTCCAAATTGTATATAAGCAATTTCTTCCAGATAAAAATTTTTGTTCTTTTTAGCAATATGCATTGCTCTCTTTAAATTATCTATTGCCTTCTCTGTTTGAGCCGGAATAACCTTCATATAACTGTTTGACAGGCTTATCAACGCATCTGTATATTCATTGCTGGTGGGTTTACCCGATAATAAATTCACGGCCTTTTCGCCATAGTTCACTGCTTTGGGAAATTCATTCAGTTTCCTGTAAAGTACCTGCAATACATCATATATTAATCCCAAATAGGGTTTGTTATTTATTTCTTCGAAATACTTTTCAACTTTCAGGTAGTACGAAAGGGCTTTTTCGTATTGAAGTTTATAGTTGTAGCAACCACCAATATTGAAATACGCCTTGTGTATCCACAATTTATTGTTCCATTTTTCGGCCACATTCAAGCCTTCTAAGTCAACAATGAGTGCAGAGTCGTATTTGCCTTCCATGCTTAAAACTGCGCTATAATTGGCTGCAAATCTACAAGATCCTAACGAATAATTTAATTTACGGCTCATATTGCCTGCCATCAGATAATAATGCCGGGCTAAATCAGGCTGACGAATCTGGTATTGTTGCCCGATATTTATGTAAAGATTAACCATGTTGGTATCCTGCTGGGTCTTCGGCAACAATTTTAACAAGCTATCCAGATTCATAACTGACTGTGCTTGTAAGGTATACGTAGCAAACGACAAGAACAATATGCATAATGATTTTTTCATCTCAAACGTTTTATGATTGTTGGTTGACAGACGCTAAATATACACAAAAATAAAACTTTTATTTCTATAAAAAAACCCCTAAAAAGGGGTATTATTATTGGCGGTAAATTTATATATTTGTATCATTATTTTTGCGAGAAAAAAATAGTTTGAATTCACGTAAAGAAATGGCATCAAAACTCTAAGGTGGTTAAGCCAATAGCCAAAAAAGGATAAGTATGCAATGAAAATTCCATTAAATCAAGACAAATAAATTCACTATTATTTGTTGGTTATTTTATAAAAAAACTCAAGAAAATTTAGCCGTAAAGAGAAAAATAAAAACGAACGTCTCTGGATATATCCTTTGAATAATTCAGACACACAGGCAAGGGTAGCGAGGCAATAGAGTTGCCAAGCCAAATGAATACGACACACACCTTGATTAATTATATTAAATTACCACACAATGAAAAGACTTAACTCTCTGTCAATCATCTTTTTTATAACAGGAATGATGATTTCGGGCATTGCCAATGCCCAATGGACGCTTCAAACCAATCCGATTGGAACGAGTAATGGAAACGGACTTGGCAAAATACAGTTTGTAAGTGCCACCGATGGATGGATTAATGCCTGCAAAAGCGGCAATTTACTCCATACCACCACTAAAGGCAATACATGGAGTATTGTAATGCCATTTTCAACAGATGTAGTCGGAAGCTTGTCCGATCCGGCTGTCAATATGAGTTGGTCAGATGCTACGCACGGATGGGTTTTGAAAACTTTAGCAGGTGTGTGCGATACTTCATTTGATGCAATAAATAGCAATGGTGCATTGCTTTACAGCACTAACGATGGCGGCGGCACATGGAGCAAGCACGCATTCCCCACCACTGTAAGCACCACTACTTATGCTACCTCAGACTTAACCGGCACCTGGCAGATACATATACTCACTACCAACGACAGCGGCTCTTCCTCAGAGTCGTCGTGGCAATATGGCACAATCACTATTGATGCCTCCGGATCGGGTAGCTATTCGTTTATAGACAACAACGGAGCAACTGATAGTGGTATTGCACCTCTCTCAATTTCATCTTGTGGCATAATATCGGTTTCGGGAGATGCTGATTTTAAAGGCTTTATGAGTAACGATAAGCAATCGGCTATAATTACAATGAATGGACACAATGGTCGCTCCATTATGACATTGCAAAAAGTAAACTCAACCACATCGTATGCCACCGGCGATTTGCAAGGTACGTGGCAATTGCATCAGGTGGTTGCCAGCAAAACATCCGGAAACGATCAAAATGCAAGTTGGACACACGGCACAATAACTTTTGATGGTTCGGGTGGCGGTTCAGGTACTTTTATCAGACCTGGAGGTACCGATAATCAAAATATTACGGTATCTGTCTCTCCTGATGGGTTTGTAACAATGAACGGTACTGATATGAATGGTTATATAAGTGCAGACAAGCAATCGTTGATATTTACCATGACCGATAATGGTGGATATATGCTTTTCAGTATGCAAAAAGTAAATACCGCCAGCACTTATACCTCTGCCGATTTGAGTGGAAAATGGCAAATGCACTCACTGACCACAAGCCAACCTGGCAATTCATCCCTTGGTGGATGGACGCGTGGAGTGTTATCTGAAAGTATTATGGGAAGTTCTGTTTCCAATTTAGTGGAAAATGGAGTTTCGCAAAATCAACAAGATGTCTCTTTTTCTATTTCTTCTACCGGCGAAATTACCGCTCCCGGGAAAGATTTACACGGATATATGAGTGCCGACAAACAAACTATTTACTTTACAAAAACTCAAAATGGAAGCTCTGTAAACGGTTATTTACTGATGGTTTTGCAAAGAGATAACACCACCAGCGGAGATCTGGGCTTGGAAGTTCAATTTACGGATAATAACAACGGTTGGGCTTCAGTATTTAATGTGTACACAGGTGGTGCACAACTGTTTCGTAGTGCAAATGGTGGCACAAACTGGAATCCATTTCCTATCAGCATGTTAGGCTTTTTCCATTTTGTGGATGCATCCAACGGTTGGATGGTTGGAAGCAGCAGTTCAGTGGACAATATAAACACCATTTACCATACTACCGATGGTGGTAGCACATGGACACCACAGTTCACTCAGACTCTCTACAATGGAGCCAATGTCTCTTTCAACGCCATCTATTTTTCTGATTTAAATCATGGTTGGGCTGTAGGAAATGCCGGTGAAGTGATAAAAACCACTGATGGTGGCACCACATGGACATGGGTAACCAATACTGGCATGACAACCTCATCGGCCAGCAGAGCTGTCTATTTTCTTGATGCCAACACAGGTTGGATTAGCAGCGGTGTGGAAAGTACAGAGGGAGTCGGTACACAATTTGTGCTGGCAACAAAAGACGGAGGTACTACTTGGTCAGCACTATCTACCCCTGTGACAAATTCTATTTTCAGTCTTGCCTTTGTGGATGCAAACCATGGCTGGATCACAAGCGATAAAGGACAGATAGCCCGCTTAAGCCAAAATTCCATCAATATCGCAGCAGGAGGTTTGTCGGCTGCACTGACTGCTGATCAAAAAAGCACTGTCACCGGACTTGCAATTACAGGCACCATGGATGCACGCGATTTCAAATCGCTACGTGATGAGATGCCATTGCTTTCGTACATTGATTTAAGCGGTGTCAGTGTGGTGGCTTATTCCGGCACGGGAGGCACCTACGACAACAATATTACCTACATCAACTATCCAGCGAATACCATTCCGCAACGGGCATTCTACAATGTTTCTACCTTAGCTGGAAAGACCAGTCTTATCTCATTTGTATTTCCGGCGGCGACAACAGCTATTGACTCTTATGCATTTTGTAGAAGCGGCTTAACGTCAATCAATATCCCATCCACAATAAATACGATAGGATTCGATAGTTTCTATTCAAATATCAATCTAGCCTCAGTCTCCATTCCTTCGTCGGTCAATATAATTGACAAATGGACTTTTGCTTATTGCAGTAATTTGAAGAATATCAACATTCCTTCTTCAGTAAGCACTATAGGATATGCTGCATTTTACAATTGCGGGTTGAATAGTATTTCTCTTCCCGATGGTCTTACAACCATTGACAAGTATGCTTTTCAGAAGTGTGTCTCCTTAAACAACATTACGTTGCCCAAAACATTGGCATATGTAGGTTATTGCGCATTTGCATTCACTACTAATCTCAATTCATTCAATATTCCAAGCGATAATCCAAACTTCTCGGTGAATGATGGTGTATTGTACAACAAAGCCGGAACACATTTAGTGGCATATCCAAATACACATTCCAGTATGTTCAATATTCCCACCGGAGTAGCTGTGATTGATACTGCTGCATTTGAAGGTGCCATATATCTGAACAATATCACAATACCTCCAACGGTCACAAAACTATCGAAAGAGGCATTTTACTATTGCACCAACCTGCAGTCTGTAACTATCCCTGCATCGGTTACAGAAATTCAAGGTTCTGTATTTTACTCTTGCACAAACTTAAACAGCATTCATGCCAAAGCCACTACTCCTGTTGATTTAACCGCATCCATTAATAATAATGTGTTTTATAATGTCAGCAAAAGCAGTTGTACGCTCTATGTACCTGCCGGTTCTAAAACTCTATATCAGGGTGCTGTGCAATGGCAGGATTTTACAAACATAGTGGAAGAAATTACCTATACGGTCAAGGTACCGGTGGGAACAAATGCTTGTTTCATTGCCGGTGATATGAACGGATGGAGTTTCACTCCAATGACCATGCTAGATGCTACACATTATACCATAACTATCCCCTCATCGACAAGTTATGGATACAAATACTGCAGCGGTCCGTCATGGGCTTTTCAGGAATTAGACGCAAGTGGAAATTCCATTTCAAATAGAACATACTCAGCAAACGACATCGTGGCAAGATGGCAGCATGTATTTGACCCTGCAAATCCGCCATCAAGCATGACTTATTCGGTTACCGTACCTTCCGGTACCAATGCGTGTTATATAGCCGGTGATATGACTAACTGGGCCTTCACATCCATGACCAAACTGGACGACACTCACTACACCATTTCATTGCCCTCTTCCTCAGACTTTAACTATAAGTACTGCAGTGGTGCTAGCTGGGATTACGTGGAAGTAAAAGCCGATGGTAATGACTTGCCAGGTAACAGAACCTATGCTGCAAGTGATGAGGTAGCAAGATGGAAAGCAATACCGACAGGAATGAATACTCTTGATGCCGACAAACTCTCGCTTTATCCAAATCCTGCTACCGATGGTTTCTATATTGATACAAAATATAATTCTACGACTGTGTCGATATATGACCTGAGCGGAACCCTGGTGCTTGCAAAATCGGTTACGGGAAAGACCTATATCGATATTACCGCCTTGCCACAAGGTATCTATATTGTAAAAATAAATACCGAAAACGGCGTTGCAGAAAAGAAGTTGGTGAAGCAGTAACATCAATAAGAAAAATGGCCTTATCCAATTCTACAGAGGCCACAAAAAAAACCACGGAGAGAAACGCACCTCTCTTCGTGGTTCTACATCAACAACATTCTACGAACGCTTAAAGAATAAACACATGAAAAAGATTTTTATCACATTCGTTTTTTGTGCTTTTGCGATGAATAGCTTTGCACAATATTCTTTTGGAGTAAAATATTATCCTTCAGCTAAATTTCAATCTGTAGATAAACAAATTTATTCATTTGATTTTGGCTATACCAATAGGCTATCCAAAAACTCCATTTTTTCTTCAGAAACTTTGTTTGGATTCGATTATTTTGATAATGCGATTAAATCAGGAAATATCAACGTATTATTTTTCATCCCTTATGCCTATAGCTTACGAGAGAAAGAAGGAATTTGCGTTTCTCCCGGGATTGCATTAGGCGTAAATTTTGATAGCACCCCAAATTATTCATTTATTGTAACCCCCCAATTGAGCATAATTATCCCTGTTAATAAAGAAAATTACCACTATCTCAATATCAAAGCCGGCTACGAACTATCTACAAACAGTGCTGTGCTTAATAAAGGCTTGTTTATTCGACTTGGTTACGATATATGGTAAAACTCAAAGAAGTTATTTTGAGATAATTGTTTGGTATTAATGTAGAATTTAAAATGCAAAGCAACTTTGGTTACTTTGATACTTTTTTCACCTCTGATTCAACCATTATGCTACTTAACCACTCCTCATTTCAATGAACAATATGCTTACAAAAATGATATTAACTATGAACAACAGTCATTTTTTATTTGCAAAACTGCTATTCGTAATTCTGTTTTGCACGGTAACTGTTATTTATACGCAAGCTCAATCTGATGAAGCAAAAAAATATTACGACCGTGGACAAGCTGCAATTGAGCTGGCACAGACGCAAGCCGATTACAATGCTGCCATTGCAGAATTTACGAAAGCGATAAACCTTGCTCCGAATTGGGCCGATGTATATTTTGCATTGGGTCAGGTGCAGGAGAAAATTGAAAACTATGCCGATGCCATTACCAACTATAAGAAATATCTGGCATTAGCGCCTACTGCATCCAATGCTGCAACCGTACAAACATTCATAAACAAGCTAGAATACCGGTTGGATAAAGCCAATGAAAAGAAAAAAATAATGGATGTGCTTACAAAGTGGAATATACCCGGGAGTTATATCAAATTCTCAAAAACCGGAAATGATGGAAGCCGTGTAAAGAAGTTTATTCTGACAGGAGATCGATTAGACGTAATTATAGATGAACAGCCATTACCAGTTGAATTTGATGGCAGGATACTGAAGTTTAAATATGTATTTTACCACTGTCCTGGATTACCCGAATCACATTATTGCATCTCTGATGTTACAATAACAGGTGAATTGATTTCTGCATCTCCGATTAAATTCAAAATAGTTGAGGAATGGAAAAACAGGGGCAATGGTAAAACGGATATTTATAATTCCGAATGGCTATTTTCGGAGTAATACAAATAACCACATGAAGAAGATTTTGATCACATTCGTCAAACTATGATTCAACCATTATGTCACCCAACTACACCTCGCGTCAACAAAAAATCTACGAAGACTACAGTCCACTCAGCGACGAAAAACTCCTGTCAATTGTAGCCAACAGACGGGCATACAATAGCGATATCATTCCTGTGATTAAAGACATATTGTATGAAAGAGGCCTTACTGAAAATCCGGGGATTGCGATTGTAGCCAAACTGGAAATTGTGGTGGATGAAAAGTCCGCTTTTATCCGTCAATGTATTTATAATAAAAAACTTACCGAACCTATCATTATCGGAGAGTTGGAAAACGAATTTGATATTTCCACCGCCGAGGCTGAAAAAAGCATACACTCTGTTTATGCGGAGGAGAAAAAGCAATTGAAGCAACGTTATTTTGTCGATCAACCCACCGATAAAAAAGCAATTTTATTGGCCGTGCTGAGCATTGCAATCGGCACTATGATTTTGATTATATTGCCTATTCTAAAAGAAATGCAGATAGACGAAGCGACTTTAGTCAGTTTGACATCTCTACTTAACCTTGCAGCTATTGTAATATATATTGCGGGAATTGGATATGTCATTATACGAAGTAATAAGCTTTGTAAGAATGTGTTGAAATGGGCGATTGCTTCAATATTGGTGCAACCGATTACCTTATTTGTGCTGGCATATTCACAATATACCTATCCTGACACGCTGCAAAAGCAAATTGAACCACTCAGACACGTATTACGGGAACAGTTGGAACAATTGAACAAACTTGATGATGATTATATTGCACAACGGAATGCAGTGAAACAAAAAATTGAAGAGAAATTTTATGTGCTCATTTACAATGCGTTTATTCTTAATAACCCTGTTTCAAAAAAAGCATCGGCAACATTTACATCGACTAACCAAGATTAAAATCTTCCGACAATGAAAAAATCATTTTCACTATTAGCTTTGCTCATG
>Ga0302285_10002268_pt1 | contig 10768 bp, 11 predicted proteins | sample III_Fen_E2_2_FD_200455 | JGI IMG/M metagenome (GOLD analysis project Ga0302285, IMG submission 200455) | Peat permafrost microbial communities from Stordalen Mire near Abisko, Sweden - III_Fen_E2_2 | ecosystem: Environmental > Terrestrial > Soil > Wetlands > Permafrost | place: Sweden: Abisko...
AAGATGCCCTATATAGGTTGGGTGCAAGAAGGGATTCTTCCACACACACAAGATATATTTGGTATTGGATATAGCAGAAGAAATAATAGAATTATTATCCCTCATAAGTATTGGTGTGGAAATGAGAACGATTATGTGGGCGTCATTGGAAGAACCTTAGTCAAAAATTATGATATGTTTGATATCCCTAAATATTTTCCATTACAAAATTTTCCTAAAGGTATGAATATTTACGGATTACAAGAAAACTATCAAGGTATTCAAAAAGCAGGATATATAAATATTTTTGAATCTGAAAAAAGTCCCATGAAAAGGCATAGTAGATTAGACTATACAGGAGTTGCTTTGGGAGGGCATGAGATCACAGAGGAACAGGCAAAAATATTAATAGGATTAAATGTTGACATAATAATTCAAATGGATAGTGATATTCCAATACATCACGTTAGGAATTTATGTGAGAAGTTTTATGGTATAAGACCATGTTACTATGTTACAGATAGTTTAGGACTTTTAGGAGATAAAGAAAGTCCTGCTGATAAGCATAATAAGGTATATATGGCTTTATTTAATAGAAAAGTTGAGTATAACGAAAAGGAACATCAAATATATTTAAAAGAAGAAAGGGATAGAAATGGGAGAGAGAAAAACTAAAGAACAAATAAAAAGACTTCAAAAGAAATATAATGTAGATAGATTGTGGTCATGGAGTAGATATAACTCTTATAAGACAGACCCTTATGGATTTATGCTTCATTATATAAAGCATGAACCTGAAACTCGGCAGAATATATACGGTGTATCGGGTGGCATATGTCATGATATACTAGAGCAATTTTATTTAGGTGAAACTACCTATGAAAACATGGTCAATATGTATGAAGACAGATTATTTGAAATGAATGTTGCTGATCTAAAATATGATAGAAACGATGAAGAAAAAAATAAGAAAATTGCCAAAAAATACGAAACATGTATGCGGTTGTTTTTTCAAGAACACGTTCCTGTTACAGCAAACGTAAAGACAGAGCAGTTTGTTATAATAAAAGTAGGAGAATATGTCTTCCAAGGTTATATAGATTTTGTACATAAGGAAGAAGATAATTACATAGTTACAGATTTTAAAACCTCAACTATCTATTCAGGGGCTAAGATATTAAAAGAAGGTGGACAGCTTATTCTATATGCTGAGAGTTTAATTCAAAAGGGAGTGCCATTAGAAAACATCCTTTGCAGATGGAATTTTCTTAAATATTGTACTGTTCAAATGACTCTTAAAGGCAAAGTTAAAGAAAAGGGACTACATAAGACAAAAACAACAAAGTCATTAAGACAGGAATGGGTTAGTGACATTTCTACGAATATGAAAATGTGGCTTAAAGAAGCAGGATATGAAGAATTAGAGATAGAAGATATTGTGCAGACAGCAATTGAAAATAATACATTAGAAAATCTACCTGAACATATAAAAAATAAATATTCTGTAGATGATTGTTATGTGTATGTGCCAATCACACAGGAAGTAATAGACGAATTGAAATCTGATATTATTAATACATTAGATGAGATAGTTGAAAAAGAAAAGGAATATGCAAAAACTAAAGACGATAGTTTATTTTGGACAGAGATTGATAAAAGTAAAGAGTATTATTTTTACGCATTATGTGGATATAATAGATCACAACATAAGCCTTTTGATGAATATCTGAAAGATATTGAAATGTTTATGAACAACACAAAAAAAGTTGCCGAAGAAGATAGTGAAGATATGGATTGGTTGACAGACCTCTAAGTATGATATATAATTAATAATGAAAGGAGTTGAGAGAATGCAGGAGTTTACGGTATTACCCAAAAATATTGATGAGATTTTAAGAAGTCTAGCACATCAGAATTATCATAGACATAGTTCTTATTCAAATTCATCTACTCCCGACTCAGCTACATTTAATGAAGATTATGCTAAGAGAGCAAAAGACCTCAAACATGGTATACTTAGTAGCTGCGAACATGGTTATCAAGGCAACTATTGGGAAGCATATGGATTAGCAAAAGAATATGATCTGAAGTTTATATTTTGTGCAGAAGCATATTGGGTTAAAGATATGCATGAAAAAGATAGAACAAATGGTCATATTATTTTAATTGCTAAAAACGAAAATGGTAGGAGAGCTATTAATAAGGCATTGTCAAAAGCCAATAGAGATGGATATTTTTATAAGCCAAGATTAGATGTTGAAACAATATTGTCCTTACCAAAAGATGATGTCTTTATTACAACTGCATGTGTAGCCTTTTGGAAATATGAAGATATTGATGAAATTGTATTAAAACTACATAAACATTTTCAAAGCAATTTCATGTTAGAAGTTCAATATCACAACACTGAACTTCAAAAAGAAACAAATAAACATATTTTAAGATTGCATAATAAATATGGCATTAAATTAATAATGGGTTGTGATAGTCATTACATACACGAAAAACAAAAGAAAGACAGAGAATGTATCCTAAAATTTAAAGGGATTCACTATGATGACGAAGATGGGTGGTTCATGGATTATCCGTCTTCATATGTGGCATATCATAGATTTAAGAAACAAGGTATTTTAACTGATTTAGAGACATTAAATGCAATCAATAACACTAATTTAATATTAGAATTTGATGATATATTCTTAAATGACGATATTAAGCTTCCCACATTATATCCTGACAAAACTCAAAAAGAAAAGAACGAGATATATAAAAAATTAATAATGAAGGAATGGAAAATATACAAAGAAGAAAATCATATTACAAAAGATGAAGAAAAAGTATATATGAAGGGTATCAGAGAAGAAGTTAAAATTGTTATGAACACTAATATGGCAGATTACTTCATACTCGATTATTACTTAGTAAAAAAAGGGCTTGAAAAGGGTGGAGTAATCACTAAGTCAGGTAGAGGTTCGGCAGTATCATTCTTCACAAATACATTATTAGGATTTAGTAATGTAGATAGATTTATAGCTCCTGTCCATCTATTTCCTGAACGTTTTATGAGTGAATCAAGGATATTGGAAACAAAATCATTACCCGATATAGACATGAATTTGGGTACGGTAGAACCATTTGCGGAAGCTCAAGAAGAAATCTTAGGTGAAGGACATTCTTACCCTATGATCGCCTACGGAACACTTCAGGTGAAGGCAGCTTGGAAGATGTATGCAGGAGCAAACGACATTAAACCTGAATTATCAGATATAGTATCCAAACAAATCGAACAGTATGAAACAGATTTAAAATATGCCGACGATGATGAAAAAGATACTGTGGATATAAAAGATTATGTTTCGGCTGAATATACTCAGCTATTAGAAGAAAGTAAAATATATCAAGGCATTATAGATAATAAGAAAAAACATCCTTGCGGGTACTTAATATATAGTGGAGATATAGAATCCGAAATAGGATTGATTAAGTGTAAAAGTGAAACTACCAAAAAAGAGTATATGGTTGCTTTGATAGATGGAAAAATGGCAGACAAATATAAATATCTTAAAAATGATCTGTTGAAAGTTGATGTCTCATTGGTAAATAACTTAATAGCAAAGAGAATAGGAATAAAAGAACCAACTATTAGACAACTATCAAAAATCGTAGAAACCGATACTAAAGTATGGGATATTTATAAAAATGGCTTTACTATTGGAATCAACCAATGCGAGAAGAAAAGTACAACTAAGAAAGTACAAAGGTATCTACCGACAAATCCTGCGGAGCTATCTTGCTTTATAGCTGCAATTAGACCTTCGTTCCAATCAATGTATTCCATTTTTGAGAATAGACAAGATTTTGAGTATGGAATTAAAAGTTTTGATAATGTTATTCAAACAGAATTTATAAAAGATTCATTTATCTTCTTTCAGGAACAGATTATGGGAGCATTAAACTTTGCAGGAATACCTCTTGATGAAACAATGACCATAATAAAAGCAATTAGTAAGAAGAAGAAAAAACTGATAATGTCTTATAAAGAACGTTTTGTTGAAGGTTGTTCTCATAAGCTTATGGAAGAAGAAACATCTTTAATTGAAGTTGCTAATGAGTTGAGTTCAAGGGTATGGCAGATCATAGAGGACTCGGCTTCATATGGATTTAATGCTTCCCATGCCTATTGTATGGCTTGTGATAGTATGTACGGAGCTTATTACAAAGCCAACTATCCTTATGAATTTTATGAAGTTATGCTCAATGTATTTTCCAAAAAAGGTAAAAAAGACAAAGTATCGTTATTTACACAGGAAATGGAATTGGCTTTTGGTATCCATTTAGGAGATTTTAAATTCGGTTTGAATAATATTCAATACACGTTTGACAAAGAAAATTCTTTTATTCATCCTGCATTGGTAGGAATCAAAGGTATAGGAATTAAAGATGCTGAAGAACTCTATAGTTTGGCAAAATCACATAAGTATGACAGTTTCTTGGAAATTGTTAAAGATATAAAAGCAGCAACATCGGTAAACGATGGAAAATTAAAAACATTAATCAAATTAGATTACTTTAGTGACTATGGAAAATCACAAAAGTTATTAGATTTGTTAGATATATACAATAATCTAACTGATAGAAAACAAATTAGTAAAGATCAATTAGATAAATTCGGATTAAACACAGAATTAATGAACAAATATTCCAATAAAAAAACGGAAAAACTCTACAAGGAAATTAATATAGAGGGAATTATAAAAGAATTAACTGATAAAGTAGAAGATAAAGACGTAAAATTAAAAGAAAAATTGCAAACAGAATTAGAATTGCTTGGGTATCTTTCAACTAAAATGCCTTCATTAACTGAGAAATTAGGATTTGTTATGAAAGTAGATAAATATGAAAACAAGAAGTCTTTTACATTTTATGCTACTGTATATGATATTAAAACAGGAAAAGATATTAGATACCGTATAAGCGATTATTTAACATATATGGATTATCCTTTCGCAGAAGATGATGTAATTAAAATCTGTGAAACTCGTAAAACAAAGAAAAGACAAAGAGATGGTAAAATAGTAGAGAATGAATTTAATAATATGTTGGATTGGTATGAGATTTATTAGTCTTGTGCCAATCTTATCATGCAAGGAGTGAAATAATGGCAGAAAATACAATAGAATTTAAAGCTGTCGTATCCGCATCAAGATATATAAGTGATGAATTTAAAATATATGTAGTTGATGTAGATACAATAAAATATCCTGATGTTAAGCCTAATAAGAGCGGTGATTTCATAATTGTAGGGAATATTCCTTCACTTGTTCCAAATACAGAGTATGGCATTAAGGCTAAAATTGAGATAAACAAAAATTTCGGCATACAATATAAAGTACAAAATATAAAAGTTGATAAACCAACAACAGTAGAAAGTTCAAGAAAATTCTTATCTGAAATTTTAACTGATAAACAGACAAATACATTATTAGATGTATATCCAAATATAATTGACAAGGTTACAAAAAATGATTTAGATGATATTGATCTATCTAAACTCAATGGAATAGGAGATTTCATATTTGATAAGATCAAAACAAAGATAATTGAAAACTTCTGTCTCATTGATTTAGTAGATAAATTCGGTGGATATATAGAATTGTCAATTATCAAAAAGTTATATGATAAATATAGTTCTCCGAAAATCATTGAAAATGAATTGAGAAAAGACCCTTATTCTTCTTTGTGTAAGTTATCAAGGGTAGGCTTCAAAACAGCAGATGCTATATTAATTAATTTAGAAAACTATAAGAAAGAAAAGGAAGGCAAATCTTACTTCCCGTTTGAATTAAAGACTTCAAAACAAAGAATGAATTCTTGCTTAAATTATATACTTGAAGAAAATGAATCAAGTGGAAATACAAAAATGACAATTGAAAGAGCAAGAATGGAATGCAAAACTTTAGTTCCTGAATGTATTACCTTATTCGTAGAAGTTATCAAAGAAAATGAAGATATTCATATTGATAGTGCCACAAAGACTATCTCAACTAAAGAAGCTTATGATACAGAGTTATATATTGCTTTATGCATAGTTAAATTAATAGGAACAAAAACTACATGGAATTTGCCAACGGAATTATATCGTGAAGTTGAAGGCTTTAAAATGACAGATGAACAAATGAAAACCTTAGACATGATGTGCGAAAATAATATTGGACTACTTACGGCTTGTGCAGGATCAGGAAAAAGCAGTAGCGTTCAAGGATTAATTACTATGTTAGAAGACAACGACAAGAGCTATATCCTTATGACTCCTACAGGGGCAAGTAGTGAAGTCTTATCAGATTTTACGGGCAGAGAGGCAGGGACAATACATAGGCAACTAGGCTATAATCCGTCTGAAGGTTGGGGCTATAATTCAGATAATAAACTTACTCAGGATGTAGTCATAATAGATGAGTTCTCTATGGTGGATATATACCTATTCAAGCACGTTTTAGATGCTATAGATTTAGACAAGACTAAACTTTTATTGGTATTTGATAGTTATCAGTTAGCATCTGTGGGTTGTGGGAATATTGCTCAAGACTTGCTTTCAAGTGAAATTGTACCTACAACGCTGCTAACTCATATATTCAGATATAATGAAGGTGGGCTAATGCAAGTTGTAACTCATATTAGAAACGGGGAAGAATTTTTACCTTCTAATTTCACAGGAACTAATATATTTGGTTCTAAAAAAGACTTTATATTTAGTGAAGTATTCCAAGAAAAGATTCCTACTCAGGTATTAAAAATATATGATAAATTACTGTCCAGAGATGGATATGGTATAGAAGACATAATGATATTATCCTCACAGAATAAAGGTGATTATGGCACGAAGGCAATAAACAAAATGATACAATCTGTATTGCAGAAAAAGAATGTTACTAAGTTCATTATGCGTGGAGATACTAAATTCCATGAGGGCGATAAAGTAATTCAGACAGTAAATAACTATAAAGCAAAAGACATTCATGATGATGAAACGAACATTTTTAATGGTAACGTAGGGATTGTTTCAAAAGTAAAATGGGATGAAATTGTAGTTACATACAAAGGCAATAAACATCTAGTTTATAGCAAAGAAGATTTATCACAGCTAGATTTAGCTTACTGTATATCCGTTCACCGTTCTCAAGGAAGTGGTTGTAAACAGATCATAGTAGTTGCTCCTAAAGCTCATACTTATATGCTTAATTCTAATTTATTGTATGTTGCAGGAACAAGAGCAAAAGAAAGGGTGTTTATGTTAGGCAATATTCCTACTGTAAATAGGGCAATAAAGAAAAAGGAAAACCTTCAGAGGGATACATACTTACAAGGATTGCTCTATCTTGACAAATAATTAATAAACAATTATTGTAATGAGTTTTACAACTTGTAATTAAATAAAAATGTGGTATAATTAAGCTAATTATATAATAGGAGGTCGATAATATGTCAACTACAATCAAAAATTTACCAAAAGAAACCTACGACAGAATGGTTAAAAGTTTAGAAACTTACCCAATCGAAGGTGACGAAGAATCGATAATTGTAAATGTTCCTCTTAAAATTATTATTGGTAAAGATTATATTCGGTTGCAAGAACCTCTCATGGGAGATTTAATTAATAAGGATAAGTTGGGACTGTGATTCTACAGTCCTTAAACTTGAAGTGTTGACTTATAATTAATAATATGATATTATTATAAATGTAAGGTAAGCAAATAATAAAATGAAAGGTAGGTAGAAATTAATGGGAATAGATTATTTAGTTTGTGTGAACAAAGATTGCGGTGAAGGATTTCCTGACGTTGCAGATTATGTTTCTTGTGAATGTGGAAAAAATTGATGTTCAGATTTATGTGCTAAAGATGATGGATACATAGAGGAAAGCTGTGCAAGAGGAATAGAAATTGAAGATAATGAATGTTATACAGTTTGTTGGAACTGTGAAAACCTTATAGAATCATCTTGCAAATATTGTCGAGGTGAAGATTTTTCTGATAGTGAATTATTAGAATTTCTGCTTAGAACTTCAAATATGAACAGGGAAGAATTGGTGTCGGAATATATAAATTTTAGAATACATAATATGAAGGAGGGTAAATAATGTTATTAACAATTAACAAGAAAATATACATAGAGACAGATGCCTTAAATTATAATGTCATGGAAAAGACAAAAATCAAGACGGGTGAAAAAGCAGGACAGGATGGAACACCAAAAGTACTTGGACACTTCCCATCGCCTGACGGTGCATTAAAGTTTTTATTAAGAAGAACTGTAAAAATGAGCAAGGCACAGGATAATATGCAGCAGGTCATTGATGAGTTAAGAAGAATTGAAGATGAAATTGATAAAGCTCTTGCACCTTTACATTTGAAGTAGGTGATAAAATGTCTTACTGTGAGCTAACAAATATTGAAGAAATAAAGCTTAAAAGAGTTGAAGACGGGTTGTTCTCTTTAGAAATAGATACTGATATTTATATGGGAATTGATTCGGACACAACAAAGAAATGTACAATAAAAGCTGGTTTATGCAGAATTAGTGAAAAGGTTAATATCGACAGAAAACTTGGATGGGTACTTGATGGTGATGTTGCATACGAGGACTATAATATTCCATTAAATATACAATTATTGTCAGATAAGAACGATAAAGTAATATTTACTATTGATGTGCCTGATTAACTTTGATTTGGTCGATTTTGAGCCATATACTATCATGTCTAACGTTTTAAGGTGGCTGTATGAGGCTGTATACGAGCAGAAATCGACTAAAAACACGATAAAATAGCAATTTTATTGGGTTCAATAAAAAGGAGGAAATTATGACAATTAAAGAATTAAAAGAGGAATTAAACAAGTTTGACGATAATGATTTAGTTATAATGTCAAAAGATGGAGAAGGAATAGGAATTAGAGAGCTAACATTTAAGTATATTGAAGCAGGATATTCCGAAGAAGATTTACTTGAAAATGGTGTTAATGCGATAGTTTTATATCCAACCAATTAAGGAGGATTTCATGGGACTTACTATAATGGGAAATGCAGAACTGACATCAGAACAAATGGCAAAATATCTGTTATCTAAAAATGCTTCACCTTCGATAGATATAGCTGTTGAAGAACTGACACAGTTGTATTTAGACATTGGTAGATCAGAAGGTGTAAGAGGGGATATTGCATTTTGTCAGTCGCTAGTCGAAACAGGATGCTTCAGGTTTGGAAACATTGTTACAGCAGATATGCATAATTACGCAGGATTAGGAGCTACGGATAATTCCAAACAGGGTACAGGTGGCAGATTCCCTGATGCAAAGACTGGTATATTATCGCAGATACAACACTTGAAGGCGTATGGAAGCACTTTGCCACTTAATACAACATGCGTGGATGGTAGATTTAAATTGGTTACAAGGGGAATAGCACTAACATGGAATGATCTGTCAGGTAGGTGGGCGAGTGATAAATCATATGGTACTAAAATAATGGCTGTTTATGATGCTATTAAAAGTATAAAGGTTGTAGCAAAACCTGTAGAAACCGTGGAACCTAAGTCGTCAACTGTTCCCGCCTTCATACATAATGTGATGAATTGCTAGTAGAGGCTAATTATAAGGAGATGATGATGTGCAAGATGTTAACTGTCAAAAATGCGGAAAGCTTTTAGGTCAAGTAAATATTATGTACTCTTTAACGATTTGCAAGGGACACGTTATGTTTTATTGCATGGAGTGTAAAAGGTGGGAAATTGTTTATTAAACACTCCGAAACATCTGAATAAATGGCGAGCAATTCACAATTAAGGGAGTTGGTAAAGTTTGAAGATATTGGTAGCTTGTGAAGAATCACAGGCGGTAACGATTGAACTTAGAAAATTAGGGCATGAAGCTTATAGCTGCGACACAGAAGAATGTAGCGGTGGGCATCCAGAATGGCACTTGCAGCAGGATGTTACACCATTGTTAAAAATGAAGTGGGATATGATTATAGCTTTTCCACCTTGCACACATCTAACTAACGCAGGCGCAAGGCATTTATATAAGGGCGGTGTATTAAACCAAGAGCGATACGAAAAAGGTTTAGAGGGCAAAGAGTTCTTTATGCAGTTTTATAATGCTGATTGCCCAAGAATAGCAATAGAAAACCCTACACCAAGCAGAATATATGAACTTCCTGAAAAAACGCAAGTTATACAGCCGTGGCAGTTTGGGCATCCATTTACAAAGCGAACGCAGTTATGGTTAAAAGGGCTGCCACCACTTGAAGCAACGGATGTTGTAGAGCCTGAACGGACATGGTGTCCATCTGGGTCATATTCAAAGAAACATGGTGAGAAACACAGAGGAATGTTCACTACTGACAGAGCGAAAAACAGAGCGAAAACCTTTGAGGGAATAGCAAAAGCAATGGCAATTCAGTGGACGAGTTAGGAGGTAAAACTGTGAAATATTTGTTTACTAAAAGATATATAAATAAATATACCAACAAGGAACGCTTCAAGCAAGGTCAAACACTTGAAGTGAAAGGTATAAGGGTTGTTGATGGTAACGGGATGTGGATATTTGATGTAGATAGCGTGACAGCAAATAGATATGGGAAAATTATTGAATAGCAATTGCTCGCAATTCAAATATACGGTGAAACAAATAAAAATATTATACATATAAAAAGGGGATAAATATTATGAATAAAAATATTAAAAGAATAGCAGTTGCTTTGGCATTGATCATTACGTTGGGGGTTCCAATGACAA
>Ga0302285_10002269_pt1 | contig 10768 bp, 7 predicted proteins | sample III_Fen_E2_2_FD_200455 | JGI IMG/M metagenome (GOLD analysis project Ga0302285, IMG submission 200455) | Peat permafrost microbial communities from Stordalen Mire near Abisko, Sweden - III_Fen_E2_2 | ecosystem: Environmental > Terrestrial > Soil > Wetlands > Permafrost | place: Sweden: Abisko...
ATTCGCTCATTGTAGGGTATGGGATATATCCAAATCTAGATGTCTACACAACAAGGGAAGCCACTTCCACAGAGATTATGCAGTTCCACAGCAGTGAGTATGTAGAATATCTCTAGAACTATGTATCTAACAATAAGATTGAGATTCTAAAGGCGATTGGAGGAACATTACCAGAAACCAATGAAGCTGATAAAGATAATATATTCAAAAAGAACCGGTTTAAAATAGGCATCGAGTATGACTGCCCCTAATTCGATGGTCTATATACCTTCAGCTAGCTATCTACAGGTTAGAGACATATATTGTCAGAGGGGCTGTGATAAATTTAAAATCAGAAAATTCTTGATATTTTTTTCAAAAATTTCTCTTCTTCATTTTAAAGGACATTTTTGGAAATATCATTGGTACTTTTCTTCCACAGGTGGCTCCATCGACGCAGCGAATCTGATAATCCAAAACCAAGCTGACATTGCCATCAACTGGGGCGGTGGACTTCATCATGCGAAAAAATCTGAAGCAAGTGGATTCTGTTATGTAAACGATATCGTCATTTGCATCTTAGAGCTCTTGAGAGTCTACTAGCGAGTGCTTTATATTGACATTGATGTGCATCACGGTGATGGCGTCGAAGAAGCCTTCTACACTACAAACAGAGTCATGACTGTGAGTTTCCATGAATTCGGGGAGAATTTCTTCCCATACAGAGGAAGCAGAACATAAAAAGGTGAAGGAATTGGGAAAAACTACGCACTAAATGTCCCTCTGCAACCAGGAATGGATGACGATACGTATCGGGAACTGTTCAAGAGTGTGATGGACAGAGTTATGGATGTATTCAGGCCAGATGTAGTGGTGTTCTAATCTGGAGCAGATAGTCTAGCGAATGATAAAATTGGAGAATTTAACTTGTCGATAAGGGGTCATGGTAGTTGTTTAAAGCACATGATGGGGTTTAACATTCCAATGGTTGTGCTTGGAGGAGGTGGCTATACGATTTAAAACGTGAGTCGTTGTTGGGCATATGAGACAGGGTTACTAGTTTAGATGGAGATTGATGGGAAAATTCCTCTAGGTGATCCGTTTATGAGTAGTTACCAGAATTAATAGATGTTGCATTTGCCGACTAGGAGTATTGAGAATATGAATAAACCATATGGGCTGAATATACTTTTATAGGATATTTTTAAGCAACTCAAGGAGATTGAACCAGTACCTGGGATGTAGTTTCATTTAGTGCCAAAGAAAACGTTTAATACTGAGAAATTGGTTTGTAGAGATAAGGAAGGCGATGATAAAGAAAGTGCAATTTCTGAAGAAAGTGAAGATGAAGATGAAGGAGATGATGTTTATCATAAGAATAAGTAGAATGGAATACATTGTCAAGATATTTGGAGTAATTAAGTGTAATTTATAGGAGAATCTGGTTAATAGAGTTCAGAAAAAAAGAAGAATTCCTAGCAGATTGATGCTTTTTCAAGAAAAATAACTCTGCTTCTAAAGAAGAAATCCTTTAGTACAGATAAAAAGAACTGAAAAAAAACGTAGAATTTGTAGATATATTAAAAGTTCTTGGATTTACTTCATCTTCAGTTGTAAGTGAGTAAATAAAAATACCGAAATAATTTGAAATCTCTTTCCTTACTTTCATTCTTTCAATTTTTTCTCTTAAAGAAACCCTTCGTTTTATTGATATTTAGCTTCCAAGCAAACTAATAACTAAGGAATTTTTTGTCTAAATACCCTCCTGCTTTCTTGATCCTCAAAAGAGCAAATTATTTTGCTTAGATTCTTTGGAAAAAAATCACTTGTAATTCCTTTAATTTTACACTTTCAATAATTAAAAATTCTTAGAGTCAACTTCAGGTTGAGGCATTTAAAGAGGGGATACTACTTCCCCTTCCTCTTCCTACCCTTCTGTTTATCTTTGTCTGCTGATTCAAATGACTGCTTTTCTTTGCCTCTTAAAATTTTCTAACCAAAATAATTGGCTCTCTTTTTTTTTCAATTAAAATAAGAATTGATTGACTATCAGTCTCTCTGCTGAAATTTCTTATTCCCCATAAAATAAGCTAAATTAGAAAGAAAAAAGAAACTTAGCAAAACCCCCTCCTCCATTATGAACACTAACAAGCGAGTCGCTTATTTTTACAACAACGAGATTGGCAACTATAATTATGGAAAATTTCATTTTATGAACCCAAAGCGCATCTCAATGACTCACTCGCTGATCGTCGGGTATGGTGTCTACAAGGATCTAGATGTATATACAACGAGAGAAGCCACGAAAGAAGAGATCATGTAATTCCATGATTAGGATTATGTAGAATACCTTTCGAATTATGTCTCAAGCACGAAGATCGATTTATTGAGAAAAAATGGATGTTCAGCACCGAATATTGATGTTGATGCAAAGAACAACTTAGAGAAACAAAAGCAATATGGAATCGATTGGCAAGCAGACTGCCCTGGATTCGATGGATTGTATACTTTTAGTCAGCTTTCTACAGGTAAATTAATAATAAAAATAATATATTTTATCAATTTTGGAGGAATAAATCAACTCAAAAAGATGAAAGTGAGTCTAAAATTGAAAGTAGAGAATAAATTTCTATTTCCTAGCTAAGATAATCATGTCCAGGCTCAAAGGAAAGGGTTGTGAGGAAAAATTTATATTAAAAGCAATTTTTGTGTCTCTTTCGCTTTTTGAAAGATTTTGCTTTAGCAGACGTGGAATCCCAACATTCAAATTACTGAACTATTACAGATGAAATTGATTGAAGAGGATAAAGCTGCTAACTTTTAGTTTTAGAATACCCTTTTTGTTGCTTTAGAATGATTTATTTGGCATGAAAAAACTCAATTTCTTTTTGGTTATTCAAGTGTTTTTCAAACCAAATTCCCATCATTACAACACATTTTTCATTATTTTTTCCCTGAAACAATTGATTTTTACAACAAAAGGTGGCTCGATCGATGCAGCTCATTTGATAATCAACAACGCAGCAGATATTGCTATTAATTGGGGTGGTGGCCTTCATCATGCCAAAAAAGGTGAAGCATATGGATTCTGCTATCTCAACGACATCGTTGTATGTATCCTGGAACTCCTGAAGGTATTCCCGCGAGTTCTCTACATTGACATTGATGTGCATCACGGTGATGGCGTTGAAGAAGCATTTTTCACTACTAATCGAGTCATGACTGTCAGTTTCCATGAATTTGGGGAGGATTTCTTCCCAGGAACGGGTGGTTTAAACAGTCTAGGTGAAGGGCTAGGAAAGAATTATGCAGTCAATGTTCCCTTGCGACCTGGAATGGATGATGACAGCTATCGATAGGTGTTCAGAAACGTCATCAATAAAGTCATGGAAGTCTACCGACCAGACGTGATAGTCTTCTAAACCGGTGCAGACAGTCTTGCTAATGATAAAATCGGTCATTTTAACTTATCAATCCGCGGTCACGGAGACTGCTTGACATACATGATGGGTTTCAATGTACCCTTAGTCGTCGTTGGAGGTGGTGGATACACGATTTAGAATGTAAGCCGCTGTTGGGCGTTCGAAACCGGGCTACTTGTGAAGAAAAATCTCAACGGACCTATTCCCGTCGACGATCCGTTCTTCCATTTATATGAAAAACAAAACTTCCTGCATGTGCCTATCTCCCAAGTAGAAAACAAAAATAGTAAGGAAGATTTGAATAAGATTCAAGAGGAGGTATTCAAGTAGCTCAAGGACATCGAAGCTGTTCCAAATGTGCCATTTCATTATGTCCCCAAGACATTTTAATATGATGATGTGGAGTACTTCGAGGAAAATGAGACTGATAAGAATCACGATTACGATGGAAACAACTATAACTAAGATAAGCTGAACGATTACATCAGTGGATATCATTTCGATGAAGAGATATAATAGCTACCTGAAGGGGAAGCAGATACTTTAAGGAGGCAACCATTGTTAGTTGAAAGAAGCAATAAATATGCACACATTTGAAGTTCAAGAAAGAAAAGCATTCAGTTTGGAGATATATTTACGTGTGTTCGTATCTCAATGTATTTTTTGCAAGCTGCTAATATGGTGATGGCTTATCTGATAAGTTCAAAAGTTTGCTAAAAATTGAGTGATTTTTCAAATTATTTATTCTCATTCACTTGCGTATTCTCTTGAAATCATAATCCCAAAATTATGAGCATTTGTACATTACAAAAGCAACTTTCAAACCCATGTTTGAATGTTTTAAAAAAGGGTAGAAAAATAATTATTAAAAACATTTCTCACAATAGAGTTTCTCAGAGAGGCTTACCACACTTTTTTTCAAGATAATTATCTAAAAAACGCAACTAACCAAGATGATTAGCATGGGCTCTGTGACACCTCAGTACGAGAAGCCTCGTAGAAAGCGGGAGTTTAAAGAAGATAAGCTGTTTTCCTTCGAGCTAGGCACTGAAGAAGTCATGAATTTCTTAGATACAATCAGAGCATAAAGCCAGAAACAATTCGATTACATCATGGGCGTAGGGAATAAGATATCCGAACTCGCTAAGAATGAAGATTTAGATGAACTTGAGATTGTTGTCAACAGGAATATTGACATCCTGCCCATGCTAAGGATGCACATCGAAGAAGCGTTTGATTCCGTTCTGCAGTTTAGATTCGAAGGAATTCTAGAGTACTTCCTGGAGAATGGTTATGACTTGAAAGCGAACCAAGCTGATTGCTTATTAGAACTCTGCATTACTTCTAAGTTTTTCGCCGATGATGCTCCACTCTCACTGATGTAGCTCCTTATCAAGCATGGTGCCGATGTAAATGCAATTGAAAAACAAAAATATCGTACGCCCTTGCATTATGCAGCAAAATATGGGATTCTTAGTTTTGTTTAAGAGCTCATCGCAGCTGGTGCTGAAATTGATCCAATTGACTTCAAAAAGAGATCACCTCTGAATTATGCTTTGAAGAAGAAAGCATAGAACGACAACTTCAAGGCGATATGCAAGGAACTACAATCTAAAGGAGGAAGCAAAAAATGGAATGCATATGTACAAGAGAATAATGTGTACTGAAAGAGAAAGATGAAGTTACATGAATTATTGTAAATAGAATATTCAGAAGAGTAAAAGAAACCTTAGGGGATCAAGGTGATGATAATGATCTTGATGTGTTTATCTAAATTCAAAAGATGTGTGTTTTTGCGTGTTTGAAACAGCTTTTTCCATATGATTTAAGTGTTGAAAACCCTGTTTGATATGAATGTAACTGTTTTACATTAGCTTTTTGAAGTGGTAAAGAGATAAGGTGAGTGTTTCGAAGGCTTTAAGAAGGGAGTTGAGGGAGATAGAGAGAAAGAGAGAAAAGGAATTAAAAACTGCTCACTAAGAAGAACAAAAAAATCAAAAAGCAAGAATAACAATTAAACAGTTTTGGAAAATACACTAATTTAAAGGAAAAAATGAATCCAGGTGAAAAGGAAAAGTTTCAGAAATAAATCGCAAACGCCTACGAAGAGTTGATCACTTGCAGGCCAGAGCAGCCACTTGAGCACTTCATCTACTACCTGCTGTCGACTCTACCAGACGAGCAGCGAAACAAGGACTCAATTGTCAGGCAATTCTTCCATTAGTACGCTGAAACATATGCCAAGAACGTTCGAAAAATACTATGAGACATTTGATGAGGAAAAAGTTGGTCGAAGAATTACTTATTAGAAGATTAATTGGAAAAATCAAAGATGCGTGTGTGTAAATTCGATTTTGTAGCTCTAATTGTTATGCCATTTTTTGATATTGTCCTTCCAACTTATTTGCAAATTTATCAGTGTTTGATGTTTCATTTTATTATCTTTCCTGATTCTTAAAAAGTTTGAAAACAAAAAAAGTGGATTTCTCGCTTTAATTTTCTGGCTTGGTGTTGGTTTATTCAACTTCTTTTTGCTTCTCTTGAAGCATAAACAAAAACATAAATTTTGTTCTACTTTGAAACTGATTATTTTCACTTTTGTATTTTCTCACAATTGACTCAATTGATGCTGGTTTAAATTCATAATACTATCAATATCAGCTTGAATCTTCTAAAACGGTATTTCCTTTGGATAGTACCCTACAACTTATCCAGCTTTATTCACAAGAAACTTTGAGAAATCTTCTGAGATCTTCCCTGCATTCAGCAATTTAATATTGAACAGTTCTGAGTGTCTTTTTAGGAATTTATACAATGGATGAGAATACTAGCCATTCACTTCGAGCTTCTATAAAACAGGAAACTTCGCTATGTCCTAATACTTCTTTTCAATAGCCTTGAAATCCTAAGGCTCATTGTGGAATTGATTGCATGGGAAAGCTAGAATTTCAATCTTGTTTTGATTCGTAGCTTTCAAGGCATTGAGTTAGGACATTTACTCTTAGAATTATGGATTCCCAGATCCAGTATTCACAATCAGGATCACCTTATTTTGGGAATAAGCAGACAGCTACACTTCTTTTTTGTCGAGTCCAAGGACGTTGATTTCATTGATTGTTTTATAAGGCGACTCCACGATGTCTCCTGGAAAGATCAGTTTCCGTAACCCAGAGTTTCCCATATAATCTTTTATGACAAACAATGATAATAAATTGTTTTCTTTGTTTTTTTTGGTGGGTTTTTTCAATTAATTTCCCAGTTTTTTGAAGTAATTTCTTTGGAAATCCAAGAATTATTAAGGTAATTAAAGTTGGTTAGACTTAGTATTGAACTTAGTTTTAAGAAGAAGATGGTTTTGAAGAGCTTCCTTTTAGCTATGAGAGTGTTTAAATAAATCTCAAAAATTCTTGGAATAAAATCAGTTAAACACAAAACTCTAGCATAATAGGATAAAAAAATAAATAAAAATAATACATATCTTGGAAAAACATTAACTTTAGAAGAAAAGCTTCTGAGTTTTTTTTTGTTCTGAACATCCCCTAAAACAACTTCTATTCCTTCCTTTGTGCATATTCTCCTACAACTTAATATGGCTTCAAGAGATGTCCTTGGCTTAGATGTTCGTTGAAGCTGTGGCAGTAGCTATGTTGTTTCTCATCTAGAAGAATATCTGATTTGTAATTTCAGAGCTATTTTTATTAAATAGATTGTCACTCAAATTGTAGAATGTTCCAATCGAATACAGCACCATCGAAAAGCTTTAAACCATTAGATTTGAAACTTTCGAGTTTCCAATCCATGCGAACTAAAGGAAAATAAAACAATCTTAAATGAAGGATTCAAACAATTATCTGCATTTTTTTAAACTAATTGTGTCTTACTAATAGTAGGATATAGAATGTGATATTATATCCAACTTCGATGTAATACAACAGAATTGCACAGGTCAGCATTCCTGACCAAAACGATACAAACCCCATGAATACACTTATCAAATCAGCTCCCCACAGCACGAATAAGAAATAGAATGGATCGTTCGTTAGTTGCTTCGAGATTGACTTTGAACTTGTGCAAAAATCACTTCCTTCGTGGGCTATCTGTTTAGAAAAGAAAAAACAATAATAGTTTCAGAATCTTTCTTCTCTCCTTAATCTTTTCTTTTGAACTATCTTTCTTTACTCGAACTACTGTTAGTGAAGAAACTAGGGTGCCTATGCTTTTCCTGCATGGTTTGAATACATCTGCTACAGAAGGCAAGCACACAAATTTGAAGAATCTTTCTGTGTTCCATATTGTAGAATGAATATACGATAAGAACAAATTCAGCAAAGAAGACATCGTTAGCGATCCTATGTGAGTGAAGCTCACACTTAGACACTCCATCAATCCAACTGTGCTCACCTTGCAGAAATACCATTTGCAGCACATGTACTTTTAAGTGTAAAAATCTATTCATGAAATCAGCTAATTAATCATCGAAATCAAGAGATTTTACTGATACTGAGAGCTTGTAGATTTGTTGAGTGGTACTCATCAGCCAAACAGAGTTGAACACCAGCACCCAAGACAGAGCTTAATACAATGGATCGATGATAATTGTTAATCCATCAAGTGTAAGTTTAGAACTCAAGAAATAGAATCCAAAAAAGAGTAATGCCATTTCTGTCAGTAAGACTATCAATAATGTCATTAGAAGACAAAATTAACCATTCATTTCCTGAGAAAACTATGCTGCCATCTACATAATTGGTTGTATTGCAAATCAAAAAAGAAATATGGTCAAGTGAAAATTATTCAGTTGGAATTGTGTTTACCTTCGCAACTTGATCCATAGCGTGAAGTTTCTGATAAAGAAGAAACGATACGACTAGAAATATAAATGCTGCAACACTGAAGGAGATTCCTAGATAAATCCTGATTCAATTTGCAGAAAAAAATTAGAAGAAAAATGTTTCAAAAATGTCATCAAACTTTTTTTCTCTGTAAAGCAATTAATCATACCAATCCCAAATGAACGTGAGAACAGCTAATGTGCAGATTCCGCAGAGGATTAGAAATAGCATGATCATTGAAAAGCAAAATGTGAATCTCATCAGAAATATCTGGAATACAAATCTATTTCAGGTAAGAAATTAGAATTAAAATTCAACAAAATGACTTCACAATTATTACAATAAAAAATATCTTTTTTATTATTCTTACCCTATCCCGAAAGTAGCTCCTATTCCTGCACCTACAGCTGGAATACCTTTCATAAGGAGAGTTGAAGATAATGTGAAGCTTGTTGCTCCCAGAATGGTGTTATCTAAAAGCACAATCAAAATATCTTAAACAGTTATCCCCTTATTTACTTTGTTTGTTACCATATTTGAAAGGATCGCACTTAACAAAGCCAAAAATAGCAATAACTAAACAGGAAATAATATTGACTCCAAATATTAATAAAATCCATGTATCTGTAGCTGTTCGAACTTCAGTTGGCCCTTTAATTAATATTTTTGTCTGTTAATCTTCGTTGCTTAATGTTATTCCCAAGTTCACTTCTCGCAGCGGAAAAGTAGCATTTTCGAATTGCGTCTATCTTGGAGGCGAGATATTTGGGTATTGCAGGTTATTATTTTATTATTACTATTATTACTATTACTTGTATTATTCTTCCTGCTGTTATAAGCCTCCATTATTAAATCCATTTTGTTATTGTACCATTTATAATTGTTAATTATTCTACGATTACCCTTGAAAAGCCTTGCTTGAAATATTGAGATTATTAAATTGAGTGTTTTTCTAAAACGCGAAAGAAGGAACGGAAGGATCAATTTATTGCTGCTGCGTGTTTTCAACTTATGCCTATGCATTTAAATCCATGGGACAGAAATTACCTCCATTTCCACGTCCATTGACAGACTTTTAGATATGCCCTTATGCAGGCATTGGATATGGGGCTTGATACATGCCATAGTTATTGTATTTATCGTTTTGATATCCCTTGTGAGAAAGCAGCCGCTAGTGCATTTCTTTAGAGTATTTCATGGCAGAAGAATTAACCAGATTGAGAGATATCTCTAGAAAACAGTAGCAAGCGCAGAGTGCACTGAGGTAGAATCCTCGATCTCGATTTAGTCAGAGAAATTATTCTTTTCAACAGATTTTAGAATCTTTCTCTCTCTTTTTCTTTCTGTTTTTGGTTTCTTTGGATCCTGCAACGAAACTCGAAATTATCTCTTATTCGTTCTCTACATCTCTCCCCCTTAGGTTCAAGAAATATTATTGAATGGACTAGTTTTATTATTTATTTATTCTAGACTGCCACTGTGAATATCGCAAAAGTTATCGAATTACCAATCAATCTTTCGATTATTCGGATTTCGAAGAGTGGATTATAAACTGTCTTCAAGCAAAACCATCTGTTTTTCTAGGCAATAGAAGAATAAACAATAATTTTTAAAAAAGGGGGTGATTTTATATCAATTATTTTAGATAAGATCACATGTGTTTGTTGTTAATGATTAATTTTGTTACCCATTTATACAATTTAGATTTTGATGAGTAAATCCTGGAAAACAAAGAGCACATTTAATTTTATCTCAAGGATTTTTTTCAACTCATTTTAATATTTTTCTTATCAACATTTGAAAACTGATGAGTATTCATTATTTTTTTCTGATATCCTTGCAATTCTTCTTTCAAAAGTAGTGAAAGAAAAATAACCTCAAAAAAAGAAGTTAAGTTCCACAGACATTTTTGCAAGAAAATGAGAGAAAAAATATGCATTTTAAACAGATCAAACAATATTTTGGGCTTTCCAGTAAAGCAGCAAGGAGAAAATTATTTGAAATGGAGTTAAATTGAAGAAAAACACATTGATAATCTCGAATTTGCATCCAGAAATCCTAATCACATGATAGATTGTTCAAAAAGAGGTTCTCATTCGAGACACAATATGTTTTCTTGAAATCAAAGAGAACTTGGAAAGTTGTTATGAGGTTCAGAACATTTTTTGTATGCAAAGAATAGATTTAAAAGATTGATTGTTAGCTAGAGCTTAGATAGATGATGATTCAAAATGATTAGACTTTGTTAATGTAATTAAAATTAAGATAAATTAGCTGAACTTTAAGTTTTTGGAATATTCTGAAGTGTCTATGGTGTTATTAAATTCAATAAGTAAATAGTTACATATGTTTTTTTTAATTACGAATTGGTTTCAATTGCGCTTGATGTGATTATGCATTTCTTTATTTATTCAGCTTGAGTTTGCTAAAAATCAAATAAAGTTTCATCTCACCATTCTCACAATTTCTCAAATTTCTTCTGTGCACTCTTCCAATAATTAATAGCTTCAGATCTTTGATGATGGCTTAGTCTTT
>Ga0302285_10002270_pt1 | contig 10764 bp, 7 predicted proteins | sample III_Fen_E2_2_FD_200455 | JGI IMG/M metagenome (GOLD analysis project Ga0302285, IMG submission 200455) | Peat permafrost microbial communities from Stordalen Mire near Abisko, Sweden - III_Fen_E2_2 | ecosystem: Environmental > Terrestrial > Soil > Wetlands > Permafrost | place: Sweden: Abisko...
CCGGGGAAACTTCAGGTATATCCGCATCACCATTACCGGAGCTTCTGTCGACTGGGCAGCCCTGCGTGAATTCTCGGTATTCAGCCGCCCGGTTGTCGTGCCTACCGGAGTTGTGAATATACCGGCAACAGGCAACAGCGACGCCACGATTACCTCATTTCCGAACCCCGCCTCAGGAAGTACCACCATCAGTTTCAACATCCCGAAACCCGCACAGGCCGATATCCGGATATTCAACTGCCGCGGACAATTGATCGACGACATGGGCTCCGCCGAATATACCCCGGGTGTTCATTCGCTCGTCTGGGACGCATCGCAGCAGCCCACTGGAATCTATCTGGCCGTGCTGAAAATAAAGGGCAGCGTGTTAAAGCATAAAATCGCAATCCTGAAATAAACCCGGCCGAACAGCCCGACGTTCATTAACGATCCGTTTGCTCAGCTGCCCGATACACAACCTGCACCGATCAGCAACGTTGCAGGTCCGCTGTCGATCACTATCGCTATCCGTTTATCCTGCTTTTTTTGAACTTATTTCCATTTTAAAAATATCCGGTGGGGAGTGAGGGAGTGAGGGCTTTACTTCTTGTAAAAACCCTTATTTTTTCCCACATCAAAAAAACAAGTATTTTGTTAAATTCTATCAGAATGATATTTAAACTACACTCTGATTGATTAAATCTTAAATTTATTTCAATTAAATTAAATTCAATTAGAAGATTATTCCTTAAGTCCGTAAATGGTAGATAAATAATTTCAGTATGAAAATTTTACAACACATCTTTTATCCTTTTTAATTTTTATCATTTTTTATAATCAACATTGTATTATTTTATTGAACTTTCGCAAGCTATATTAGCCCGCTTGTGATAGGGCTTTTAAACTTAAGTATTTTGTAAGTTGTTCGTTTTCAGATAATATATTTTCCATTAACGTTTCACTATCTAAGTTGAGTATTTCGGACAAATGAGATACTAATTCAATGATAATCACCCATATTTTTTCAGATATGCAGAGTTGCAATGAATCTTTTTGAGTAGCTCGAAACAATTCACCAAGTGTTTCGTAATCTGTAAACCTTTTAGCAATTGAAAGCATATTATATTGAAGCATACAAAGAGTTGTTGCTGCAATTTGGGCATCAAAGTCCTGTGATTGACATTTACCTAAACCTAAGTTTTGTTTTGCATTCTTTGAAGAATACTTCTATCGACCAGCGGGTCGAATAAATTTTATACGCTTGTTCAAAAGTAAGTTCCGTATTAGTAGTCATTATCCCGTTCCATTTGCCCTTTTTAGAGGTTTTACAAAAGAAAAGTTTTACTTCTATTCCTTTGAAATTGACAATGATTCCGCCATAATAATAGCCTAATAGTTTTGAACGTTTTGTCTTTTTGGTTCGTCTGAGACGTTCTATTATTTCTTTTGCAGTTAGATCTTTATCCAACACTTCGTAGCGTGTTTTTCCCATTTTAATCATTCCTGAGAAATGGCAACCTATACGACGTGTGATAATGAATTTTACTATTTCATAACAAGTAAACCAACTGTCAACCAACAGATAATCAAAGCGAACTCCTTTTGAAATGGCTAATCGAAGCATACTAATTGTAGATTCAATTTTGGTGGTAAAATACTGATCTACACGTTTTATTCCAGGACATGATTTAACTCTTTTTTTACTATATCGTTCTTTCAATTGAGTTGGAGTTAAACCATAAGGCTTTTTCTCATTTTTCCCTTTTTCACCGTGAAAACTAAAATCTAATGAAAAGAAACTTTTACCGTCATGATAACCCATGAAAAGTCCCTTAAATCCAAGTTTAGAAATGTGGGTTACGTGTGAATAGATTTTGCCGATTAACTCAAAATGGTTGCTTGTTTTGACTAAATCAGTATCATCAACGATTATACAACGTAGAGTAGACTGAGTGTCTGTTGTACTTTGTTTTTCTACATTACGAAGCAACTGCATATTTAAGCTGTAAGCGAATTTGCGCCAGTCAATCATTGAGTTGTTTATGAATCGATAAAATATATCTTTTCCGCAACTGATGTACTTAAAAAGAGCTGAATCGAGATAATGAGAAGCGTCTTGGATATCAAAAAATGGAAATAGCAATAGCAAAACAAATTTGCTGTAATTATTATAATGCAAATTTGATGTCGGAGTTAATCCAAGTTGTTTGTCCGAAAATGTCAAAGAGCTCATGAAACTTAAAATTGTCTCTATTGCTTTTTCACTTGTAGTAAAAAAGTCTTTTATCTCTGAAAGTATTACTGTATCTTTGTGTCGCAGCATATTGATTGGGTTTTGTTTAGCGACATAAAGTTACTGATTTTCAGAGACTTCACCAAACAAACATGCTGTTTTTTTTTGTTATATATCAATCATTTAGATTACTTGCGAAAGTTCAGTTATTTTACTATATGTTTAACTATTGTATTTTAAAAGTGTAAATAAAGCGGTACAATCATAGCCAAATTACGAAATAGATTTGTCTGAATTTTGAAAAAAGTTAAGGTAGACTACAATTACACATGGTTCACTACACCGGTTTTATGACCGTACCGCTTTGTATTTATAAATTCGAATCTATTCAAGTAGAAACTCCCCCTTTAAAGTAGTGCTTCCGTATGAAAAAATCAAGCTGTAATTTCCAGGACTCCAAACAGTCGAAGGAATAAAGATTTCACTAACTGAGCCTGTATCGATTTCATCCTGATAAACAATCCCAGTTGAATCAGAAATGACAGTAACAGTAACTTCGCCAACCGTTGATTCGAAATACACAGCCAATTCAGTGTCATTAATAGTTGATGAAACAGGCAGTGAAGTTCCGACCCGATTGGTTTGAACCGGAGTAGGATCTTTTGGTTCATCTTTACGAATAATAATCGGTGTTGTATTTGTAGCAAAACAATACGGCCCCGACAGAAAGAACATAAATACCAGAGAAATTTTAAAGAACAATAATTTAAATTTTTCCATTGTGAAATAATTTAAGGGTGAATAAAATTGTTTAAAAAAAAATCAGAAATAGAATGTTTAATTGTGGTGCTAAGTTATGAATTCGGATAGTTTAGTTCCAAATATTTCAGGCAGGAAAACAGGGAGACAAATAAGAATTAACAGACATTGGATATCAGGTAATTACGTACTTTATTTTAACACAAATGGGAGACACCATTTTTTTTAATAAAAACAGTCCGTTAAAAAAGAGACTTTTTATGCATTATTTAAGCAGTTAAAAATTGAAAAGGATGTAATTTCAATCCTACCCTAAGAACTGCTATGGAGCTTGATTTTTTCCTTCAAAAAAAAAGGATTACCCGGTTAGAATCTTTCGTGGATTGATTAAAAAAAAATAAAGACAGAGACCATTACGGCCTCTGTCTTATCAGAGAAAACAAAACAGATAGATAGATATAGTGAACAGTTAATTTTTTGGAATAATATCTATGATAACAGTACGGTTATATGATCGTTCTTCAGGGTATTTATTTTCGAAAGGAGATAATTTCTGGTCACCGCCAAATCCTAATACCTGGAAAGTAACGCCAGTTAAGTGTGCTTTCTTCAGTCCTTTTTCTAAAATGTTTTTCACATTGTTCGAACGGGCAAATGAAAGGTTTTGGTTGTATTGCGAATCACCGATAATATCAGCATGTCCATGAATGATTACATTTGCGCCGTTTGTAATTTTAGGAATTACAATTTCGGTCAGATATTTCTGATAATTGTTGGCTACGACTGAATTATCAAATTCATAGATTACGCTAAATCGCATGCCATCACTTTCTTTCGGAGCAACCCAAAGAACCATATGAACATTTGTTTCTTTGGTGATTGATTTACCATCTTTGGTCTGACCAATCATTTTGACTTTATAGTCGCCTTCGGGAGTTGTACCTAAAATAGTCTTACCGGGTATGCTAACCTGGTCGTCGGTATAAGGTCCGAATTTCTGAACAGTTCCGGCATCATCAGTCACTTCGAGATACCAGGATGTAAAGGCCTTGTTACCTCCTTCGTTGCTGAAAGAAACATAACTGTCGACCGGTGCTTCCTGAACAACGTTGATGGTTACCGGTTTGAGGGGAGCATCAGGGCCTGTCTGGAATTCCATTAATAAAGCAGGTGAATTGCTCAGGATAGATACCCGACGGTCGCCTTCACGAAGTAAAACAAGTTCTTTGGTTCCTCCGTTTTGCAGTGCAGCGAATTCAGGAACAACGCGTCCTTCGATTGCAATTCGTGACGGTTTAATATCCCATACAGTGACAAGATATGATTTTACAGATTCTGCCATTTCACGGGCATCTTTCGGACCTTGTTGAGAAGAACCTACCAGCTTCACGGTAGTTGTCGGGTTTTTGCCCATACGGTCACCGAGTATGTTTAGGATGTTGTAATATACTTTCATTTGACGATCCGAACGGCCTGATAGATTTTGAGGTGCATTCATTTCAAGATCGTCTTCTTTAAAGTCTCTTACCTGATCTTTTTTGAGAATCACATACCGTGAAGGCACTTCCGTAGAACCTAAATCGAAATAGACATAGTTGCGAAGTGGGAATATCTCACGGACATTGCGGTCGGCTACAATATTTTTAGGTGAATTCACCGTGAAAGTCACTTCAGGAGTAACTGTAGTAGGAATAAAAGCATCGGTATTCACCGGAGAAGCGACTTTATGTCCTGTTCCCAGTTTCAGGGCTGCTCCCACTCTTACCGTGGTAATGTTCCAGGTTTCTATGCTACGAGGATCTTGTCCGAAATAAGGTTGAAAAGAGACAAAAGGGGATAAAACGAATTGAGTCTTTTTGTTTTCGCCAGTCAGGTGAATATCGTACCCTGCACCAATTTGCATCGAGATCAGGTTATTGTGGATATTACTAAAATCGTTTTTCACATCCGCAGTCGGGATCTGATCGGGATAAGCCGGATTAATGCCCAGTTTGTAGGTATACGATTTATTGATATTGAAAGCGAAACGTGGTCCTCCATACAGATAGAAATCCGATTTGAATGGAGCAAAGCGTACGCTTGGTTCAACCGTAATATAACTCAGGTCGGTGATCAGGTCTTCCGGGCAATTACAGGGTGTATTTACGCCATTAAAAGCACCTCTACGGCTATCATAACCTGCCTGAAGCATAACACCCCATCGTGAATTAGCAGGGCGGTATTCGATCAGTGGAGCCAGAAAAAGTCCAACGCCGTTGCCATCATGAAAAGTAGTCGGTACGGTCAGTTCACCATTCAGTTGTTGGGTAGACCCCCGGTAGAAATTTATGTTACCACCTGCAGCGACACCAAAGTACCAGGACGGTTTCGTGTATTGAATTGAATCCTGTGCCTGAGCAGGGGTTTGAATCCCCATCAGAATGACGGTGCACAGAATAAGACTTTTTATGCCCCGGGCATATGGGAACCGTGCAAAGCACGATTCCTGTTGGTTACTATTTTTTGTTTTCATATTCTAATGAATTGTTTTTTATATAAATCTCCTGTTATGGGATAAATTCTTTTACTTATGGTTCAACAACGATGCTTGTGTTTAATGTAATAGCCGACTGTGCCAATAACCGTCCTGTAACTTTTGCACGGGTATTCAGTGAAATAAGAGTCTGACTCAGGATATTTCCACTGAAGTTTACATCTGATCCAATGACTGCATCTTTAGCAGTAATCCAGAATATGTTTTTAGCCTGTGCACCACCGGTCAAATGAATGATCGCTGTGTTATCAACCGTAAGTCCCTGTGCAATCTGAAATACCCAGGTATCGTTTGGTCCACCGCTAAGTGTCACACCCTGGTTGGTAATTAAAAGACCGGTACTCCATTTGTATAATCCGGGAGCCAGGGTCATGCCACTGATATTACCGGCACCTTTGTCAACAATGACAGTCGTGGTCATACCGTTTGCAGTTGTAAATGCACTCTCCATATCACTGACTGCAGTAGTCATTTTCGACGGTGGAGCAAGTGTATAATCGGAAGCATATACTTTACCGATAACATATATCGAAGTAGAGAACTGATTGGAAGCATCCATGATTAATGAGAATCCGGTAAATCCTGTTGCCATAGCAGGGCTGACACCGATATTACCGGTTATAGAAGTTACTCCGATTGTCGAGATTCCTGTTTTAGATAAAAGGGTGAAATCGGCAGCTGATTTTAAATCAACAATACCGGGTCCATTAGCTTGTGAAGCTGTATAGTTTGCAGTGATGTTTTTATTCGCATTCATGTTTACAGTCAATGGTACAGCTGATCCGGATGCATCACCGCTCCATGAGGTAAAGGTATAACCGGCATTTGGAGTTGGAGTAAGAACTACATTTGCTCCAATAACATAGGTCAACTGGTCAGGATTTTTAGATACGGTTCCGTTTATTGAATTAACATTTAGTGCAAAGTTGGTTGCATTCGACGTAAAGTTTGCGGTAATATTTTTTTCTGAATTCATATTCACCGTTAAAGGATTTTTTGAACCGGTAGCATTACCACTCCATGAGGAGAACGTATAACCTATTGCAGGGCTTGCGGTAAGGATGACATTCGTACCACTGTTGTAAGTTGTTGCGTTCGGGCTTTTGGTTACAGTACCGTTAAGTGCAGTAATATTTAAATTGAAAACATTCACGGTTGTAAATGTCCATGTTGTGTCTTTTGCGATTGAAATACCATCCACATTCTTTACAGCCGCAGTAATTTTTGCAGTATAAACAGTTAATGGACTAAGTGCAACAGTCGGAACAAAGGACACATTATTTCCTAAGCCTGAAACAACACCTTCAACCAGAGTAGTGCCTTTAGAAAGGGTAAAAGTGGTTTTTGTGATCGTGGACTGATCCATGGCGACACTAAAATTAGCAACAATGGTTTTGTTTAATTCCACTCCGGTTTCATTCATAAAAGGACTGGTAGCCACAACAACCGGTAAGATTGTTGTTCCGGTACTGAATACCCATACATAATCCTGTTGTAAGGCATTTCCCATTAAATCTTTTGCAGCGGTAGTAATGCGGGCTGTAAAAGTGGTATTGTCAACAAATCTGCTGGTTGCAGTAAATGTTGCTGTTGAATCGGTATAGGTAACAGTTCCTGCAACCGGTGAATTTCCGTTTAACGTAAATGAAGATTCATTGATTGTTTTAGGATCCATTTTTTTATTAAAGGTAGCAGTAACAACACTTGTCCTGACAGCCTGATCGCTTACGATGACCGAATTAACTTTTTTCCGGCCAACTAATGTAGCACCACTTACTGGAGTAACTGATACCACAACCGGGCAGGGACCTCCATTTATTGCAACGTAATCATCGTTCTTACACCCGGTGAAGAGAACAACCGATACGATTGAAAGGGTTGAAAGCAGGCTTTTAATTTTCATATATTTTAATTTAATTGTGAAGTTATTTTCACTGTGCAAAGGTGACACCTTTAATTTAGTAAAAGCTTACATAATTACTAAAAAGAGTTACATTATTCACACTTTGTTAAACACAGTACATGAATTAAATTTCGTGTGATATCGACAACCTGACACCATGGAAAGACGTGTTCGTCAGGTAGAAACGAGTAGAATATAAAAAAAATGAGTATTCTCTGCCAACGGACAGACAATACTCATCTTTATTAAAGAATGTTTTATTTAGAATGTGTAACTATTCCCGTAGATTGGAAAACAAAAGAAACACATTTCTGATTTCATTTCATGTTTTTAGATCTGAATATTCTTATAATAACTTACGAATAAAGAGACACTCATTATTAAAAACATTTATTAATTCGTATGAAACTTTTATTTAGTAATCTGAAATTCAACACGACGGTTTTTTTGACGACCTTCGGGAGTTTCATTTGGAGCTATTGGATTTTCTTCACCATATCCGGTAATTGTAATACTTGCAGCAGGAACATGTTTTCTCAACAAATATTTTCTCACTGAATTAGCTCTTCTTACTGACAGTTTTAAATTGTATTCATTTGAGCCGATATAATCGGTATACCCGGCTACACTGATTTTAACTGAAGTAGGGTTGGCAATTAAAGTAATTGCAATTTGATTCAATGTTGGATATGAACTACGTGTCAGTCTTTCGGAAGCAAATTCAAATTCTATATTCTGGAATACAGTGCCAACTGCTTCTGGACAACCATCTTTTGTTCCCTTAGCGGCAATGTTAGGACATTTATCCAGATAATCAGGAATACCATCACCATCAGTATCAATTGGGCAACCGTTTGCATCAACCTGAACGCCGGCTGGGGTATCTGAACATTTATCCAGGTAATCGGCTATTCCATCACCATCAGTATCAATTGGACATCCATTCGCATCTATTTTAATTCCGGCAGGAGTAGCAGGACATTTATCTAAATAATCAGGAACGCCATCACCATCGGTATCAACCGGGCAACCGTTTGCATCAACCTGAACGCCGGCTGGGGTATCAAGACATTTATCAAGATAATCAGGAACACCATCGACATCGGTATCAACAGGACATCCGTCTTTGTCAACTTTTACAGTTCTTGGAGTAGCAGGGCATTTGTCATATTTATCGGCTACACCATCTTTGTCGGTATCGGTATGTTTTCCGATATTAAATACAATACTGAAGATATGTTGTCCGTAAGCATCGTTTCCGCTTTTGCTTGCAGGATGACTGCTCGATCCAAAGAAATTATGTCCTCTGTTTTCATCACGGATATCATTGCTCGTGAAATTATATAAGTATTGATACTGAAGTGCCACACGTTCGCTGATCTGGTATTTTAAACCGGCTCCGACAGGAATGATCAGATCGACACCTTTGGTAATAATGGTTGGATAAATGGTTGGATCAACGCCCGATTTATCAAGAGATGAATTAATACCATAAGCAGCTAAACCCACACCAATTGTAAGGAATGGTGAAAGTTTTGAATCTTCTTTCAAAATATACCCATTGTTAAATTTGTATTGTGTATAAAGCGACATGTCAAATTTTCTTCCTCTGAAACTATTGGCTATTGTTTCTTTAAAACCTAAATCACCAAAACTTGTACGTATTCCTAAGTTAAAAGAAGGATTTAAATAATATCCCAGACCTAAACCACCTGAAGGATACATTTGTTGATTAAAATTAAAAATGCCATTTCCATAATCGCCATTGTACTCATTTTTAATAACACTGACATCAAAACCGACTTTAATATCAGCTGTCTGGGCATTCATTAATTGAGTGGCAAGAATAAATGCCATAAGAAGTAAATTTCTATTTTTCATAATTAACTGTTTTTTATGTGAATTAGTTTTCACGATGCAAAGTTGATACTTTTTACGAATTAAAATATTACATAATTTTACATGAATGTTACATCATTCCCACATTTTTTATTTATTGATAATTGAATTGGAATAATAATAATAATAATAATAATAATAAGTAAATGGAACAATATAATGTCTTGTTTTATTTCGTCAACTAATATGACCTCTCCCCCTGCCCTCTCCCAAGGAGAAGGTGATAGAGCCGATGGTTAATGAAGTTTTATTTAATTGAATAGGACATTATAAATTCCTACTACTTAAGTCAACACCCAATTAAGAAATGATTTATCATTACACCTAAAAACAGAACATCTAAATTATTTCATTCCGGCAATAATGGAACGTAATTTTAACAAGAGCATTTAAACTTCATCTTAAAACTGTCTTAGTTACTAAATGAAGAGTAATGATGGTAATTAAAGATAAATATTGTAGCTTTTATTCCATGTAAAGATATAAATCATCTAACAATTTTATTGTGTAATCCCTGTATAAATTCTATAGATTTAGAAATTAATAACAGTTAAGAGCCTTATTTTTAGACAAAACAATACTCTTTTACTGTTTATACTAATCAAATAACACGTAAGACAATTTTTAGACATGAATCAATGTCAGATTATTTACACTTAAAAGTAGTTTTTTATTAATTATACCTGAATATTCATCAGGTAACTGAAAAGTCCAAATACTTTTAGAAGCCAAATAACAACAATAACAACAACGACTATATTTAAAATGTTTTTGATTTTATGGTCCATTGGAATATAAGTATTAACAAGCCAAAGGAGGACACCGACAATAATAAGAACAAGTAAAACTGATAATAGTGGCATAACGGTAGAGTTTAGAAGTGTAATAGATAAGTAAATAATAATAAATAATGGACAATTAATAATTGTCTGCAAACTTAAATTCAAGTTTTTATAGATCAATAAAAAGATCATTGAATATCTACAATTACTTAATTGATATCTTTTAATACAAAGGACATTAAAAGTTATGTTTTATATGCTTCAAAGATAGTTGCCGGGGTTGATATTTTTCTTACACAATTATGTAAATCTTTTATATCATTCACACTTGAAGAATTTATTTATTTACTATTTATTCATTTAATCATTTAATCATTTACTATTTATTCATTTACTATTTACTATTTATTTAATTCAAAATAATTAATGAATTATTTTTACTCGTGATCACCAATACCCCATGGGAGGCATTAAAAGTACATTATCATATTAAATTTACTACATGGAATTTTTCAAATACTGCGTCTTAAATCCCCCTTTGGGGGTTTGGGGGTCGGGAATATAAATAAGGATTTATTCTTTAAAAACCTTATTTTCAGGTATTAAACCTTAGTAGAAGACCTATCACCCACAAAGCCCAACCTTATTTCCCATATTTATTAAACAGGTTAACGTT
>Ga0302285_10002272_pt1 | contig 10762 bp, 7 predicted proteins | sample III_Fen_E2_2_FD_200455 | JGI IMG/M metagenome (GOLD analysis project Ga0302285, IMG submission 200455) | Peat permafrost microbial communities from Stordalen Mire near Abisko, Sweden - III_Fen_E2_2 | ecosystem: Environmental > Terrestrial > Soil > Wetlands > Permafrost | place: Sweden: Abisko...
ATTAGGATCTTTTCTTTCTATTTTTTGTTGATGAACTAAAAATTTTGATCTTGGCGGATTGCAAAAGGTAAAAACTTTTTGATTATTTAGTTATCTCAAAAAAAAAAATACAAAGTGATTTTTCATTTATCTATTCATAACTGAACAAAAAAGAAAGAGAAAATATTGATTTGCCTATCAAGCGCATCCCCCCACAATACGTATGATCATACGCACTAACTTAGCTCAGCTTTAGCAAATTGCAAGTCTCAAATAAGCAAGAGATTCTGCTTAACATTTGCCAAGCTTACTTCGATTATTTTTAGCTTTTGATTTGCTAACGTTTATCATTATGACATTTCTCTAACTGTACCTTCCACGACTGTAACATTCCTTATCAGATATCAAAACATGTCCCTAACCTGAAGTTGCTTGATGAAATTCATTCTATTCATGGGTATTCCTCTGATACATAATATTCCTCCAAAATTTACTCCCAAATGGCAATCAGTCATGTGGAAAGCTCAAGTGATTTGGATGGTTTCCTGCTTTCTCTTGTTTCAAAAGAATTCTCACTTTCATTTATCTTCACTTACCCTAAGCGAAACTGAAAGAACATTTCGATTCCAAAAACTAACTTTGAGGGAGATTATTAAGTGAGAATCTTGAATCTAATCGACGAATTGAGACTTCAATCTGAGTAAAGTGACGACTCAAAGAGTAAGAAATTGAATATCAACATTTGTCTAAATTAAATGAGAATTGTTTGTGAAAAAATGCAAAGGAAATAATAGGAGAAAAGTGTTATTTTAATTATCTAAAAATATTTAAAATAGTCTTTTTACACATTTTCATTTACATTAAATATGTGAGATGTGTTTATACAAAAATAAATCAATAATTATGTGACTTTAGTAGTATAGTATTTTTAAATTGAAAGAGAAAAATGAGTGTTTAGAGAGGATAAGATATTTCAGAGTTTTTTCTCAGAACGGCTTCGAGAAAGCAATATCATGTCTTGGTTTAGAAGGTGCTTTTGTGAAAATTTAACTATTTAGATTTCTCATCATCATATTGACAGTCTCAAATCCGTTGTTGTTTTCTTCACAGATAATTGGAGGGGTTTCTCTATGATTATTAAACAGATCTTAGCGATTATCAATCTCAACGAATTCACTAGCTCTTTCTTAGATCGTAGAAAGTGTAGGCATGCCGTTAAGATTGTTCCTCGTTATGCCATCCTCACCTCGGTTCTTCATTTTTATAAACCATGTGTGATTTATCAACTGAAATGCGTCAGATCTAATTGAAATAAAATAGAAAGGAAATAAGATTTTATAATAAGTAGATTTTGCTATTTTTAAACCTAAAATATTCCTGAAATATCTACCTTTATGCTGGATCTTTGTGGAGCATATTTTTCAGCAGATCAATAGCAGAAGACGTGCATTTGATCACACATTGAACAGATGTAAAATCAATGTTGCATTACTCATTCAAGAGGATTATTTCTTCAGTTTGTGGAGAATCAAATGGCATTCTTCCGAAAATCAAAATATAGAACACAACACCAAGTGAAAAAATATCAACTTTAGCATCGTAGATTTTCGATTTAAATATCTCTGGTGCGATGAATCCAGCTGTTCCACATTTCTTAAAGCTCTGCCTTCCTTTTATTCCTATGAAATCAGCCATGAAGAAATTAGACAGGCAGACATCAGTAGAGTTCTACGGATTTCTAAACTGTATGTTTTCTAACTTGATATCTCGATGGAAAATATTTCTTGAATGCATGTGATGTAAGCCTTAAAGAAGGCGCCCTAATAACATCAAAATAACACCATGTCATAAGATTGTTAAAGTATAGACCTTCAAATGAACTTACACATAATTTCTGAGATCGTTTTTTCATCTAGAATCAAGCAATCCGTTAATTTCGCTTTCATATCTTTTCCTTGGAATAACTCTGTCACAATGTAAATATTACTTTCGTCTTCATATACTTCATACAATCTGCAGAGAAAAGGATTATCTAATGTTCTCAAGATTTAGATTTCCTTCAAAAGTGCTGTTTTGCTAGAATCAGAAAGGGAATACTTCTCAACTGTTCGAACACAGTATTAGCTGGAATCACTGAATCTTTTTTTGGAATTTTTCAATCAAAACAGCAATAAATTGAAACATATGCAAATCTTCCAAAACAATAGTAGTTTATTTATCTGTTTTTGTACTTAAAGCACTTGAAGAAACCTACAGAGTTTGGTAAAGATGCGGATACTTTAAGCTTCGTGAGTGCTTTATATTTTTTGCTAAATTTAGGTAAAATGCAATATCGCTTGATTTCATCATGCCATTTGTTGAACGTATCGGAGTTTTCAGTGAATAGCTCTGATTTAAACTCCCCTCGTTGCAATCTGATTCCATATTTATAGTTGCTGTAGGAGTTATCGGAATATTTGATTTTCTTCAAGAAACACTGATTTATCGGAATATATTCTGCACAGAGATCTTCATCGTTGATATTATTAATCATATTGTTGCTATTTGCAGCTATGATGTCTTTGTTACTGGAGCTTTCTTTATGGAGAGTATTCTACTAACCAATTACTTCTCCACCACCAGGATTCTTCACATCAGCTGAGATGCTCGTTAACTAATTATTATTATTACTAACTTACGTGCTAGTTTAGTTTATATTAGTGCCATCTCCAGTTGGTTATTCCTTCTTGGAAGCATCTGATAACTTGTGAACAGACAAATTCACCCGAATAAGCTTGCTGGAATAAAGTTCAAAATGGTAAGGTGTCCATTTCTTGTGTTTACCAGATTTCTACCAAAGTTTTCCTTAGAAAATAATTGAATCTTCGTCAGGACGATCATCTGGATGTAGCTTTATCCAGAAATCACCATGTGCACTGTTGTTAGTGATTAAGCCGCTGCTGTTAGGTAATTCTTAGTAGAAAAAAGAATCCTCAGCTTCGCGAAACTAACGCTGTTGCGCTTAAGCCCCATAAACACCACCACCACCACCGCCTTTCATCCAATCTCAAGGCTATAAAATTGCCAAAACAATAAATAAACCGCACACAATTTCTTTCTTCTTTGTCTTTCACTCTAGAAAACTAACTTATCACAGAACAACAAATTTATTGTTTTTTCAATAATGTACTTTACAAATAATCTAGAGCTAGCTAGTTGTTTCTTTAATCTTTAACTTTTTATAGAAACTAATGCTTTTAATTATTAAAAAAAAATGAGAAATAATCTCCCCAAAAACTTGTATGGACATCTAATAAAAAAAAACAAAGAACAGAAGATTTATAAAAATTATTCCTTTTTAACTTTTCTCTTTTCCTTAAAATGTATGATCCAAGTAGACAGAGTTTTTAGTTAATTTTCATGACTCGTTCACAAAAGGAAAAATAATATTGCTCTGAGCTTTTAATTAAATTTGTTGAGATTTTGTTGAGCTTTTTAATACAAACCCCCCCCATCATAATAATAGAGTTAATTGTTTGAAAGAAACATCTTGCCTCTTGTGTTTCATAAAAAACAACTTATTTTTCATATAATTTCAAAAGATTTTCCAAAAATAAAATGGGTTAAAATTAGATTAATAATATTAGTTGAAAGATAATAAGACCTGTTAAAAATATGTAGAAGGAGACCTAAGCTAGTTTACAAAGATTTATGAAGCCTTAAGTAGATTGTTCGATTAACTTATCCCTCAACCAGCAGCCAAACAAAACTAAAGATTTCTTCGAAGGATTCTTAACTCTTATCAAAACAAAAACAAAACAAAAAAAAACAATTAATTATCAAGGATACATACACTCCTTCTCGCAAAATTAGCCACAGTATCTTCAAGTAATATTAATTCTTCAATGCTACTACGTGGTCTCTCAAGAGCATGCAGATATCAATTCTGCATGACTGGCACTGCCAAACAGGCGAATATCAATAAACCTCAAAATGATACCAGCAAGGAAACCAACTCAGGGAAAGATCCCGAAATGGCTAAGCCAAAATGGATGAAATTCTTCTCCGGCTAAGAACCTATGAAAATCAATCTGGAACGTTCGATAAAATCTGACAACACTGAATTGCTTTAGAACTACATAAAAAGCAATTACAATACTTTCGAAAATTCACAGTTAGTGTAAATCATACCGAAAGTAGCTAGAAGCCCATTGTATGAGAAGATCAAGGCGGAGATACGTCTACGAATCATAGGATCGAATTTCAAGCTAGCACCATTGGAATTACTTGATTTATTATCTGGCATCGAAGAGACTTTTTTAAATGATAAGCTAATTGTACTTTTCACGTTATCTGAAATTTCTGAGCACTTTAACACGTTCACACACTGCCAACAAGCGAAGATTCTTTAGTTGTCTTTGAAACTCAATAGAGTATCTGCTCCCCTTGCTTTAACTTTTTTAGAATACTTCAACAGCAACAGTCAAATGTTCGATGCAGCATCCTCATAATAATAATCGATTTCTGCGCAAGAAAACCGTTCTGCGTTGTAACTTGAATTGACAGATAAACTAGATATTATTCAATTTACTACATATCTCCAAGTGATAGCGAATCTACAAGATATTTTGGTTCCTGAAGAGTTTTCGTATAGAGTATCACCAACCATTCTCAAAGCGATTACAGATGAAGTAACACAAATATGCACAAGGAATAAGAAATGGAAAAACTTGAAAGATTTCATATTTTAAATGAATCCTTCTCTTGAGCATTCTGTTTTAACCCTTTTGTTTTGGATAGTATTTGAGTAAAATGAGTAAACTTGAGGACTTAAATGAGACCATTTAGTTAATTCACTTTGACAAAATATTCTGCCCTGAAATATTAAAGATCCTCTCTTATGACTAGAAACTCATCTACAAGAAGCAACTGATCAAAGCGTAAAAAAGGACATAATTCTTAGATACCCAATGACGAATATTTATTTATATGATACTTACTTCTTTCTCGTTAAAATTAGGTTGGAATTACGGTTTGATAACGAAACTTAGCTGAACAAATTTAGCTACTTCAAGAACGACAAAGGCGTAACATATTTCTAGCAATCTCACAATTAAATTTGTATTTTCTAAAACTGTTTATTATTTTTCCAATCCTTTAGGCTGCAGCATAAAAAGCTCTAGGTGTTCTAAGATCAATGCTGTCCAGCGGTGAAAGAGAGCTGATCGGGAAAGTCTTGCTTCTTATTGGGAATTAAACCATGGCAAGAGAGCTCAGCGACTTCAAATTCGATTTCAGGTTATTTTCATATCTAACGAAATACTCTTACGCTTATAAATACTACGTGGATGAGTCATTTATTTCCATGAAGAGCCTGTTGCGCTCAGTGATTTTCAACTAAAAGAAACTCTCCGATGAAAATGAGCATAACGCGTATTATATGGTGTTTTCTAAATACAAAGACTACAATGATCTCAATTACGCATCAATCATCAAATAGTCAGAGGTATATTGAAATGGGAGAGAAAGGGAGATAGAGAAGAACTGAGATTATGAATGGAAAAATTATGTAAACTATTGTAAAAAATTATTTTTTATTAAAATTATAATTAGGATGTGTATGCGAGAAAAGTTGACTTTAGTGATTCCATGGGCAATTAATGGAATCAACTCTAAAAAGACATCTAAACCTTCCTAATGGAGTATATTAATCAATAAGTTGGAAGTGGTTTCTTAGTGAAATTACTAGCTCGGATTCCAACAACATTGGCAGGAGATAAAGGTGGTGATGACGAATTAGGATAACTCCAGGGATCGAACGATGGAGATGAAGCTGTTGTTGTGTCTGAAATGAAATTATCGAAGAAATAAGATGATTCAGCACAGAATTTCACAAGAAACGAAGACGAAGATTATTTCGGCGAAGTCAAAACAGAAATCAAAAACGTTCAAGACGAAGATTACTTGAGATAAGTTGGGTTTAAGCTAGTAGAATACTAAGCGAAGATGAATAAATAGAATCTTGTGAAATTTACAAGTTTCAATTCGAGATACTCGCAGTTTGAAACAACCATGATTAGATGCTTCTTGTGCACAACGGAGTGCATTGCTCAGAATCTTTACTCAACTGAGCCAACCAATGAGTACAGCAAACATGCCACACAAAACTTTAATTTTGCCACTAATTCTTGCTTTTGTTTTTCCCTTCTCGGAATTAGATTCATCAATGCCGTGAAGCTTTGGGTTGGACAAGAGAAGATTGAAGAATTCTATGAAAGTTTTGGAATGATCCCTTCATTCTTAGAGAGTCTAATAGCTATTGATGCTTACGGAAAAACCGTCAAAAAGGAAAATTGGCTAAGACCGTAACTACTTGAGAAAGTTAACAAATCCAAAGCATCCCTTGAGCAACTACTCCAACCAAATACTGCTAAAAACACCCTTCCTGAGGATTACATCTCCAATATTGAAAAGGAAATTGCATCTTTACCATCTAAATCTCTTCCTCTCGACAAAGCCTATGATGAAAAAGATTTCCTCTTTGAGCTCACCAATAATTCCTTTGCTGTCTCCGCTGAGCAGTTCCAAGCTCAAACAGTCTAAACAGATAATATAACTCAACGTAAAATCATCATGCAACGAAAAAGAGACCTTCTCTCAGAGTAATTTACACCTTCCAAAGAGAACACCCTCCGCAAGGCCATCCATTCACAGATGTTCTCAGCGTTCTTGAATGAATCTCACCTAAAGAAATACACTGGAGAGATTCTATTCAATCTGACAGCACAAACTTAAAAAAATGTTGTGTTCTATCCTTTCTACGCTGATTTCATTCTTCCAAATAAGAAAATAGCTATTCAAGTAAAATACACAAATATTTTTGCTCTTTATTTAGCATTATTTGTAATTATTTGTATTAGATCCAAGAGAAGAACAAGTTAGTTGATGGCGTAGAGAACATCTTAAATGGATATCAACAACAAAATGATGCATATTTGAAGCTCACAGGGTATTCTGTAGTTAAAATTGATTATTAAGACTTTGAGCTTGACTAAAATAAATTCTAGAATGCAATTCTCTAAAAAATATCTAAAGTTCTGTGATTCTCATACAAAGGATATTCAAGAATTCCTGTGTCAAAATCTGACGTGTTTCATTGAAATTTTCTTAAGAAACAACTTCTTGGAAGAAACAAAATACTTCTTTAATTCATATTTTGTGTATTATTCATATTTTCATTATTCTTGCTAAGTGTAGTTCTGTGTGTTAGTAACCACTAATTTCCGTAGTTTAACAGATCGAATTATTTACATCAAACTCAACACTCTAAAACTACATAAATATACATATTAACTTAAACAAAACAATTATTGTTTATTATTGTTCTTCAAATCCTTGTTTTGTTTGCAAGCATCAAAGCTAGAACTTATCCCAATCTACAACTTTCTATTAAAGACATGTTACGAACAATGCTTCCGTTTCAACACATCTGTACCCTTCTTTTTTCCAAGCTGTTATCAACGCTTCTCGTTGATCTTCTTCACTACTTTTTTTACTCTTTTTCCCTGAACTTGCCTTTGTTTACTCTGATATCCTTAATTTATCGAAAACCACTATTGCATTCGATTCTTACGAATGTCTAATTTCATCTTCTTGGATAATAAATCCTCCAGCAGAGACAATTATAGCTTCAATATCTTCCCTGCTAGAATACACGGCGTCTAACGGAAGTATGAATTTTAAATCTCCTAACAACGGAGATGTCGATTTCTATTATCGTTCTTTGGAAGTTGCTAAGTCAAAATGGTGAGTCTTCATAAAACTTTTATCAACTGATACGGCGTATGACGAATAGTTTTCGAGCAACGATTCTTTGCAGATACTGTCAATTGCCCAACTTGAATTAACAATAGGTACATCTCGATTCAAAGCGATCAAGGCTTTGGCTCTTCTAGCAAACGAATCCATGATTAACAAATCAAATTTATTACTTGTACCAATCTCAATTCGAACACCTAAATTCTCCAACCTCTCAATGATCTCAGTGTTTTCGAGACTGCAATTCGACAGCATCACACGGAGTTTCCTCTTGGCATTTTTGGTATTACTACTACTGCCACTGGTATTCGTTTTTAAGTTGTTCTGTTCTTCTTCTTCTTCCTCATAATGATCGTCTTTATCAATATTATATTCATCTTCATCATCATCTTCACTATCAGCTTTTCTTTTAGCAATACTATTTCTTCTTTCTGTTTCTTTTCTCACGAGTTTACTCTTGGATTCTTTCTTTTCACGAGCTTTTGATGCTAAAGTTTTCATTTCTAACCCTTTCTTGTCAGTTTTTACATTCTATTTCTCCTCTTCCTTCAGCTAATTCTTCGCTGATTCCCCTATTGTTTTCTCTTCTATTTTACTTAATTTTTCAGATTTATTTGGTTTTTCTTTTGAAATAATACTGTCTTTTTCAGATTTCGAACTCACACTTCCCTTCTTCATCTTCAATGGTTCCTTAGTAGTTGCCAACTCCTTTTCCTTCTCAATAATAACCTCTTTTTCAACTACAACATCTAATTTACTCACACTATTCTTCTTCTTATCACCCTTATCAATACCAATACTGCTACTCTTTGCACTTCCAATCTTATTCTTTTTCAGCAATTCCTCATTTTATTTCATTTCCTTACCAACTTTTGATTTCATTTCCTCACCTTTCTTTTCAATTCCTGTTTCTGTTTCTACATCTCCTGCATTCTTATCTTACTCCTCTTCTTTCTTCGACTTCTTCTTACCATCCTTCTCTATGTCCATTTCGCTAGCATCTTCTGTATTCTTTCTTTTATGATTTATCGTGTCTTTTTTCAATTTGTTTTCCTTTTCTTCAATAACTTTCTTTTTCTTATCTATTAATGGTTTTTCATTTTTTGTTTCTTTTTCTTCAATTATCATACTGTGATCTTCAACTTTTGAAGTTTTAGTTGTTTTCTTTTTCTCAGCCAACGTTTCTGAGCCATTTGCAGTAGTATTGCTGATATCATCATCAGAAATGCTAGAAATATCTTTTTCTGTCGCTGCAACTTTTGATTTATTTCCCTTTTTACTCTTCTCAGGTTTCTAATTTGTTGGTTCCTTTGGCTTAGTCACTTATTTAACGTCTTCCTTTTGCTCTTTAGATACAGCTGCAGTAGGGTTAGGTTATGCATTGGCACCTAAAATAGTAGGTGTTTTGAATTTAGCACTTAGTGTCTTAGAAGTATTCTACGGTGAGCTTTTCGGTTTGAATCCTTTTCCAAATATTTTTGGTTTTGTTGGAGTTGTTTCAAGTGCCTTCTCCATCTACTAATCAGTCTTATTTCCAAGTGCATCTTTCTCAATTTGTTATTGTTTTTCTTCTTCATCTTCCTTCTCTTTAGTATCCTTCTTTTCATCTGCTTTCGGCGCAACCACAACAACCTTTAAATCAGTTTCTTTTTCAATTAGAATCTTTCCTTCTTCATTCATTTTCACATCTTAATCCTTCCCAATTTCCAACTCTCTATAATCACTATTTTCATCATTTGTATCCGATTTAGCTTTCGAACCAATCCCTTAACTTGACTGTATCGATGATAAAAAACTTATCTTCGCTGAAGATTTTATCCCATCGAATGATTTATTCAATGCCTTATCAGCAGGTGAAACTCGACTTTTACTTGAATTGCCCACTCTAATAACTGATTTATACTACTTCGCAAGGTAGAACACATACTATTACTCCCTTGAAATCTCTCCAATGTTTACCCATTTCCCTGACAGCAATGCAGAAAAATTGCCATCTTTGTTTTTTTTATATGTACCCGATTCACTCTTAAGTGGCTGAAGTTACCCAGAGATAATATCTGTTTTGTTGTCGCTCACTAATTCAATTATTGCATGTTTGTTCTCGATCTCTGGGAGATCGACTAGAACGCTAGATTCTTTTCTGCTACTTCCAAGGATATTGCTGCCTAGCTTTAAAGGAAAAATCTCAGGTGCAGATTGCTCTCCATCTTTAAATACAAGCAACTCTAGAGATTGTGAGTCTCCTCCGCTACGGCGCTCTGCTTTGTACATAATAATAATGATTGCTATTAATGTTTTTAGTGTATTTTTTGTTTGGATTTACTAAAAATTTTTTTTTTTGCTTTTTCCCGGAATTTTAAACTTAGCTGCTTTCCCGCCTCCAAATGTTATTAAATTAGCACGCTAAATACTCAAATTACCAAGCTAACTGCCCCTTCTCATTCATTCATCATTTCTCATAAATATTATCTTTTGTCACAATATTTACTGCTACAAATTTATTATTACATTTTTTTTCATTTCTAAGATATTTTCAGTTTGACTAGTGAATTGATTGATTATCAATAATTATCCAGCATATTTCTATTGAAAATCAATATTAGAATCTTTCGTTGCTTTTCATTTTTCATTTTAATCATATCCATGAGCAAATCGATGTATTTCACATGCAAACATAACAAAAATATGTATTTCTCTATTAAAATTAAGAGAAGAAATAGCTATTGATTGTATTTTAATCTTCCTCATCTCTCTCCACAGAGATTTTTTCTTCTCAATTAATAATTTTTTTTGAAATTTCTTTGCCAATAATAGTTCCAATAGCCAAAAGAAGATGTTTTTTCCCCCACTTTAAAAGAAAGAATAATTAACAGAAGAACGATAATTATTGAGAACAAATTAAAGCAGTGAGTTAGTCTCTCAGTATTAATTTGATTAAAGCAGTGCTTTTTGACTAATTTGAATAATGAGCTGTTAAGTTTTTCAA
>Ga0302285_10002273_pt1 | contig 10758 bp, 5 predicted proteins | sample III_Fen_E2_2_FD_200455 | JGI IMG/M metagenome (GOLD analysis project Ga0302285, IMG submission 200455) | Peat permafrost microbial communities from Stordalen Mire near Abisko, Sweden - III_Fen_E2_2 | ecosystem: Environmental > Terrestrial > Soil > Wetlands > Permafrost | place: Sweden: Abisko...
TCAAAAACACTCCTCTATTTCTAAAAGATTTATGTAATTTTATCATTTTACATGTATCTTCATCTCTTTTCCCCCCTCATATCATATTCGAAATAAGATAGTTTTCGTAACAGTGCGTATTCCTTCTTCAAAATATCATTTAGCAGGAAATAATTGGTTAAATCTATTATCAAAAACTTAATTTAAATTATGAAAATAATTTAATAGCGAAGAGACTACCAATAAAATATTGACAAGAGCATATCACTCTTTTTCAGTTCTATTTCTGTTCATAACAATTCATTATTTTTATGATTTTCTTGATATTTTCTCTAAAATTTAATGATCATATTATCATGTTTATTCATTAAGAGACAACAAAAATAAAGAAAATACACCATTTTTAATAAAGAACTTATTTTTCAAAAAAAATAAAATATTTATTGCTGAAATTCTTCTACAAAGAATACTAAACACAAATACAACCCAATAAAGAAAATAAACACTGCAAAGTCAAAAGATCAGATACATAAACTCGCAAAACCACAATCAATTCTACTCCTAACTTTCATCTTGCTTTTCTCTCTTCAAAAATACATGAGCCTTTCTATATTTCGCTTGATAACCTTGGTCTGTAAAACTTACTTCGTTTCATCTCTGCTGACTGTTGCATTGAGTTTCTCAGAGAACTGGTCATATTTTACTCTGTCTGTGTCTCTATGGATTGGTTTCTATTTAATCGCTATCCTCTATGGAAATTCAGATAAACAGGATTCATATCATATCTTTCTTTAACCATTTAAATACTTATTCAATGCCGAAAAGCTAATTATTAACAAACCTGCCAATGCTAAACCCTTATTAGCCGCAATTGTGTTATTCATTTGCTTGTAAGATCTTAGTATTTGGGCTCAATTAACAAGCGCTAAAACACCTCATCTACAAAACCAAGAGGCTGATAACTCAGGATTATTCAACGAAGTTTTTTCACATTCAAGTAACCAACTAGAGTATGCTATTTTTTCTGATTGGAATACTCCTAAAACATTTCTCTTCATCGTTTCTTACGTTGGTTAGCTTTTCTTAGGACTATTCCTAAAAGCGCTGCTGATTCAAGAAATGCTACTTCAAAACAACGAGGAAAAAATAAATAAACTCAATTTATTGAATGTCATTTGTGTTTTCTTTTCTGTCTCCTCTCTGCATGGGCTCTTTGGGATGATCTTCAATTTGCGATTTAACTTGTTCGTTCTCCTAATCGCAGCTAAAATCACAATAGTTATCCTTGAAACTCTAGTTATTTGTCACTATAAAATGGTGGTTTTCAATAATCAAGTTCTGTTTCGAGATGTGATTATCATTCTAGCTGTAGTCTAATTGATCTTCAATGTTCCATTTGATTTCTCTCCCTTCTACTAAAAACTTTTGAAAATCGAAACAACTACTCAAGCTAATTTACACTCATAAGATTCAATGACTGTTATCAGAGCTGGCACAACTATTGAGATCATATTGCTTGTGTTCTGTATATAATATCTTTCTACAGGTTAACATAACTTACAAGGAGAAGTTCTTAAAGGCTTAGTGTATTTTTTTCTAGTTTCAGCTGGGATTTCAGTAGTTTTATCAACTTACCATTTATTTCAAAAATTCGTAGAAAAAAGCAGCAAAAATTATCGGATGTATAAAGTTTAATCCATGAAAGTCGACGATGTCATTGAAGTCCTCAGAAAGAGTAAGAATCTACTGTATTTCTAAGTTGATTTTATCACCGATTAACAACTAACCCTAGAGGAAGATAATTCAAAAATCAAATAAAAAGAACTCCTTCAAGCTCTCTTAGCACATACTTCTCATGATTCACAGTTCTTTAAGACATTCAAGCTCGGCTAATTAATCCAAATGGTCTCAACCAAACAACCCAACGAAAAATATTTGAATTTCCTTGTGATAGATCGAACATTTATTTTTGATAATGCTTTCCTATCTGAGTTGTCTGATTCCATTCGCCCGCTGCTCTTTTGCAAATTTCAGCCAAATCTTGATATGAAACTCCGCTAGATGTTATCAAAGTGCTTCTGCGAGAGAATATTTGCAGAAGGAATCACCTAAAAAACCTAAGATTTTCTCAACATACAATACTTCTACCATAAATAGAACTGCAAAACACTTGTAAATTACTTTCTAAAAAGCACAGCTATGGTAATTGTCTTCCATAGGATGTTCTCTCCGCTGTTCGAGACAAATCCAGAGTAAGTCATCCATGATTTATGGTTTGATGAGAGTCTCTATAAATGAATGTTATTAATTTTAAATATGTAATTCTTTACAATTTTAATAATCAATAAAAGATATTTCTTTAATACTTTAATCAGTAACTCTTTACTTTAAAAAAATGAAATCAAAAACATATTATGTTAGTAGTAAGAAGGACTTGTTTGGACTTATCTAACAAATATTGAAGGGTAAAACAAAAAAGAATGGTAATTACCTGAAAAAAAAACTAATGTGTCTCTTTTTGAGTGAGACTAGTTAGTTCAAGAAAAATTTCAAACAATAATCTCTTCAATTCCAAAGTCTTTTCCAACAGTCTCAATGCATCTCTTTGAAAAGATTCTTCAGTTGATTATTGATGATTTAATTTGAAAAATTGAGCATAATAACTCTACAAAAAGTGTTTCTCTCTAAGTTCTGAAGATCTGGTAAAATACCCTTAAGCTTATTTCAATCCTGGAACTAAAGCTGATTAGACGGATCATCCAATCCTTTTTGAAGAGACATGAAGCTTTGGTATTTGGTGGGAAAATCAATTTAATTATTAAAATAACAAAATGTAAAACAAAAAGACCTAAGTAAAAAAAAAGCAAGTAATTAAATAAATAATTGCTTTGAAATCATTTAAAGTAATCCCTTTTTTAATAAGATTTATCTGAAAAAACAAGCTCAATAAGTTTTACTTGGGAAACTAGTTCTTTTTTGAATATTTTTTTGAAGAATGTAAATTAGATAACTTGGCTGAAGCTGCGATTACACCCAAATAACTAATTTCAAAATAATCATAGTCTATTGCAATTATTCTCAATTCCCTGCCATTAACCCAAAGATCTTGATATTCACTTTAATTTGCTTGCTTATAATTCAATATTCAAAGGTAAAAAACATATGACTTTGTGAGACTTTTAATTAATTGAGGTGAAAACAAGGGTTTTCTAAATTCCTGTTTCATGGTTGCCACAAGTAGGTGGATCATAAGATTCAATCAAAATTAGGTACAACTTTAAAAGAAAACAAACAAGAAATTCTCATTTGGATTCCCTTTTCAAAACAACAAACATGAAGGTCGTTCCAGAGTAGCGATTTATTGATTCTTTTCTCCTTTTTACCTTTACTTTCATGAAATTATACTAACAACTCCCCCTTACCTTTCCCTTCGCCATTTCTTCTAGGGTTCTTAACGAATCAGCGCTTCCCATGAAAGATGACATCGAAGCTGACATAATCAATCTTTCAAATGCATAAGAAACTCAGAAACCTAATTTAGAATAACTAATGGAGTTCACCAAACGAAGTCATCCTTACAAGCCCAATGGAAAGCAGAATTCTTTCTGCGAGATCATTTCCCTGCCCACTGGAAGTCACGGGTGCATCTGCGGAGATACTTCTTCGAAAAGTGGATTAGATAAGTATGGATTAGCAGTGACGTTGTACTTCCGATTCGTCAAGAACCTAACTCAATGGTTTTTCTTGTTTTCAATCCTTTCTGTGATTCCTCTTGTTTTCTACGTGAGAGGTAAGCAATAATCGATTATAAAAAAGAATATTTCGATGAAGAAAGGGGATAATTTTGCAATATTATTTTCAAGATTTGAGATAATAATAATTCAATTAAGATAAATTCTAAACCTGCTCAAATCGCAAAAACAATAAAGGATCATTTGTTCTGTTTCAAGCGTACATGGATGCCTCGGATAAAGGTGACTATTCAGTTTCAGAGAAGCTCCTCTCAACGACGATTGGTTCCCTTGTTATTGACAGTACAAAATGCTAGTACCTTAATCTCTCAGCTTCCTCAGGGTCAACAGATAATCTACTTTAGCTCTCGTGTGGAACAGGATCACTAAGTTCTACTGTTTCCAAATACACTTATGGATTAGGTAATCATTCTTGAGTGAAAAGATTTAAAAAATAATGACAAATTATCTCAATTTTTATTAAAACTTCCTTTCTTATCTTCTTTCCTTCCTAGTCAGTTCATCTAAAAGCAGCTCCAACTCATGTTTATTTCTCGATTCTAGTGACATCGACTAATCCTGCAACTAACCATCTTCATCTACTTCTTCGTTTGCTTCATTCATCAATCCTTGTCTTGGAACATTCTCCTGCTCAGCAACTCTAACTACCAGTGTTTTCTTGAGTTCCTCTACCTGCATATAAGCCCTCCAAACCAATGATATCTTCATAAGTACCGTCTGTGAAGATGAGCACTTTGATCTTTATTTTACCTTCAAAAAAGAATCTCTAGTAATAATTTTTTCAATAATCGATGCATTCTTCCTAGTTGGGTTTATGCTCTTCCTTCTCCGCCTGAAAGTATCTGAAAAGCAAGCTGAAAAATCAGTTATGTCGTAAAGATTTCAGGATTCAATACATTTCTCATTTTTTTTCTAACTCCTGAATATGCCTTTTCCTTCCCTCAGAAACTCCTTGAGTGCTTCCCATTTCACATTGGAGATTCAAAATCTCCCTTAAAATCTTGGCAAGGCACAATTGAAGTTTGGTCTTCAAAAGCATTTAGAGCAAATGGGATCACGCATCCTAAGAAAAGAGCAGATTAAAGTTCATGATATTCAGTTTGCACAACCACATAAGATCATTCAGCTTCAAAAGAAACTCAAGGACTTAGAAGCAGAAAAAGCTAGGGTTGTTCTGTAATTCTGCCATGTGTATGATGTGGAGATAAGTAAAGAAAAAAATGTATCAATGCAAGAACTCATGTATGCAGCGAAGTCCAATAAACTGACAAAAGAACAGAAACAAGAAGCGGAGAAAGAACTTGCTTTGATCAATAAAATCATAAGGAAGATAGAAGAGACCTCCGATAGAATACTTATTGTTTAGGAGTATCAAAAGGAAGTAAGAGATAACATGAATTCTTATTTTTGATTGCTAAACTGAATCATTTGCAGGAGATATCTGCAGCTTGGGTAACTTTTGAGACCATGCGAATGAGAGATATTGCATATTCCTTGCTGTATCGCACGAACTTTGACAAGTTACTGGATGCAATATGCTGCTGTTTTGCTAGTAGCACTGATAGTCGCAGGTAACAAATTAAAGATATCATTTGAGATGTTTTCTACTAATTAGCATTCGTCTTTGAACATCTTTTGAAAACTGTAGATTTGAAGGGAAGATGCTTAGAATATCATCTGCTCCTTAACCGGAGAATATCATCTGGGAAAACTTAGACTTGTCGCTATTCTCAAAGATCATCAGAAGAGCTTTCTCACTGATCATCACTTTGGTCTTTCTCTTTGGAAGTAATTCAAATTAGCATGCATTGTCATTTTAACCCCTTCAAGTTCATTAATTCATTCTCATTTTGTGACATCGTACACATAGCTCTTGTCTTGATAGTGTATGTTAAGAAAGTGAATTAAGACTTTACAAGCAAATATCCATCAAGTACCTGTCCATCCACATCCTCCAGCTTAACAACTACCTAAGTTGTACTCGACTACGAGTCAGCAGCTCCCAAAGGTTTGCTTGAATGCTACTGCAAAGTAGATACTTTCGGAAGGCTCGATGATGTTTTTGTGCTTTCTTCTGGTTAAACCAAGACACTATGTAATGACTGGTTTTCAGATAGAGTTTTAGTATTATTGTTACCGTTCGCTATTGTGTTAGCAATCATCGTAATTAACTAAATTATGGAGATTATATTCATAGGTAAGATATCGTTTTTGCTTGTAGATTTATTTGAGTTTTTTTCATCAATTATTTTGTGATACAACTAGTATTATCAAAGATAGAAGGACACAAGTATGTTTCAGGCGAAGTGAGCTCTAGAGTAGCTAAGATATTCTTCATGCAGTTCATGAATACTGTAAGATAAAAGAACTTCAAATCTGAGAAGATCTATTATTATTTTTACTAATAACTTTTATGAACTTATTTTCTGTAGGCGTTGATAATTCTGATAATGAACATGAAATTCGCCAACACATCTTCAAGTGGATTCTCGTTCTTGCTCAATGGGACCTTCAATGATTTCATCCCCCTTTGGTTCAAAAATGTTGCCACTACTGTTGTAAAATAAAACTGCTTTTTTGTTGGGTCGTAAATTCTGTTATTATTAAAAATAATGTTGTTGTTCTAAGATCTTGACGATCCTCTTCTATCTCATCACGCCATATTTGAATTTCTTCGCATTGAAATCATATGCTAGCTTCAGGAGATGGTATGATAGACATTTTCAATCTAATCTAGGTATCACAAGGTAGCATACACAAAAAGCTTACGAATAAGTGTACCTAGGGCCAAGATTCCTCATCGAAACTAGATATGCTTAAGTAAACCTATATGATAGTTGACTGATTGCTTAGATCCATGATTATTCATTTTGATTTATTACTAAAATAGTTAATGAATATTGTGTTTGTGTCGCTATTCTATAGCACAGGTCTACCGCTATTAATATCAGCCACTTTCATTTACTTAACCAGCACTTATTACATCGATAAATTCATGATGTTTAGGTTCTGCAGGACTCCGCCAAATTATCCCAAAGAACTAGAGAAATCTATTAGAACTATTTGTTGGATAGTTGTGCCACTCCATTGTATTTTATCAGTGTGGATGCTTGGAAGTACTAAACTCTTTGCAGGGACTAGTGTAAGAACCCAATGTTTTGTTTTAAGTTTTACTAATGTATTTCTACTTTTTATTTCAAAAACTAGCAATTTGAGCTGCTTAGTTTCATCTCTGACTCAATTAACGATTACTACACACCGACTTCAACAAAAGGCTACACTATTCAAGAACTTATGTCAAGAGCAATTAAAGTCCAGAGTCTTCCTTAGTTATTTGTTTTCCTGATGTTCGCAATCATCATCTTGTACTTGCTATTAAAGTAAAAAATTCTGACAAAGAGATGGGACAGCAATTTTATTCTTATAATAATTATGTCTTGTTTTCAAATTTCAAGGAAATAAGTCCTCAAACCCTTATTGAAAGTTCTCTGCTGTTGCCTTCGACTTTCCTCTGATGATTTAGTCTCTTCGAAAAATGTCCTTCAGCTTATCCCATTTTATGCTTGTAAAGCAACTAGATTTAATTTTTATCCTTGACTTTTAAGTTTAAACACATATTTAATTATCAATTACCATTTTTTATCAGTCATATCTAGAGAAGATTTGTGGAATTAAATAGAATCACTCAAGAAAGAAATTAATGAATCTGTTTCTCCCCTAACCGCATTTCTTGAATAGAAGCTTAGGTTATATGAACGTGAGCATTCACTGAGGAAATAGTCTAAGAATTAAGTTGCATAACAGCTAGAAAGCTAGAACATTAACTGCACTTTGGTTGGACTCTATTCCTATGACATTTTGGTATATTAAACTTGGATTATCGTATTTTATTGAAAAGAGTTTAAAGATTTCTAATATTTTTTTGACTTAGAACAACCCTAATTTCCAGTGAACTCTAAGGAGAAAATCAAGAATACTTTATGCTATTCTATTTTATCAACATAGACCTCGAGTCTAGTCCTCTTAATTGAAAAGGATAATAAATCATAAAACTCCAATTTTAGACAATACAATTTAATCCATAATATTTCTTTATTATCTAAGATTTCTTTGTTGATAATTAACAATTAAAAATTAATCTTCAATACTCTAGCTATTTATTACAATAATTAAAATAATATGAGTAAATAAGTTTCTAATTAATAAAAAACAAAAAAATGTACTATTTAATAAAAAATACAAAAATACTAATTAGTAATAAACATAACACTATTTCGAATTTGAAATAAATGTTGGATTGTACTATTTAATAATAATTAACCAAAATTTCTAAAATACAATATTGGAATGAAATAGGACTATTTTTTATTTGCTTAATATGTTTGAAATGCTTATTAAGCTGAAAGAAAAGAGTAAATTCTACAGGGGAATACTCTGAATTTATTCGAGAAAAATAATTATGAATAAAAAAATAGAGTTATTCCTCAAGATCAAAGAAACGCCAATCATGTCAGAAATGAAGATCTCAATAGATAATAAGAGAAGCAAATTTAACGAGTTTCATAGCATCCCATCACCAATAGGAATGTCAAGACCATCTCAAGTTGTACTATTACCCTATCCCCTCTCCTCATTAAAAAGTGATTTTTATTAATGTTGGATCTGTTTTCCCTAATAAGGAGGAATAAGAGAATACAATATGAATAAAAGCAATAACAATTCTTTTCAGCAATTATTTTATCCTATGAAACAATAATCACAACTTTTTGATTTGTGTCAAAATAGTTCAGTTTATTTTTTCTCCTTTTTGTTTTGGAACCTCATTTAGGATTTCCTTTATCCAATAAAATGAGCTCCATGAATTCAGATTCATTTGATATTAAATAAAGTCATTTAGCGTTAGATGGTTGATTTGGGAATATTAAGCCCTTTGAATCTCTAGGTTAAGACCATTAATAGAGCTATTGATTTAAATCTTCTGTTTTTCCTGTGATATTTCGATCGAGTTAGTTAGAAATCCCCTCCTAAGCAGCAGCAGAGTTCTCTTTGTTCTTTTGGCTACTTAGAAATTTAAGAAATTAGGCCGAAGATGATGGTTAGAATTGCTGAGAAATAGCTGATGCAGCAGAAGGAGATAACAATTATGCTAATGGTTTATTACTGGGATTAGAACTAAGAGTCAAGTTTGTTTTAAGATGCTATGATTGTTAGTTGAATGGCTAAGGATATTTTGAATTGCTTGCCTAGTTTTTAATGTGTATTTCTTCAGAATTGTATTTTTACCATGCAAACTAAGCACCTAATTGTTCTTGCTATGGTGTTGAAGCATATTATGAGAGGGTAGGACTGTGGAATTTTGTAGCTGCAATAACTTGAGATTCAACAGACTATTCCTTTGAACGATTATCTCTAGAGGTTGTCTAAAATCCAGCACTGCTACTCTTTGAATATGTTTCGCTTCCAACTAAAAACTAACCTGTTAGACTCTGAATCTTGGCTACTCGATTCCTAGGGCTAGCTGATAAGACTCCACTGAGTTTAGTTAAAACTCCAGAGCTGCTTGCTTTGGTATTATTATATCCAATTGGGGGATTCGAAGGATTGGTATCTCTCTGAGTTGGTTAAGTCTTTAATCTTCCCTCAGAAGCAGTATTTGTATCTGAAACGATAGCTTTTTTAGGATATTAAATACTTAAATTTTAATTTTTGTTATCTGCAACGACTTTTTGAAGTTTCTTGGAGTTACCAGATAGGAAATCGTTTTAAGACAACTACTGGTTTTTATCAATTAACTGATGATCAGTTACTTACAAGAGATTAGAAACATAGTTATCTACACGTTAACAAGGAGTAGTCTTATCAGAACTTGCAGCAACAGTAGTAGAATCTGCGCCATAAGGATGGTTGTATTCAGGAGAGTGTGCACTCCGTCCACTTTTACATTCTCTAGCTGGATTAATGTTATTGTTGTAATGGTTTTTGCTAGGATTTCGCATGACAATCTATCCAGCAAGAGGATTATTTTGTTAATGCTATTACAATATGACTAAAGATATTCCTTTGTTAGTGCTATTGCTGGATGTTTTTGCTCTTCCATTTCTGCTGACAAAAGTGTTGACCATCAAAGATTACTAAACTAATGATAAATCATTTATTTATTTAGCGTGACTTAAATCTTAAAATAATTCTTTTTGAGTGTTTCTGTTCTCTGGAGAGCCAATAGAAGTATGAGTATTCTGTCTCTGACTGCTCGAAGCTCTTTCTTGTTAGACTGATCGAACATTCTTTTCTTCAACGAAATTACCATTAGTATTTTAGGTAACATTATTAGTCGAGGGTTTATTGTTTTAACTATGGAAAATACCGAAAACAGGAACAAAAGGAGTAGCTGCAATAGTTGTCTCTGCAATCTTCTGATCACTTTCATTATTTGCTCCTCTTTGGTTTGCCTTTACTTTCTATTATTCCTCTTCAATCAGTGGCTATTTTTCTTTGTGTTCTCCTATGTCTACAGTTTTTGTTCTCTGTGTTTCTGCTTCTTGAAGTGCCAACTGAAGCCTTGTGATTTCTTTGTCCTTCACTGCAAGATCTTCCTTCAATTTGATCTCTGATCTTGCCTACATCTAGATGGCTTCTCTATTCACAACAAGGCAGTAACGTCAATATCCTAGCTGTATTATTACAAATACAGAGACATTTTAAGTAATCAATATTGGATTTCAGCGAGTATCAAATACAACACATGCATGTTTGTTTTTGTTTAGCAACCCTTCAGATCAGCAATTCCATTTATTCAACCCTCCTCTCTTGGCTGGATGTAAAACAGCAAATTTATGGCGAAACATCTATTGTTACTTGAGTTGAGCAGTTTGAGTTTGAAGATTAATCTCATGTGCTTAGCTGTAATTCTGATTATTATTCTTATTCTCCTCTGAAGAACTAGCTCTCCTTCCTGTGTTACTATCAGATTAATCCTAAGCATTTTGTGTAGCTTTAGATGCCTAGACTTTCTATTGATTTGTGCTAG
>Ga0302285_10002277_pt1 | contig 10755 bp, 3 predicted proteins | sample III_Fen_E2_2_FD_200455 | JGI IMG/M metagenome (GOLD analysis project Ga0302285, IMG submission 200455) | Peat permafrost microbial communities from Stordalen Mire near Abisko, Sweden - III_Fen_E2_2 | ecosystem: Environmental > Terrestrial > Soil > Wetlands > Permafrost | place: Sweden: Abisko...
ATATCCAAGTTAGACTTGACTCTTAGTTAATCGGAAATTATACAAAGGGAAGCGGTAGTGGCTATTAAATCTGCAGTAATCATACATCTTGGTGGGATTACTTGATGCTTTTTAATAAGAATCTGACAACTCACAATTCAAGTTTGATCACTGTAACGATGTAAACTTTTACAGACGAAGTTTACACTAATGAAGCAGGGGCCCTAAGAAACTTCTTCTTATATGTCGATACCTGCCATATTTCTTGTCTAACTTGCAAAGGTCCTACATAGGTAAAACAATTATTCAGGTAAAATTTGCAAAGGTAACTTATTAATAAATATATTTTTAAGAACGATTGCTGGACTTGCCCACCCAATTCAACATAAACTTTGAATTCCTGCTCATGCAATGCTGGATATGTTTCGTATAACTATTCTTGTGTGAGCAGTTGTCCAGCTGGATACGTTTAACAGAATGGTTCAAATTATTGCATTGAAAATCTATGCTAACTCAACTGTCCTACCTGTGATTCTACTCATTAAATTTGTACTTGCAGTTCGGGGCATGTATTATACTAAGGAAATTGTGTAAGCACCTGTCCTCCTTCTTCAGAACTCTCTGGAACAACATGCATCGATTTCTCCACGAGTTTAGTCAGTAAGACATCGTTCCCATAATATTTGTTAAATTTTTTATTATTTGTTTAAGATCCAGGATATTTGATAAAAAATGGGCTCACTTCGAATAATTTTGGTGAGAGCGAGATTAAATCTTTGGGTATTTCTGTCACAGGTTTCACAGGAGATAGAGGCTTGTATGACTCAACTGCGATGACTTCTCGATGTGGATTGACTAATCATCTGTTAGGAGGTCCTTTCCTTGCCGCCAATAAATCATCTATTAAGACATCATTTTCGTTGTTGTAAGCATAAAATTAATTGTGAATTAAGTTTTATTTTAATCCACATCTTCTATCTTTATCAATTCCATATTTAAATACTAATTCTTTTTCTATTTTCTAGAGCTCCTCATTGGTCTGTGAGAATAGGATATACATTATTTTAAATAGACGAATGGACTGGTTATCAAGCTTATCTAACAATTGATAATACTACCATATCTCCTACTTACTCTACTGTCTCTTCAGGAACAAATCTATGTGGAGCCAATTTAAACGATGCAGTTTATCTCATCGATGCTAACTTTACTCACTCTGCCTCGGATATGACTGTGGAAATTACATCCAATTTAACAAATACGCCCTACAAATAATCTTTAGGAATCAACAAATTATTCATCCTCGTGGAATATGTAAGCATAAACTATCAACAAAAGAAATATTGACTTTAACTGTGTGTGTATTTGTTTAGTGTCCTGTGTTGTGTGCAATTTGCAATGCTTCTGGTTGTGCAATTTGCAATACGGGTACTTTCTTCTATAATCATGCATGCTTCAATCCTTGTCCAAATGGTACATATGCTAATTCTTCAAATTACACTTGTTTACCTTGTAATAGTACTTGTGAGACTTGCTCTGCTGGTACAGATTCGGATTGTCTCACATGTGTGGCTCCTTAGCAATACTTTTTTGAAAACAGATGTTTACCTGGATGTCCAAATGGATTCTTCATAAATGCATCAAATACTTGTGATAGCTGTCCTAATTTTGCTTCTCCTGGTTGCTAATCTTGCTATCCGACATGCAAAACTTGTTCTCCGTTTTCAATCTCAATAAATTCAGATTAATGCTCTTGGTGTTATCCTTCCCGCTATTTATCAAATGGGAGATGCGAATGCATAGATCCTGAAGACGTGAGGATGACATATTATCAGTGCAGCTATTAAGACTAAGCTGTATTGGATATTCTCCTCTCGAATATTACTCCAACAATGACAATTAACTTTGGAAAGGTCCTTTCTAATTTACCTGGTTTTTCTTCTTCGACTGATTCCCCTGCAATATGCGCCTAGATTTTCTAGATCTCCACCCTTAATCTTCTCAGATCTAATTCAAGCTGCTAAATAGTAAGCACAACCATTAAAATCACTCTTGGTAACAAATATCTTTAAATGATTTGGTACTTTATACAATATTTTCTTATAATTATGTTTGCTTATGCTTTTAAAAGACACTTCTTCTGAAGTTTTTGCTGGGGATTATCTTTATTTTAACCCAGGCGTCTTAACTTTCTTCACAGATTCCTCGACAAAGATCAACACGTTTTTAAATAATGTTGTCGTTTAGCAGGCTCCTCAAGGGGCCTAAGTTGATTTCTCTTCTCTTCCAATAGGAGATTCTTGTGTGAATTATACAATCTCATTGAGCAAGCTAACAGGAGATAGTTCAAGAGGGTTCAAAACGATTACTTGGTCACTTTTGAATTACAATAGTTCAAATATCGTTGATGTTGCTATTTAATCTCTCTTGAATAACGCGAATTCCCAAAAGCTCATTAATTTAACCTTACCAATGGGAACTCTTCCACTAAATTTGACTAAACAAATCCAGCTCAACTACCTTCTTAAAAACACATACTCTAATTCAACTATGTTTTCTTTCAAATTAATGCCTATTTACATCTTCACTGTTACCACCTTTGATAATATTCCTTCTCCTTTATATAGGTAAGTATGTTTATTATTTGATTCTTAGTTAAGTTGTTTTTTATTGGAACAGATTTAATTCCTTTGACGTGTTAGTAAACTATTTCATCGAATACTGTGATATGTATGGAGAATAAACTGTTTTGGATTAGTAAAACATGGATATTACAATAACCTCCCCGCAAGATAGCTCTATCTAGCTTGCTTCAGTTAGCAATACTAAATCATTTTATTCTTTCACCATTCCTGAATACAGCCTCTAATCTTCTACTCATTATGATCTTAATGTAACAATAATCATTTCATTGAGAGATTAATTACATTTAAAATTTTGTTTTACTAACTTTATTATATTCTTATTTATTTAAGATTCACATCCAGCTAAGCAGTGATTCTTCAGTGTTTTCCAATAAAATATTTTCATTCTAAGTGGCATAAGTACCTTTAATCGTGATGATAAATGGAGGAAACAGATAAATCGATTATCGAGAGGAAGCGAGTTTTAGTTGCACTTTAAGAGATAGAGCCATTTAAAGTCCGACAGATGATCAGCTAATTGTAACAACTTGGAAATGCCTCAATCCGATAGATGAATCTACTTGCATAACAAAGACTGGAAGTGTATTGTCATTCGCATCTGGCTTGAAAGAGATTTCTTTCCCAAAAAGATTTTTCAACCCATACATTTCCATTATGCTGAAACTTACTGGAACTAAAAACTCTCAATCAGTATCTTCATCAGTGTATGTTATTTTTTAAGAATTCGATCTTCCACCTGTTACTGCATCCGTCACAGTTATCGATCCATTCTCTTAGACTATCAACTTAGATGAAGAAGTATTGGTAACCTTGGAATATGACTCCATAGTAAACACAGATATCTTGTCGTACTCGGGGACACCGATTTACAATGAGAGAGCAGCAGGAGTGATAAGTTTCGATTATGTCTCCCTAAGATTCAGACTTTGGGATATATATTCTGGTTTCGATCGATCAATCTTGCCTCTGGAAATACGCTTTTCAGTTTATAATCCTAATTATTTCATGCCAAGCATATCCATTCTAGAGTTTACGATTAATTTTCCCCCAGACAATTGTGTGTTTTCTTACACCAAGAATGCAGCTTCGGCTGTTGCTTTGACTACTTATTTTACTTTTTCCATGACAGGCTGCACAGATACTGACTCTCCGATAATGTATTAGTTTTTCTATTACAGCAGCCAAGCCGAATATGACCAAGAAAGAGTTATTCCACAAATTGTGAGAAGAAAGCAAATCACTGATGTTTAGTCAAGTACATCAGCTCGAACTGTCCTCCCAACTGGAAACATATTAGTTCTAGGAATGGCGATTGACAAAAAGCAGGCCGTTTATAATTCCACTTTGAGCATCACAGTAAGTGATGCTTCTCTAGCTGAATCTAATTATTCTCTGCTAATTACCAAATATCTCTCAACAAGAGGGAAAAGAACTGAATAATATATTTCTCAACTATCTGTTTTATCTCAGGATCTCAGCTAAAAAACAAGCTTTACTTCTTCTGCTATCAACTCATAGAAAATTCAAATTATTTCCTCCCTTAAAGCAGCGATAACTTAGCTACCATTGTCTTCCCAATTTTCTAGTGTTGCAGATAAAGCTATTAACAGCCTGATTGCTTCTGGAATAATTTACACTTAGCTTCAACAACAATCTTCTCTCCAGCAAATGAAAGATACACTCTCAGCTGTTCTCCCTTCTTAGTTTACGGACATACAAAGAGAAATCAAAAAGCAGCAGTTAACTGACTATTTCTACACAACCCACAGTCTCACAGCGAACTCAAACCTAAACTCAACATAGAACATCTCCCAACTGCTATTGAATGTGATGCAGCAAATAGGAGATCTACTGGATGTAAACAGCTTACCGAACGAAGGTTCTTTTAAAATCACTCAGCAAAATCTGATTCTAACAACATAAGTGATAACAGAGAAAAACATATGTGCTTATTACAAATGTACTAAAGACAATTTTTTCGATTCCTAAATAAACCAGACGTCCACTTAACCGACTATTTATTCCCTGTCATTTTAACAATACAAAGACGATCCATTCTACCAAGACACTAGTTTACAAAACTACACTGACACACTCAGACAATACACCAATGATTCCCTAGTCAAGTATCCAATAATCATACCCTCAGTTAAATCAGCAGGAGTTGCAGTTAATGTCAGCAAGCCTATTAATTTAGAGTTTTCTCCGCTTAGCAGTTCAACGTATAGGAGGTAACTTAGTAGCTCCACTAAAGCAACAAATCTTACTTGCATCTCAAGGATGTCTACTGGCTGGAATACAACTAATTGTTAGCAGTAGTATTTTTCTTAGCAAAAGCTATTTTCTTGTGTCTGTGAAAAAGCCTATCCCTCGACAATAGTCGACAATTTATAAAATCTCCTCATAAACAAAAATCTGCAGACAGCATTTTCAAGTTAAGGCTTAACTAATCTCTCCAATTGGGCTAATTTCTACTGTTATGTCGCATTCTGGCTCTTACTGATAAAGACAACTGTGTTTATTATGCTACTGATCAAAGGAAGAAATCTTGATAATATCAGAAATGCCGCATTAATAGGTAAATTATCAACTGCAAAAGTTACTCCGATTTTACCAGACTAAGCAGTTGCTGACCAGGAAATTCCTAGTGAAAATAGAGTCAGGATCCAAAGAAAGAAAAGAAAACAGTTGAAGGAGTAATAAACTGAAGATATCATCGAGCCCAATACTTCTCCTTAAATTTTTTGTGAGCCTTAAAAGACGCCAACAAATTTAGAAGGTGCCTATTTAAATAACTAAAAATGCTCCATGCAAGAAATCGCGTTGTCTCCCATTTCCGGAGAAGAAATCTAGCAGATGACTTCTATTAAAGAAAATGAATCACAGTTGAAGAATCAGCTAAGCGAGAAAGATTCCAATTCTTCGATAATGGGTAGATAAACTACAAATATTTAAGATACAACAGAGCAATCTAGCAAAGATTAGCAGGCGTAACTCCATAACCGAAATCTGGCTATGTTTAGACTTATCCATCATCTTAAATAAATTTTATTTTTTCACAATTTCTTTAACATATTCTTGCTGTATGATTCGAAGCTCTCTCGTCCTTTTCGATTTGCTACATTCTATGTCAGGATGATCCACTCTCTGGCTGTAGGTATTGTCTATTCGGCCCAGTATAATTTAGGAGAAATGGTAGTCCTCTCGATTGTCAACAGCATTATCATAGCTATAGTCTTAAAACTAATGGAGTTACTGAGTAACATTAGAAGAATTGGTAAGGCTATTTCCTCGATGTTTTTAATGACAATGCTGATGTTTTATTATTACTTGATCCTTTCAATTGTCAGCGGATAGGAATATGCAGAATCTAATAAAGCTATGACATCTTATTTGGTAGTGTTTTTGATGGACTTGTTCTTTGTATCTGTGGTGATTTCCTTTTTACTTAGATATCTAGCTATTTATGTCCTGCAATACTGGGAACAGATAAAGTATTGGAGATAGATATTTGACTTTCTAAGACTTCAGCTTATTTTAAATGAAGTTAGTCATTCTTGAATGCGGAAGAGAGTAATGTCGAAAATACACATGATATTTTTTGTATTAGCCAATCAATACATCTCATAATATCTTTTATTTTCAGATTTATTGAAAATTATTTTTAGTAAAATGCCTATTCTAAATTCAAATAACTTCTAAAATCTTTCCATTTCGTTGCTTTCCTGTCTTGTTTCTATTGATAATTAAATAATTATGAATAAAAATCATAAAAATTAATTATTTTAATTAATCCAGTTATAATTCAATTAGTTCAATGCCTTTGATTTATTATTTATTAAATCAATTAATTTGTTTAGTTTTCCTTTTGTATAATAAGCTATGCAGAATTATCATCTAATAATTTCTTTGTCTCAAGAGTATTTTTATTCTTTACTAAGAGAAAGTTATTTTCATTTGCTAATAAAGGTTTTAGTTTATCTAATTATTTAAATTATTCTTCTTTTCTTGTTAGTCTAACATTTTTTACAATAAGTATTAAATTTTGTCTTTATATTATTTTCGAACTTAATAATTTTTTGATAATACATTTCAACAAAATTTGGACCTCTCTTAGCACTGATCGACATTTTTGAAGCCGAATTTTTAAAATTTTAATAAAAAAATCAATAAATGGCTTAATTCAGTATTAAAAGTTCTTTCAAATTGAACATCCATAGATTTTAAGGCATAATTTAATGAAAAATCCTCTCTGATGGTAATGCTGTAATTTCAAAAATATTTAAAAGATGACTTTGATTTTCTCCCAAATATTAATTAAAACCAGCATTACTGAAATAGACAATATTTCATTTTCTTACTTCATTATTGAAAGAAGAAAAAAAATCTAAATTAGATCTTTCTATTTGGGCATGTTCAAATTCGATTGAATACCAATTAGTAGACCAATTATCTCAGATAGAAAGCATTCATTAAAAACTCGCAATCTGTATTGTTTTATTTATTTATTTTCAATAACTCTAATACCTCCAATTCAAACTTGCTTGTTTTTCTTTTAAACGTTAGTATTAAAGTATTAAGCTTTCTACATTCTATCAATAAGTATCCTATGTTAGTAAATCTTTTACTACTAAATTTGCTCATTAGATTTTCATTGTATATTAAATCAATTTATCCTTTCTATGTATGTAGCCAACCCTTCAAGTTTCTTAAAAACCAAAACAAATGTCCTAATTAAAAAATATCTCTCATCAAAGCTTGTTCACTAAAAAAAACTATTCATTCCTAATATGAATCACAATTCGAATAATATTAGAAAACGTCATTAATATCCTTCTGCTCTTTCTGTATTAATACTTATCAATCCAAATGAGATAAAAAATCTCAACTGATTTGATTACTTTTTCTCTCCCCTCCCTTTCAAAAATGCAAGATACATTGATTTCTTACCCCAGCCAATGAAATATTGTAACACTGATTTCTTGATTTTTTTTCTTTCCCCTCCCTTTCAAGTCTAAGATACACTCATTTCTTACCCCAACCAATGAAATTGAGTAACACTTTGATTTACACTTGATAGTAAAAATTTCTTTTTCTATCAATTATATGCCTCTTCAGTAAAAAAGCTAAAAGATGGGTATTTTTATTAAAAGAGAAAATCCTTCTATTATCTATTTTTCTATCTGCATAACACATTGTCTGAATTATTTCTTTGTTTAGATCATGATAATATGGTGTAGTATTTTTGAAAAAAGCTTCGTATTTATCTATTTATTGTAAAATTCTGTCTAATGAATGGTTGTAACCTTCAATCCTCTTTTTTAATGTTGTTTGTTTTCATGGGAGACTAGCAGTATTCAATTAAAAGTATGCTTTGAATTCAGAAAGAAGACGATGAAACAGAAAAGTGTTGAATAATTTGATCAGTTATTTTTTTTTCTTTCTATATTTAGTTTCTTTTCTTTCAAAATTTACCTATTCTAGCTAACATAATAAGGAATATCTATTAATTTAAATCAAAAAATAGTCAGTTCTCCCTAAAGAAAAAGAAGATAGCGATATTTATAATAAAGAAATCAATTGCTCAAAAGCAAAAAGACAATTAAAAAGTTGATTAAAAACAAGAAATGACTCTAATAAACTTAGCCATTCTGCTACTTTTACATCTGAGATTCGTGTTCTCAAGTAATAAGAAAAATTATTTATCAAAAAGTTCATCATTTTTTGATTTTACATACTAGAAGAGGTATTGTTTGCAGAAGAATTTACAGCCTATACCTTTGACACTTCAAATATCATCTCTTGGAGCTTAATAGGAACAAAAGTTTATAATTGCCTTCCATATACTTACATAGACTACAGTGGTAGATCGTTCTACGGATTGTTTGGGAAAAAAGAAACAGCTGAGAAGACTTTTTCTAGCCTTCCTCCGCATTGGAGTCTATCAGTGAGATTCGATATTCTAATCAAAAGTTCATTCGACTCCAATCCTTTGGATTATATCGAAGTTAGACTTGACTCTTAGTTAATAGGAGATTATATAAAGGGAGGTACTGGTGGCTATTAAATCTGCACTAATCATACATCTTGGTGGGATTACTTGATGCTTTTTAATAAGAATCTGACAACTCACAATTCAAGTTCGATTACTGTTACGATGTAAACTTTTACAGATGAAGGATACTCGAATGAAGCAGGTGCTCTAAGAAACTTTTACTTGTATGTCGATACCTGCCATATTTCTTGTCTTACTTGTCAAGGTCCTACAAAGGTGAAACAATTATTCAAATGCAATGTGCAAAGGTAACATATTAATATATTTTTAAGGATGATTGCTGGACTTGCCCGCCCAATTCAACATAAACTTTGAATTCCTGCTCATGCAATTCTGGATTTCGTATAATTATACTTGTGTGAGCAGCTGTCCAGATGGATACATTTAACAGAATGGTTCAAATTATTGCATTGAAGATCCATGCTACCTTAAATGTCTTACCTATAATTCTACTAAATAAGTTTGCACGTCTTGCAGTTCAGGGTATTTATTATACCAAGGAAATTGTGTAAGCACCTGTCCTCCTTCTTCAGAATAATCTGGAACAACATGCGTCGATTTCTCCACGAGTTTAATCAGTAAGATATCATTCCCATAATATTTGTTAACAATTCTATTATTTGTTTAAGATCCAGGATATTTGATAAAAAATGGGCTCACTTCGAATAATTTTGGTGAGAGCGAAATTAAATCTTTGGGTCTATCTGTTACAGGTTTCAAAGGAGATAGAGGCTTGTACGACTCAACTGCTTTGACTTCTCGATGTGGAGAAACTTATCATCTGTTAGGAGGGCCTTTCCTTGCCGGCAAAACAGCATCTATTTCGACAACGTTTTCAGGGCTGTAAGCATAAAATTAATTGTAAATTAAGTTATGTTTTAATCCACATCTTCTATCTTTATCTTAATATATTTAAATACAACAACTTCTACTTTATCTAAATGGAAACCTTTCAACAATTTTATTTCACTTGGTTCGATTTCTGAAAAATATTATTCAAGTCCTACAATCGATAAGAAAGGTTTTCAACAAAGCAAATCTAACTTTTTTGATAAGCAGTTAATAAATAACTCAACTGTTAATTCAGATAACTTAAAAAATCTTAATAGTCAATGCTAAGTGTTCAGAGAAGTTTAATTATCAGAATAAGGAATAAGAAAAAGAATCAACATTATTAAAAAAAGCTTTTTAAGTCCTTTAGAAATAATGTACATCTTTTTAGAAATCAAACAATCAAGGGATATCCTTATAAAGAAAGAGCATTAATATTTCTTGCTATTAGGACCTAAAAAACCTACTTCATATCTTAATCAAATATGTTCTGAGAGCATCTCTTAAAAACAGCATAGAACATAGAATAAATGAATCTTAAATTTTGTTTTCCTCCAAAGGATTTCAATACAACTAAACTTAATTATCAATTCAAGAGTGCATTTAACTTAAATTACTGTATTAATTATTTTTCTATTTTTTAGAGCTCCTCATTGGTCTGTGAGAATAGGATATACCTTATTTTAAATCGACTTATGGACTGGTTATCTAGCTTATCTAAAAGTTAATAATACTTTCATATTGCCTACTAACTCTACTCTCACTTCAGGAACAAATCTATGTGGAGCCGATTTAACTGATACAGTTTATATCATCGATGCTAACTTTACTCACTCTGCCTCGACTATGGCTGTGGAAATAACATCCAATTTAAATTAATCACCCTACAAATAATCTTTCGGAATCAACAAAATATTCATCCTCGTGGATTATGTAAGCATTAATTATTAACGAAATGTTGGCTTTAACTGTGTGTGTGTTTGTTTAGTGTCCTGTGTTGTGTGCAATTTGCAATGCTTCTGGTTGTACAATTTGCAATACGGGTACTTTCTTCTATAATCATGCATGCTTCAGTCCTTGTCCAAATGGTACATATGCTAATTCTTCAAATTTCACTTGTTTACCTTGCAATAGTACTTGTGAGACTTGCTCTGCTGGTACAGACTCGGATTGTCTCACATGTGTGGCTCCTTAGCAATACTTCTTTCAAAATAGATGCTTAGCTGGATGTCCAAATGGATTCTC
>Ga0302285_10002279_pt1 | contig 10748 bp, 8 predicted proteins | sample III_Fen_E2_2_FD_200455 | JGI IMG/M metagenome (GOLD analysis project Ga0302285, IMG submission 200455) | Peat permafrost microbial communities from Stordalen Mire near Abisko, Sweden - III_Fen_E2_2 | ecosystem: Environmental > Terrestrial > Soil > Wetlands > Permafrost | place: Sweden: Abisko...
TTTTCGATGAGAAAAAAAAAAGAAAATGTTTTAAAAAAATGCTAATATAAGCTCAAGAGAAAAAGTATGTTGATGTAGGAAGAAGTAAATCAGTTGAAGTTAGGTGGGATGAAGAGACTGTGTTTTAGTTAGGATAATAATTTTATTTGAGTGCATAAAGAGGAGTATCACATCAACAAAACACAAAAATATCTTGCAAAGTGATGGGAATGTGATGAAAATATTCTCTTTGTTTATTCTTATTTTTCTCTCTCTACAAATACTGCATCAGTTGCTCCATGTGTATTCTGCACCAGGGGAAACAAACTAAGCTAAGGCAGCTTGAAGAGTTCCGATAGCGCGTTCTTGAGCAGCAGGAGAATACCAAGCAGCGAATTGATAAGCGAAGACAGTGTTGAAGATCAAGAAAGGTACTAATCCAGCGTATGTTGATGCTCCTTTCATTTTGTAGACCTCAGCGACCTTTGCAAGAGACACAGGAGTTCCAGCGACTTGTAAGCGGGTCTTGTAGACAAGAAGAGGATAAGCTAAAGCGAGAAGAGGGAGAGAGACCCATTGTAAAGCAGATCCATCATAGACGCTGTTCAAGTGGAAGATAAGAGCAGCATTGAATCCAAGTTTCTAGAATAACCCAGCGTAAAGTCTGGATACGCCACCTTTTTGGACTAAATTAGAAGCAGCATTGAGAAGACTGGGCACTTTATTATTTGTATCACAATAAAGAACTGTCTTGAGAGTGTCAAGAGGGTAGAAAAATGCTTCGAAGATCGATGCAACAGCAATCTATGTTGGAAGACCTGCATTTTTGCTCCACAGAAGGCTCTAATAAGGAGCGCCACAGAATTACAGTAAGTTCAATCCAGCTCCACGAAGATAACCTTTGGCGAGAATTCCATTGTTCAAAACACTTTGAACTGCTCCTGCGAATGACTAACTTGCTCCTGCGAATTAAGTCTTCAAGATAGCTTACGCTTGACGGACAACTAGAGCTCTCTCGACTCCTGCGAACAATGTAAGTCTCCAGACATTATCGCTGATGACATCGAGTAACTCGGGATCTTCAGTGAATCTCTTGTGGAGACGCAGATATTCCAAGTTATGAACATCTTACTCAGAACGTAAATACCTTGATGTCCAGTCTGTTCCGAGAGTTCCAAGTTAACCCTTGTTCTCGAACAATTCCTTTTAGTGCTAATCAACGCAGAGACTATTCCAGAAGTCCGCTACGGGTTTCAAGTATGGGATAACAAAGTTAGCCATTTGTTTAATATGATTCTGCTAATTATTTTCTTTTTTAGGTTTTTCTTAACTTTTATTTATCTCAAGGACTTAGGGTTTTATCTTCTCTCTGGCAGGATCAAAGTGTGCATTGTGAAAAATATATGCATTTCTCCCACAGTTTCTTGTGCAAATCAAAGTAATTTTTAATACAAAAATCTTCTTATTCTTGCTCTCTTTTTTTGTCTCCAATCCTTCAAAAGGCCACTAGATTCCTCCCTATGTGTGTTGTTTGTTCCTCATTTTTCGCATTAACTTTCCATATCTATCTTAAGCTCAAATATCCTTAGAAAATCACACACATATTCTTATCTTCTAACAAAAAAGAAAATCAAAATAATTTTTCAGACTTAATATCAATTAGCAAAAAAAAAAAAACAAACAGACAGACAATAACTCAAAGCATATCATCTTCTTAAAACTTCAAGCACATTTAAAATATGGCAGAAACATAAGAGAAACAGCAGTATCTATGCGATCACATTTTAGATAGAGGATTAAATCCTGACCTCTTCGCGGAGTATCTGCAAACAATCAGAAATAATGGTAAAGATCAAGAAAGGGAAATTGGTTTAGTCATGAGCAAAAATGAGTAGAAATTCAATCTTTGATTATTTGGTTTATTTCCTTAGGTACTGACATAGACCAGTGGACATTTTAGGAGCTAAGAGTCGTAAGTTGAAAATAACATGAAATGCAAGTGTTCAATTTGCAAGAAGAATTAACCAAAATGAGAGTGGAAATGAAATCAAACTAAAAGACTAAGAGAATTAGAGGATTTACGAGAACAAAAGAAATCACTTTATCACCTTTAAAATCATCATAAATGACCTTCTTTTTGCTTACTTGTTTGCTTTCTTTTTAGGTTGTTAAAAATTTCCAAGAAGATGCAACAAATAACTACAACTTAGATTACAACAAAGTTAACTCCTAGCTAGCAGGCTTGTCAATAGCTGCAGGGTCTGTTTCCCCAGCATTTTATGATACCCCTCAGTAGTAGAAGTAGCCAATCCAGTAGGCTTCTGAGCAAACCTTAGATGATGCTAAAAAGTAGTAAATGTAAGCATAGTAAGTGCCACAACCTGTTCCTCAGCAATCCGTGAAGGCTATGGATTCTGTTGATGAGAACAACTACAAGAAAGTGTTGACTTGTGTGAAATCAGAGCCTTCCACGATTTCAGAAGTCAGCGAATTGAAAGCTATCGTTGCAAAGTACAAAATGATAATATTTAAAAACTCTTTTCAACATGTTGGGTTTCTCCTTTTTGTAATCTTTTTTTTTGTGTATTTTTTTGGAAAATAACAGGTATGAGAAAAAAGCTGGTGGTCTATTCTCTACTTCATACATTGTGTATCAAGTATAAACTACCCCCTTGAATTCCTCTGTCTTCAGAAGATACAATGACTTCGCTTGGCTTCATGCTACACTTGAGAAAGCATACCCCTAAATATCTGTAAAATTTTCTAAATTTTAAATTCAGAAATCTTCGATTTAGTTTCACTTAGTTTAAAGAATACAACAACATATTTCTTGATTTTCTTTATTAACCTCCTAGATCCCTCCTATTCCTACGAAGAAGTCGACTAGGAGCTTCCAGCCATTGTTCTTAAGCAAGCGGATGTCATTCATGGAGAAGTACTTGAATCAAATCTTAGCTTGTCCTGAGCTGAGATAGTCTAAATTCACGGAAGGGTTCTTGACAATGCCAGATGACATATTCACAAAACTCAAAAAAGATGGAGAAAAATTAACCAAAACTACTAAAATAGCTGCTATGATCACATAAACTGGAGAAGTAAGCAGATAGAGAGAGATAAATTGACGGGAGATGAACAAAGATTGAACTTAATTATGATAAAACAGTTCTAACCTTTCTTATTCTCGTTTTTGACTTCATTTTCCAACTAGGCTCAATGCATCGTGAATGAAGATGTGAACAATTATTTGAAGAAGAGCAATGAGTATCTAGGGAATCAAGATATCATCTACAAGAAAGTAAGCAATATACTGTAGAAAATGTGCCCAACAACACTATTTCACATTCTGATTTCTTCTTTTCCTTTTGTTCTTTCCTTCTTTAGGTACGTAAACTCTGTAATCAACTAGTGATGGATTTCGATTAGCTCTCTACGACACTGTTTTCGATTGGAGACTGCTTCTCATAGTCATACAATCTCTCCGTCAATTATAACTCCGTCCCCAAAGATAAAGATAAAGTAAAATAAAAAACGGCAGAATGAACTCCATTTCTTTACTAAATACATGCAATAATTAACAAAACAGAACCCTTTACTTGAAGAGCTATACATCCATCTAAATAACATGACCATCTCTTGGGGGTAAATAACCTACTAATCAATATCATTTATCATCTATAACCTTGCCTTTTCTTACAGGAACAACCTAACTGGTCAGATAAAGCTAGTCTAAGATAACCTCTCAAATTGGTTTAAGTACTACGACAACGAACTTAAGGCCGTCAAAGAAGTAAAGATATTAATAATAGGCTATTAAAGTGTTTCCTCCTAGAGATTAAATCCATTTTGGGTGTGTTTATTAGTATTTGAAGGTGAAAGAGCAAGCTGAGAGAGACTTTCAGAGTTTCAAGAAAAACTTAGCTTATAAAAAGGAAAAAGCATTTGTCCTTGGAGACACTTCCAAATGGGAGATACCTTAGTAGATTCTGAATGGCATTGACAAAGATCATCAAAGAAACAAGGAATTCATCATGCCTTTCATGTTCCCAAAGGTAAAATTAGTTAGAGAGAGATAAAATGATACTTTGAGATAGCCACGTTTGTGTCCTAATTCAAATCTTCAATTTAACCTCATTTTTTCTTACTATTTCACAGGACACGATGTAGGAAACTGAGCTTCGTGACATCTTTGGCTTTTTCAACTACTCAACTTACACGGAAATCAAGCGGATCATGGAAAGGAAAATCGAGAATTATTCTGAGCATTTCAACTCATTCGGAAATATTCAATCTGATCATATCTAAGAGGTACAAATTGGTTTATTATTGTTTGGTAAAGATAGGGTGAACATGTTTGTGGATTATTTTTCAGATGCACGTGCAATGGGCGGACTTGATGACGAACATGCAAAGCATGGGTGGTGGAGGAAAAGTCCCAACAACACTTTTGGAAAGCACCAAATATCCAAGGGAGAATCATTCAGAAAGTCAAGTTGAAGATGATTGAAGAGATAGCGAAAAAAAGAGAAAGCAGATTTTAAGAAAAAATGATTTATTTGTGTTATGTAAAATATATGTGCGTGTTGTGATACAAATAGATTTCTTTGATTTTTGCATGAAGTTTTTAAATTAGAGAGTCAACCTTTTTATGGGGGAGGGGGTGGATTGCTCTTCTTTAAAATTCAATCTTCCCATCATTATCATGATGAATCTTAATTTAATTTTGAAGTTTCTTCCGTTAAGAAAACAAAAATCAAAATCAAAATCTGAATTCACTATCGTTTAATTTCAATCTTACCCTGGCAACACAGCCACGGCATAGATGGGTATGTGTTTCTAAAAATATTTTATTGTTTGTTATTTGATATTTATTTTTAGAAGTATTATGTATTGAATTTAATATTTATGTGTTTAAGTATTATTTTAACGAGCGGATCGATTTTTTGACTTTCAAATCCGACTTATTTCGATGCGGATTAGGGACATTTATGGACATAATATACCATTGGATGGCTAAAAAGTTAGCATCATGTGGTCATATTGTCACTTTGAACAGGTGCGCATCGCTGGGTTTTGAGATTAGTAGCTTTTTCCGTTGAGTCCGCAAGCGTTGTGAGCATATTGCATTCAAAATGAGGGTGTTGAATTTTTATGTGTATGTGCGTTAATAAGAACATATTCAATTCTTTTGCACATACACTTCAACTTTCCAACTCAATTATTGATATGCTCACTGCTTTGCGGTCTCTTGTAAGATGGATTGAAAAAATAAGCAGCTTTAGACAGCTGAGGGGTGAAACTAGTTGAAAAATTTCTCTACTAAGTCTTAAAATGTCATATTGGGAGGCTCCCCAAGCTAACAAGCAGGGCAACTCATCTCTTGGGTGGGTCTTAGAAGGAATTAATTGATTTATTTGATTTTTCCGTAGTTCAACTGACAGAGTTTAATTAATTTGAACTGGGCAAGGTAAGATTAAGGAAACAGTTGGGGAGAGAGGGTTTGAGTGTCTTTTTTCGTTAATATCAAATGAGATTAAAAAATTTGAGTTATTTTGAAGTTTTTGAAACATTCCTATTGTTTCTAATGATAATAGCTGAATGATATCATTTGAGAGGCTTCATGCGACAATTGAATTATCTCTTAGAATTCGTCGATTAGGATTACCAATTTTTCAAATTTGATTATTTTTTCACTACAAAAACTAGAATTTATGAATATAAAATAAAAGTATTTTGAGAGGTTCATTTTCTTTATCATATTCAATGGATACATGCTAATGATCTCTCAAATCAGTTAATTTTCTAAGATATTTCAAGAATTCCAAAAGAACGCGCTTGAATTTAAGAAATTATGTAAGAAATAATACATACTAGATGGATGGTTTGGGAATATTGATATTTTAATGTAAATCGAGTTTGAACAACAAAAAGTTCATTCTCATAAGATCTTTCAACGAGTAAGATAAATAAATAAGATTATCTCTCTTGATTGAGTGAGTTATTCCACAAAATCGTAAGAATCTTTATAAGAGAGCGCTGAAAAGAAGGCTAACCATATGCATAAGTACCCTTCTCGGTAGGCTGAAGCGACTCCGATAGTTGTAACTGCTCAGTAACAGGAAAGAAAATGTAACCGATGATAGATATATTTTATTGGATCATTTGGATATGTGATTTGTTAATTTGTATTGGAAAGTAGAATTGGGATTGTATTTGGATGGCGTGAAGCAAGGGCTGTTCAATAAAGGATTGTCAGTGTATTTGAACAGATAGATTGTGACACAGCCATCACCTAAAATATAGAAAAATAGCATTAAAAATAACAATAGATCTGAGGATTTCAGATCAGATGATATCCCTAAGAGATCAGATGATATTCCTAAGATATCAGTTACTGCTGTAGCTATCCGATAGTCATAGCTGCAGCCAATTGATAATAAGAGCTAAATGAATAAGAAGCCATAATAAGAAGGACAAACTCAAATAAAGATGAGATCAATAAGCACATTGAACCCTCGTCTTTCTCCTCTTCTTCTTCGTCCTCAGCGAACATATTCTCCTTTATCATCTATTAGTGTATTTCATGCTACTTCAAATCATTTAATCTGCTTGAGTATTTATCTGTTGCATGTCATTTTGTTATTTCTTTTTGAAGGTGAAAAACAAAATCATAATGAACCCATTGCTATTACAGTCAAACTAAGAATACTCATAACTCTCCCTGCAACAACGTGTCAGTCGAAGTCTCAGTCCATTATCAGCATCATCTTAAGCTCAGATACCTTAGGCATCACCGACAGCTTAGAGTTTAATCCCTAAAAGTCCCATCAGAATTGAAAAAGTACCTGCAATATCAAGGTAGAAGGAGAGAATCACTGAGAGGAATAAGCTTAAGAATAAGAAGAACAGGAATTGCACTAGCTCTATTGCTGATGATAATTCTAATTCTTTAACTCCTCCAAGTTAATAACCTAAACTATAGAATCCTCCAGTAATATAATCTTCTACTTCCCCTATTTCTTCAGTTCCTCTCTAACTATCAGCATCTGTAACAAATACTCCTCAAGATCTCAAGGGTTCTTCAACGAATTGCTTAAACATGAAGAAATTAGTGTCAGCTAATTCGGATTACTTCCATCACATGCTTAGTAAGTAACACACAATCATAGCTACTGCTGCTGTTGTTTGCAATCAACTCTCTCAAACAACAACCATAATAACATATTTATTTTGGTGTTTTTTGGAGGAAAGTGTGCGTGTTTTGAGTATGAATATGGCATGTGCAAGTGTGATCATGCGAGTGTGAAATGGACCTTCCAAGGAGGGTTTGGGACAGTTTATTCGAAGAACTTCAATAGATAGAAACCATAGTATAACTAGTCATTAATCGTCTCTTAGGAATATCAGTCCAGTTTGAATTGCTCGCATAGGCAAAACACCAAAGAAGAACTTACTTCAAGTTACATGGTAGGTTTTAAAAGAAGGGGGGATACTACATGTGGATAGAGCATTGAGTGTGTGTGTGTTTGCTTTTTGATTGATTGTTAGAGAGAGTACAAGCCATGGGAGAGATAACAGAAGAATATCGAGACAGCTAAAGCAAATGGTTCTGTACAATCGAACTAGCATTTCTCTAGTCTCACTTAGTACAATGTAACTAAGACCAACATATATTAATAATACAAAAAGGTTAAAGTAACTTGTAATTCTTTGTTGGATGGATAGATTAACTTCAAGGACTGGCAAGGCGGTGATCATGATAGAAGCTCAACGAAACCAAAGGAGAAGCATGTGTTTGACTTACCATTGCAAGGATAATCGACGTATCATAAAATGTTCACTGAACCAAACAGTGAAATGAGGAAAATAACATAAGAGGATCCTTAGAAGATTGTGAAGGAATATAGAGAGAAGCAAAGAGTGTAATGGAGAGAAAGAGAGAGAGAGAGAAAGGGAGGGAGAGATAGTTCAAATAGATGTTTTATAAAGAATTTAGATAATACATGACTCATAGTTGTTGTTGTTTTTGTGATTCTCGATAATAGTTCTCCACTGTTGAAAGGTTACAATGCTCCATCAACGACTGAATATGAAGAAAACTATCTTAAAACAGTAGGTGATGATGATGATAGACAAATACAATAGAAATGCTCTCCATGTAATTAATCGAGTATTGCCAATGATCAAAGGAACTACAGGCGTAATAATAATAATAATAACAGCTGCAGTAGTTCTGTAGATACTGTACGATCTTCTTCAAATAGAATGCTTTACAAGACAACGTTTCAAAGGGACTTTATGAATCGAGTTATTGAGAGTGGATATTAGGAACATAGTATGAATAACTCTGCTAAAAAACCAAGGAAGTTATTATTACCTCTGAGCTTAATAGAGGAAAACAATAAAGATCTATTGACAGCTGTAGAAGATATGCTGATGACGATTAACATGCCAGAGAGGAAGATCAAGGGATATCAATCATGATTCTTTTCAATGTGGGAATCAAGGAAAGAGTGAATAGAGAGGGTTAGCTCATTGTAGTTTTAATAAATAATCTAAAGGAATGAACGATTTAGAAGACACATCATCTCTCTTTTGATAATAATACCAAAGTAACAAACAAACTCTTTAAAAAAGAAGAAAGAAGTATTGCTATGAAACAAGCACACAGAGACAGACAGATGTACACACATACATATTGAGGGCTTTTTCAATAGCTATGTAGGCAGAGAGTCTTTGAAGCAGTTAATAATTGTTAAACAACAGATGAACTTGGGAATATATATCTTTGTGTGTGTGTGTGTGTGTGTGTGAAAAAAAGAGGAAAAAAAGCAAAGAGAAATTAGGTGATAATATGAGAGGGATTTAGCGGCTTTCATTAATTGTTCTTCATTGTTATGATTCTTCGAAACTATTATCAGCTGCAGCAGATGAGTTATTATGATATTTCCCACTGTCCTTGCTGCTTGAACTACCGTTCTAATATTACTGTTATTATTATTATCCTTCTATGTCTTCGTGAACCTAAAAAAAGGGGTTAAACAAAGAACAATTAAGGAAAGAATAACAGTTTAATATGAGAATAAAATGCGATTGTAATAAGTTATGAAATATCATCTAATTTACCTTATAACTCTACTACTTTGGAGTTCCTGAGAAGAAGCTATTGCTGTTGTTGCTGTTGAGGGGCTAAACTGCTGGGAACAACTTAGCATTCTTAGTAAAGAGATCTTAAGCTGTGAAGGTTCTAGCTGAGCCGATGGTTTTACTTGGGAAGTTACTAGGAAGACCAAAGAATTAAGAACTATTATTATTATTATTGTTGTTCTTATTGTTGCTGAGAGACTGTTATGATAATTCATTGTTATCATTATCATCTCCTTCTTCTTCTTCCATCGCTAACTTATTGTTGCTATTGTTGAACTGTTGTCTATTAAAAGGCATTCCCGTATTTGTTGTGCCTACTTACGATAGCTATTACTGTGATTATATACTAGTTGGCTTGAAGAAATCACTGCTATTGTTGTTGTTTGGTTTGGAGAAATAATTATTACTCAACGGCATAGGAGGACGTGCATCGAATGGGTTATTACTATTATTACTCTATATCTTACTATTGCTGATATTATTATTGATTGATCCATCATTGAATGATCCATCTCTCTTCAGGAATCCACTGTTTTTTAAATTACTCGAGGAGTTCTATTGATAGCTAATGTCTTTCGATGGATCTGATTACTTGAAATAAGAACCCTAACCAAGTTAGAGTGAAACAAGAATTTATTATGGCTTAGACCCTCCATTAATGTTATTGTTCCCAAGGATTGTATTATTAAGACTATTAGGCACTGTAAACAGTCCTGATTGTTTGTTATTAAATGGTGATTAATCAATATTGTTAATAGAACTAAAACTACTATTATTATTATTCTAAGGCACTTTGAAATTGCTCATTTTAGCTAATCCTGTCGCAGAATATTTCGCTAATTGATTCTCGCTAAACGTCCCTAAGGATTCCGTTTATTTCGCTGAATAGAACTCATTAAAATCTAATTTAAAGCTTAAGAACCTTAATTTATCTTCTTTCTTCAACAACATCAGCAACTCCCCGAATGATCTCTAGAAGCTCGCAGCTAATGTGTTAAAAGCCTTCGCAGTCGGTGGTAATCTAAAATCCTCTGAATCTAACTAATCGAGCCCATCAATCTCTTCCCCGATGAGTCGTCTTTGCGCATTTGCGTTTCTAACTTCTCTAACTCGTTCATGCTCTTCTTGCATCTCCGTTAATATCACTAATTATGTATTCCTGAACTTAATGATCAGCGTAAACAGACTATTTAACTATCTATATATATTCATATTCTTCTCCGTTAGCAGCGCCTTATCTAATATACTATCCACAAACTGTCTATGAGTATTTATAATCTCTGAGAAATCCTTAATCTTCTCTAAATCATCTAAGAACTGCTTGTATGTAGTTTCAATAGCATCCACCATGACATAGCATGTGAGATTATTCACAAAATGCGTCATTTAGTTCCTCAGCACATGGAATTTCTTCATCATCGCACTCACAAGATCATGCGATCCAAGATGATTATATCTATGCTATTGTGCTTTCTAGAATATACTCGCTTGCTTCATGTGATCGACCCAGACTTACGATAAGCAATGACTTACACGTCGCACTCGCCATAAGAAATTGAAGATCTTCAAGTAGTTACGCATGATACTAGGAGATAATATTGTATCTAAGGGTGCTTCAACGTGGT
>Ga0302285_10002280_pt1 | contig 10747 bp, 4 predicted proteins | sample III_Fen_E2_2_FD_200455 | JGI IMG/M metagenome (GOLD analysis project Ga0302285, IMG submission 200455) | Peat permafrost microbial communities from Stordalen Mire near Abisko, Sweden - III_Fen_E2_2 | ecosystem: Environmental > Terrestrial > Soil > Wetlands > Permafrost | place: Sweden: Abisko...
ACTAATCTATCTAACATATTCCTAAACCTTTCTCTAAACAAACTTACAGATACTGGATTCTCATCTCTTTTACATCCCTTCATGAGTCTAAGCAATATATCAAACTTATCAATAGATGCCTCTGATAATTTTCTACACAAAGAAATCGAGCATATCTTCAAAGTGATGTTTAAAAAAGCCAGCATTTCAATTGAAATTGCAAGTCCTTTCTATTTTTGAGTGATTTCATATTTGAGTTTTAGATTTCAAAACAATGATTATGCTCTCTCAATCTCTAAATAGGCACAATTTTTTTCTCTCTACTATTTATGGTTTTTTTATTGATCCATTCCTCTTTTGTTCTCCTTCTACGCTAACAGCATCTCAGTTGAAAACTTAACTAAAAATACTTTTGAAACCCTCCATCTTTTTCTAGTTAACTCCAAAATTTCTATTTTTTCTTCCAAATCTACCATAAAAATAGCTCTCAAAACTTAAGTGTTTTTTCATTTTGTATTTCTACTGCTTATGAATTTACTTCTCTTATTTCTTGCAAACATCCATCAAAACAAAAGATTTAATAATAGAAGAAGAAAAAAACGAGCCTGTTTAACTTCTCTTATGTTTAAGTTTCAATCTGATGATAATCACATACTGAAACTAGCAGCAAGAAGATAAACCCAAAAACAAATTCTCATCTTGATGTTGACACTTTATCATTTCTAATGATATCCTCCACCATTTCCCCATCTTTTTAAACTCTCCCTCATCTTGGAGTTTCCCATGTTTGAATAAATTCATTGTTTTCACATTGTTATGCTATTATTCCAGCGACTTTCTTATGTTTTATCTAAAATATGACTACCCTTCAAATATCCAACATTGCTTGGAACAATATTTGATTTTATCTACTCCTTTTTTGCAGAAATTGCTCGTCTGTAGTTATTTCAATCTAATAAATGATATTTTTTTTCTTTTCTTTTTTGAAAGAATAAATTAATCTATTTGCCTTATGAACACATAAAGAATCGGATGAACCCTTTTAGAAGAACATAACAACAGTAAATGGCTAACCTTTCATGCAGTTTTATCCTTCTTTTCCTTGGGAATAAAACATGAATAACACAAATAATCTCTCTCTTTTGCAGATTTATAAAATTGCTTCAAAATAAATTTGAGTGCTGCTAATTCCAGCTCAAAGAATGTTACTTCAATCATCATTTATCTAATTTGACAGAAAAATAAAGATTGCATCGATATATTTTGCATAAATTTATATCCATCCCCCATTGCATCATCAATTTATTTTGTTTTTTTCCAGTAAAAAATAATCTGTTTTTTGTAGCATTAATTCATTTAGTAAATTAACAGAAAATATTTCTGTAATGCGACACTAAAACATAGGTTTGAAATTCCAATTTAAGTCCTTGAACATACAGCAGATGATCTATCATTGAATGTCCTTGGATTATGAAAGAAATTATTTTAAAAAGTACAATAAAATAACTTGACAAAGAAGAAAAGGAAAAAAAGCACAGAAAATCAAACCTATCGAATGATTTAAGTTACTTTGATTGCGATGAAGGACGCAAACGAATAAACAAATCAAAAATAATCTTATTTCAATTCAAGCTGCATAATTTCCCTCCCATTCGTAACTCTCGATCAGCTTAAAAAGACAAGCCTACGCATTTTTAATTTTTTGTTTTTAGCATTCCCATCAACCGAATAGTCCTTTTTAATCAGCTTAGTTCTACCTTCAAAGGTAGTCTGATTATTTAAATAAGCATTTCGTCTTCCGAAGAAGCTTGTACTGGTTGTTTAGCGCACTGAAAGAGAGGAAAGATATTTTTAATTTAACTTAAGATTTTTTTAAATAAAATCAAAGAAGATATTCATTTCTCGAAAGAATTAAGCTTAAAGAAATTCAAAAAAAATCTTTGTTTTATTGGGAATTGTTCTATAAATAATGTGAATGGTTGCAAAAACGAGAGCAACGCTGAAGGAAGCGAAAACAAAACGGATGAATCCAGTGAAAGATGAAAAAAAATACGAGTGGGAAAAAGAAAAGAATGCTTGACTAGTCAAATGATGGATGTAAAAAAATCTAAATGGAAGGGAAGGTTGATCGTCGAGTACAAAGGGTAAGAAAATTAGCTAAATAAAAATAAGTAGAAAGAGGAAAAAAGATTAAGAGAAACTAAGAAAAACAAAGAAGATTAAGAAGAAAACAAAAAGGAATCAAATAATCAATTGGATAATTAACAAGACAGTACCAGTAGAAAAAAAAGAAGAAAAAAATGAAGTAGGCAGATTCCAGAGCTCCTTCAATCGGTGGGAATTATTGCAATGCTTTTGAAGGAGAGGGTTTAACTTTTGTAGGGTCAACTAAGCACTCTTAAAAGTTAGGTACTCCTTAAGAAAAACAATAATTATGTCCCACTCTGCACACGGGGGAATGGAAAAATGCTTATGGAAGTGTTTCCAAGACGAAGAACGAGCTGGATGACTCAGAGTTATAGAAAGACAACTTTTGGATCCAGCGCAGTGTTGACTACAAAGATAAACAGATGATGATGCCTAATCAGCTTAACTCTTAATAATCGTAAATTTAGATTTTTTAGGGATGTTTAAGATGTTTAGCAAGCATAAACATATTGATCTCTACAAGCATTTTCTTGATTACTTCAAATGAATTGGTCATATTTTACAGATTTATTTAACTTGCCCAATTGAATTCTGTTTTTTTTTTATTCAAGAAGCTGAAAGTTAAGCTTCCCTCCCAAGAATTTCCCCCCTTTCAAATCAAAAAAATAATAATAAATATTCAAATCCTCAACAACAATAATCCTCCCCAAATTCACAACTGCTCTGGTGGGTCAGTCAATTCAATATTTTTTCATAATTTCTATTCCACAAAAACCTGATTTTTTTGTTAACTTTTTCGTTTTAGAACTTTTTAACATTTATCACTTTTTTTACACAACAAAAAAAGGAAAAAGTTCTCCCAAATTGTAGGGATATTTTAATTTCCTTTCAAATGAATACTTATTTGGCAGTTAGCTTGATTATCCCATCAGATCGCTTACAAAAACTCGAACACAATAATTATTTTAAAGTTATTTTTTTTTAGTAAATTTATTGTAATTATTTTTTTGTAAATTTTCATTAGAAAAAAACGAGGAATTCGAGTTCAATCAAATCACAAATTTCCTTCTGATTTTTTCTCCAATTAAATCTGCTTAACTGAAACATCGTAGGATGTTAGACAGATCACATCTTAACCAGTTGCTTCTTCAAATTCAAATACTATTACGAATCGAATCCCTTAATTCTAAACTTCCAGTCATCCTATGAAATTATCCCTTCCTTTGCCTTCCGATCCAATTAGGTGTGAGAATGAGTAGTCCCTTACCAATGAATAAATTACTAATAACAAAACATCAATGAATTATTCCTCATCTCGAGGATACCTTATTCGATAAATGTATCCTCCTGTTATGCATTAATAAACATAATCAATATCTTCTGTCAAGAATTATCAGCAGAATCTTCATATGTCCATCAATGATGGATAATCTGCTATCAACAACAATAAGAATGTAGCATTTTTAAATTAATAATAACCTTAAGCTCCGGGGGCTAGAATTCTATCACCAAATGAAGGTTCTCTCAGAATGCTGTCACCTAAGGAACGACCTTGGAGGATACTTTCTCCCAAGGAAAATTCCTCAAGTAATATTGTTTCTACTCCTCTTGTAAGACCTTTGAGAATCCTATCACCTAAAGAGCATCCAGCTTGCATGAATTCTCCTAAAACATCGATGATTCCTTGCAACTCAAAAACCATTCTCAAGCCTTAATTAAAATAACTACAATAAAATTCAACTGAACATAGCAGTAGTTCTCTTGAAAAAGATAAGAAAAGTGAAAAACTATCAGAATAACCAGCAGTATACTAAAACTAACGATAGAACAGCTGTATGCTCGGACTGAATGCGAAGAGAATGGTGAGCATGATTGATGCTAAATCAGCAGAAAAAAATAGTATTGTGGCTCCTTTTTCTTCAAGACCTAGTATCCAAGCTGGTATGATCTTAGATAGAAGAGAAAAGTTAATCTCAGGAGGAATCAGTAGCAACAACACTGCTGCTGGTGTTGGTAATAACATCATTAATTCTATCGTCCCGGCAATAAGCAAACCGAATATACTAAGTGCCAAGGGAAACAAACCAAATCCAGTGGATTTCTCAAATTTCAAGATGCCTTTGAGCTCGATTGGGAAGAAAATCAAGGATTTCTAGCCACCAGAAAAATCTCAGGCTATGAATAAAACCAAGTTAAATATCCTGCAAGAAGCTCAAGAAAAGCGATAGACTACAGATTCTTCAATAACTAACGAATAAGCACCTAGGAACCTAGGTTAAAGCAACAAAAAAGATGATTCAAATAATAAATTCTCATCTCCAAATCGTCTTCCTCAGCTGAAAATGCACACAACTAATGACAATACTAACCCTCCAATCACTAATTTCTTCTCCGAGATCATCTCTAATTCTCGTCTTCAAATGACGAACGCATGTGATGAATAATATGAGACCATCGAAGAAGATTTCCAGCAAGTCGAAGATTCTTAGCAACATACATATTTATAATAATAGCAATTGTAACACAATTCGGAACATGGATTAGCACCTCTTGAGAATAAAACAGCGGATTTCTCAGCAGGCTGGAATGCAAACAGCAACAGCAGCAGCAACAAGAAAGATCAACCAAGATTAGCTGTTAATTCTAAGATAACTGAAAAATACAAACCATTTTTAATCAGACAAGTTAGCAGCTAGTCAAGTTAAAGAGCATAATAATCATCGAGTGTTTCAACAAACACCTCTGTAACTGCAGCTAGTTTGACAATGTTCTGCTCTGATCTCATCAAGAATTCAGATGTTATCCTCAAGAATCCCTCGTTAACAGCTCAATAATAGCCGATTTTGAACTCCATAGAATGCTTCAATTCTCATGAGTTCAGTTTCAGCAATAATTGAGCTAGTTCCCCCTGCTTCTCCTCCTCCTCCTCTCATAATTACTTAAGCTTTCTCTCCTTTCCAGTGTGATGCTTAATCTCCTTAATCTTTCAATTTCTCCTATCAATATGAAGATATATTATTGGAATGTAGATTCTGATATTTATTTTTGTAATATCCAATAGCGTTTATTTTGTTTTTACTTCTTTTATTCACTTCATTTGAATTATTTTTAAATAAAAAAAGACTTTTTACTTCAAAAGAGACAACTAATAATAAGAAGTTTCTAATTTCGTCAAATTAACATGTTGGCTTATTACAAACCTTAATTAACCCATAATTAAGTAAATTTACATTAATAATTTCAATGTTAAGTTATGAATTCAATATCATTCGATTTATCATAACAAAATAAATCTCTGAAACATATTTTTTGGAATAAAATAGCAAAATTTGCTTTTCAAAAAAAACGAACAAATATGGCTAAGCTCATTTGCAGTTATGGGCTTGTGTGAATTTAATAGTAATAGGGAAAAATCAGCTTTAATTAATCTTAACGATCTCAATTATTAGTTTCCTACATTCTTTGAAGATGAAAAGGAATTTGAATTACACAAAGAATCTCATCGAATAATAAGGGTAATACATAAACGCATCTAAAGTTGCTTCAAATAGCAAGGGTAACACATAAACACATCTAAAATTGAATTTAAAATATCTTATTTATTTTTTTAAATTTTTTTTTGTGTGTGATATTCTTTTTAAAAAATAAAATTGTTTTCCATTATCATGTTTTATTACTTTATTTTTTTTAAAGATATTTCTTGTAATTTTCAATAAAAATTTTTAAATAAGGCCATCAATCCATGTTGATATCAAACCAAGCTATTAATTGACAAATACATTGTAAATTGAATAGGAGAATAAAATAGAATCTTTTTTTGCGATTCGGACAATACAAGGGGATTTTTTTTGTTAAGAAGAGACAACTTCGATTAAAGAAAAAGATATTAGGCAATATATTGATCATACCTTTTGTGATTAATCAATAATCGTTTAGTTGAAAATGAGATTACCAGCATTCATTCCTTTGTAGATCTATTGAAATCTAGATATCAAGGCAGCTGATAAATATCAAAAATAATAAATAATACAAAAAATCAAAACAAACTCATAACTCTCTTTTATGGCGAAACAGCGCCAAACTCGAAGTGGATCTCCTTCCACAAATAGGTCCTAACCTAATAAAGTAAATCCTTATGAAAATCCTTTGTTTATCTAACTGTGAAAACTTGGATTTCACAGAAAAAGATAAAGAATCCGTCTATCAAGAAGAGTCCATCTCCAAGCAGCCTCGGTTAAACATCTGATACTCCCGGAAAAGGTAGATAACGCCTCTTGTCAATAAGCAAATTTGTTTACTTACTTGTTTTCGCTTTTTCAAAGCTGGAAGGAAACCTTTATTTAGTCGTGAAGAATTACTTAATGTTTCTGAAGAGCTACGCTAGGGTACTTCTTACGAACTCTAAGATTACTTGAGAGGTATACTTAGGTAAAAGGGAACTTATTCAAAAGAATAGCTTCAGAATATGGTACAATTAGAATACGTAAGCAGGATCAAGCCAAAGATCCTTAAACTGAAAAAAGAAGATACTTCAAAGGAAAAAATCCTCCTTGAGAGTCCTTCTTTCCAATCAACTCCTAAACATAATCAACGAAATTTCAATGAAATTTCACCAAAATCGGAAGGCGGAAAGGAGCCAGGCCTTTCCCCATCCTTTTTAGGCTCCACCAATAACAACATCCATGAGAATTCTGAAGACAGAAATTCTCATCGTTATTGTGATAGTAGTGAAGCAGAAAGAGCAAGGGAGATAAGAGAGCTTAGCCTCTCTGTTTCTCCATTAGATTTATCTAATTTTTAGGGTACTTTAGGTACATAACGCGTAGAATGTTAGCATGCTTCAGCTTGTGAACTTTTATACGGATAAAACAGCATGTATTCTAGTTCTTTACCTAACAGTTAATCATACTAGAGTCCATTGCATATTCATAACGGTAAAGGAGATTCTCCTGAGCTGCTAAAGAGCATAGGGCTGGATAATCCTAAAGGGTTTATCCAGCAGGTAGATAAAAATCTTGAATAATAGTCTAGCTACTCTTCAACAAATGAAGAGCTATCCTGGCATGAAAACCCTTCAAGCAGCAAGGATACTAGCTACGATTCCAAAGAAAACTAACTAGAGACGGATTTTTCAAGAATATTTCATTCTCCTAATTCTAAAATCCTTATTAGAGAACCCTTTGATATTCAAGAATTCTTTGAAAACCGACCAATCAACTTCCTTCTAGAGTCTCTAATGACTAAAGCTTAATTCCCAGAGGAAGGCATCCAGACTTCCAAAGATATCGGATCTTTCTCTGAAAACTCTTCATATCTTGAACATAAAAGATATCAATCCTGACAACTTTCTTTTTTACAGAGCATAAAACCAATCTACCCCCAAAAATTAATTCTTTCAAAGCAATGAATAAAATAAAAATGGCAATATTTTGGTTCCTAGTAAGTCTCTGTTTTAAATTCGAAATTGTCTGATTTCTTTGTGTTTGTTTCTGTGTTGAGAGCGATGTTGTTGTTGCAAAAAAAAAAACCCAAAAAAACAATCAAGAATCTTTATTTTTTGAGGGATCGATTTTTAGAGGGGAGCCTAATTGAAAAACATTTAAGAATGCCTTTAATTTTACAAAGGGATACAAGGGGAGGGAGATAATCTATGTTCGAGCAATGAATTTAATATTGATTTTTTGATTGTTTTTTAGTAGATTCCTTAATTAATTCTTATGATTATTTTAGGCGGGAGATACAAAAATCCTTCCATTTAGAACAATCATCAAGAATAATATTTTTTCAAATAATTAATCGCATATTAAACTTCCTTAGTCTTTTGAGTGTGTTTATTTGGTTCATGAACTCATCCATTTGCATTTTTAAAGATTTATTATTTTCTATCCCTGTATTATTCAATGTTAATTTAGAATATGAGTTAGTTAAACTAACCGCTGAGTGAATTTATAAATTTTAGAACTAAAAGGAATGCTATTTTTGGTGAACTCCATTATCTACAAATGAATACATCCTCATTCCTTGAAAAAAAAGGTAATTAATTACGAAAATTAATAAGTAAAAACACACACACAAATAACCTAATCCGCTTAAAAAATGCAAGTGGCTCTCACACCAAGAAAGCATCAAGTTCTGCTTGATCTAAAAATTTACAGAAGATACCTCAAGGGAGTAAGCTAAAATGATCTACTTTGATTTCTTGTAGATTTTAGGAGATGTTTAACAAACCATTTCTTCTTTGACTCTCTTATTAGAACCGTAGAATCACTCAAGAAATTGTCGATCTCGTAAATCAAGAATACACAAAAACTCACTAAGAACTCTACAGACTTAAGAAGAAGCTGGATGCAAAAGAGGCTAAAGGTAGAAGGGATTAATTAATTTTTTCTTTGCTTAAAAACATCTTGGTTGTATTTCCCCTTTTGTTTCTTTATATTGCTATGAATACAGAGCCTGGAAGGCAGCCACACTTTACTTATGAAGAGTTTCTTGGTCTTCAAGAATTTATTCTAGATAATAAACCTAAGATAGTCTAACGCTTCCTCAAATCCTAACTCCTCCTAAAGAACCCTCACCTCGATGTCACCAAGTGTATCAGCTTGAAATATGTCTACCAGCTAAAGAATAAGCTCAAAGAAGGTAAACTTTATCCAACCAACTTCCTAAACATACACAACACTACAGGTAAAATTATTTATTACCCACCCAACCTTCCATGATTCTGATTAAACAGATGAAGACATGCCTATCACAGAAAGAGATAACAACAATAACCCTAATGATTCATAAACAGACGTTTTGTCTAATAACTACCAAGCCAATTAAGGTACCTTCTATTCAACCCGTTAATTAGAAATTGAGAACTTGTCCTCGGGAATGAGAGATGAAGGCTTCTCCCCTTCTGAAAATCTCTCTTGCTCCCATCCTTTTTAAGATTAGTGTTCAGATTCTGAATCTCTTTTCAGGGAGTAGCCTTTTTCGAGTGAGCAACGACAGAATCAGAACAATTTCCCCAATTTCTCATCAAACTACCAAGATAATCCTGAAGAAAAAAGAATAGAAACTGGAGATCCCTATATTTGTGGCTCTTCCATAGAACATCCTAATTACTTAAGTCCTTCTATTGAGATTCCCTGTGAAAATCCAGGCTAGAGGAGAATGAGCGATGCTATTGGTCTCAACCAGAGCGAAGAGGATAAGCCACCGATATTAGATGAATAAACCAATTAAGAGGGTTGCAATTAACTTGAAATAGACTACCTTACGACATTTAATGAATGATGATTATTATTTGTTTGGAAAGATCTATCCTCTGCTAATCCTTCTTCCCCTCAGAATCGAAATTTACTTAATTGTGGAACATTTACGAATACAAGGGCGTAATTGGTTTTTTTTTAATTAATTTTTGAGATTCAGTCTGTTTCTCTTATTTTTCAAATTTAGACCCAAAAATTTTGGGGGATTATTACTTTAAGATGATGCCTCATTCGTTTTATTTCATCTTTTTATCATCAAAACACATGCGGGAGTGCACTAATCAAAAATGAACAAACTCATTAGGGGTAGGTATTCTAATCTCAAGATAAACAAATTCTACCCCAAAAAAAATAACAAACAAAAGAAAGAAAGAAGTAAAAGAGAGATAAAGAAATGAAAAAAGACATTCAAATTGAAGACAGTAAAACAGTCTAAAAAAGGAAGAAATACCAAGAGATTTACGAAAAACATCTCAAGCATGTGAATTATCTATTTAATTTTTATTATTGTTGTTTGGAAATATAAATATCCTTTTTTTCCTTTGCTTTTGTTAAGATTAACCCTAGATGCTTATCCAAGAAAGCTAAGGAACTCAAAATGAATGTAAATACGTTACGTCGGATCAAAGAATAAGGAGATACAGGAGAGGGCTTCTTTTCAAAGAAAGGTAAAATGTTAAAAATATTTGTTTCATTATTTGAAAATAATCTTCGATTTTAATAGGTCCAGGTAAACCAAAGAGTTTTGATACTGAAGACATCAAATCGATAGAACTTGAACTCATCTTTGCATCTTTAAAAGATTTCAAGATTGTAATGAGAAATATATAATCTCTAAAAAAGAATATTAACGAAAGTGAGCTTGGTGCTCATCTTGTTTCAAAGAGGCTGCTCTGTGACATCAAGAATGAATTGTATTCATTTTTAGAAACAGACAAATAAAAACTGAAGAAAAAAATGAAGAATCCTTTATTCTCTATTCACCCCCTAAACATAATTTCAAAACAACAAACACAACACAGCATAGCTGGTTCTTCCTGTGATAACTCTCATAGCGAAGAATCAAGCTCTCCTTTGTTAAGTACCTATTCTACTGAATAGAGTACTTCGCATTAAGATTCAATATAATCGACACTCTCAAACCCTCTCGAGGAAGAATCTTAAGAATAAAATGTTCTCTCAGAATAATTCATGGGATACGAAAGAAACCATGGACAATAAGAACATTTTGAAAAGATGAACCCTCTTGAAGAAGAACAATCTTAGTTAAACGTTGATGTCTATAGAAGCTAAGGATATGACTCTTTGCAGTTCGACAGTATTTTCTAAAACTACTTGCAGACTTAAGAAAACCTCAGCTTAAA
>Ga0302285_10002282_pt1 | contig 10740 bp, 4 predicted proteins | sample III_Fen_E2_2_FD_200455 | JGI IMG/M metagenome (GOLD analysis project Ga0302285, IMG submission 200455) | Peat permafrost microbial communities from Stordalen Mire near Abisko, Sweden - III_Fen_E2_2 | ecosystem: Environmental > Terrestrial > Soil > Wetlands > Permafrost | place: Sweden: Abisko...
TGCATTCAAAGCTTGCTGTTATTTTATCAAATCTTCTCTTTCTTTTTGTCTCTTTAGCTACTATTTTTCTTATTCTTCCCTTTCTCTTTTAGCTCTAGCATCCCTTTCTCGAAACAGCTTTTCATATGCTTCTTTTTCTTTTGCCATCCTTTCCCTTTCTAATAAAGCCATTTTTAGTCTCTCTGCTTCTTTCTTTTTTTCTAATTCTTATTGCTGTTATTGCTAAACCTACTTTTGCTACAAAAGAATCTACTGTTACTAAGCTAGCTATGCAGCATTTGGCTTTTGATCTGGTCTGTAGTTATTTGCATATCCCATAACTGGGTTGGATTATTTAGATGCAGCAGGTGCCGGAAGAACAGAAGAAGGAGCACCTTGAGCTTTAATCTAAGGTTGCGGCACGATTGGTTCTTGTTTTTACCCTTAACCTTGTCTTTTCATTTCATCCAGCAGATTCTATGGCATAGGAGATTCATTATTCACCACTTTAATATCCGCAATATTGACTTTTGCATCTATTCTCTTTAGATAAAACAAAATAATAATAAATTAACTGAGTTTCTCTCAAACATCAAATGAGACATACATCTCCACTCAACACTCTCAATAATCCCTTTACTTTGTTGTGCAGAATCGTATGTGAAAATTCAATTTATCTGATCGTCTCTGATAGAAAGTTTTTGACTCTTTCATTGACAATCGGTAGTTTCATAATATCATTAATCGACGGCCTTCTGACAGGATCTACTTACAAAAGAAGAGTGATTAAATTTTTCATTTCCCTCGAGAAATGCGTTGGGATTGGCGTGAACTACCCCTTGACAATCTTGAGAGCAAGGAAATGAAGTGAATCCGCGTTAAACGGTGGTTTTAGAGCACATAATTCATAGAGAATCACACCTAAAGACCATATATCTGTTTTCAGCGAATACGGTTTGGACTCAATAATCTCAGGAGATAAATAATAAGGTGTTCCAACCATTGTTTTTGCTTTTTCTACTGTTTTGCTGAGAACTCTCGCTATTCCAAAATCACCTAACTTCACCATTTAAGATTTTGTTAAGAATATATTCTATCCTTTCAAGTCGCGATGGATAATCTTTCTGTCGTGGACATGCTTAATAGCAAGGCAAATCTAAGTAAACCAGTCTAAGATCTACTTTTCTTAAAGAAATTTCCCTTTGGCTTCTTTCACAACTTTTGCAAGATCACCTCCTAATAAATTGACAAAGAAATGTAATTATGTCCAAATAATTACATACTTTAAGATTGATACCATCAGCGTACTCCATGATTATGCACAATTTGCCTTTCTTTGTCGTGTAGACTTCTTGAAATTTAACGATATTGGGATGGTTCAATTGCTGCAATATCTTCGCTTCTTTGTAAGTTTCTTTTTTTTCTTCTGGTGACATTGCTTTCATGTCCATTTGCTTTTATACGAGTAGCTAATGTGTCTGCAGATCCTCGACTAAGTAGGCCTTACCAAAAGCACCTTCTCCAAGGAGTTTGATGCGCTTATAGAGCTCAAACTCAGCTGCTAATGGTTGTGGAGGATTACTCGGTTTGCTCATTTTTTCAATCAAAGACTTTTTTATTCACAATTTAAAAAAACTCCCTTTTATCCAGTTCAATCCGTCGAAAAGTCGTATTTTTTTTTTCGCCAAAAGTCAACTAGTTTTAACATAACTTTCATGGGAAAAAGGAGGTGGAAATGGGTGAAACTATTCTCAAATAGAATTGAGAAAATTTAAAAGAAGAACTAATAAATAATAGAAAAAGCGGTAATAGAGAAATAAAGAGAGAATCAAATATAAAAAAGGTTTCTAGAGATTATTTTTGAGTCATACGCAGAATTCCAGATAAGGAATATCGTCATTGTTTGCGTATTTCACTATATCGGCAATTTGGGTATGTATTTGTGCCCAAAAAGAAAGGGAATTTACAAGAACATTCTAGGAAAAGAAAATGTGATCGGTCAAATATCCTATGTGTTCGAGAAGAAAAAGATGATGAAAACACAAGAATGCTATTTTGAGCAATTTGCTTTGATGCAGTAGAAAAAAAAGGAAAATTCCAAAGGAAGATCTCTTGAATATCCAAAATTAAATTAATAAAAAGATACATTTATACCAAAGAGACAAGGATAGAAGAAGCGAGCTAAAGAGGAAAGAAAATACTATTTGAAGGGTTAGATTTTTTAATTTATTTGCCGAACAATCAAGGAGATTTCAAATCAAAATAAATAATTTATCAAAAAAAAGAAACAAAAAGAAAGAATATTCTTGAGTTAAGAGAGAACATAGTAAAAAATGGGTCCAAAGCGCAAAAACAATAAGAAGGGTGAATAGAAGGTTGACAATACAAACTAGGAAGAAGAATAATAGTAGGTTAACTAGGCTGAGGAAGATAATTAGAATGAGTAAAAGGAAGAATAAAAATAATAAACTGAGGTTTAAGGTAGCATCGAATTTGTGAATGCACCAATTGCCGAAAATGTGTCTTAAAATGATCAACAAAATAATAATTCAATAACTGAATAAGCAGAAAAGGAGTAAGATACTACAGAGAATTAAGATAAATTGAACGAAGAACAATTAGCATAAGAGAAAGCAGAGAAGGAATCTGCAGAATAAGCAGAGAGAGAATAAAAGGAAGCTGCTGAGAAATTAGCTAGAGAATAAAAGGAAGCTTAGGAGAAGGAAGCTGCTGAGAAGGCAGCTCAGGAATTGAGAGAAACCCAAGAAAAAGCAGCTGCTGAGAAGGCAGCTCAGGAATTGAGAGAAACCCAAGAAAAGGCAGCTGCTGAGAAAGCAGCTTAGGAATTAAGAGAAGCTTAAGAGAAAGCAGCAGCTGAAAAGGCAGCTCAGGAATTAAAAGAAGCTCAATAGAAGGCAGCTGCTGAAAAGGCAGCTCAAGAATTAAGAGAAGCTTAAGAGAAAGCAGCTGCTGAGAAAGCAGCTTAGGAATTAAGAGAAGCTCAAGAGAAGGCAGCTGCAGATAAAGCAGCAGCTGAAAAGGCAGCTCAGGAATTAAAAGAAGCTCAAGAGAAAGCAGCAGCTGAAAAGGCAGCTTAGGAATTAAGAGAAGCCCAAGAAAAGGCGGCTGCTGAGAAAGCAGCTCAGGAATTAAGAGAAGCTCAAGAGAAAGCAGCTGCTGAAAAGGCAGCTTAATAGCAAAAGGAAGCTACTGAAAAGGCAGCTCAAGAATAAAGAGAAACTTAAGAAAAGGAAGCAGCTGAAAGAAGAGCAGCTCAATAACAAAAAGAAGCAGTCGAAAAGCTAGCTAGAGAATAAAGAGAAGCCTAAGAGAAGGAAGCATCTGAAAAATAAGCTTTACAACAAAAGGAAGCAGCTGAAAAACTAGCCCTATAACAAGAAAAAGAAGCTGCTGAAAAGTTAGCTCAAGAACAAGAACACGAAGCAGCTGAAAAAGCAGCCCAATAACAAAAAGAATCTGAATAAAAAATTCTCTTCCAAGAAAGTTCCCTTTCAACAGTAAAAGAATGTGACTCTCATCTCTCCTCTAGTCTCACCCCATAACCTCCCGTTGAAGATTTAAAACACAGCTAATTACCCGAGAAAAAGAATTAGAAACCTCAAAACAGCGTAACTTTAAAAAAAGAGCCTCTCAATTATATTTTTTGCTAATTTTTTCTTATTTTTCTAAAGGGAGTAAGTACCATCTAGAACATAGTGATGTTTGGTGTTGGTGTAGCTGCTCTTGGAGGATACCTTCTCCTTAAGACCTTCCGCAAGTGATTCTACCTTGATCTTGACACATATTTGTCATATTCTCTCAATTCAATGTTGCATTAATAATTATTCATTGCATATTTCATTGCTTCATAAATATATTCCAACCAAGAACACGCACGCATACACGCATAACAACTCCTTCTCTTTTCTCTCTTTCTCCACCTCATTCCTAGACCATTTGACTGATCTTTTACGGGCTAAATAGCATTCCATTTATTTTAAATTTCCCATTTTGCATCGCTATCACTGATTGTCTTTCTTCAGGTGTAACTAGTTTTTTAGCTAATATCGCCCTAACTTTAATAATGTACTTATCAACTTCAAGGTTAAATATATCTGTATATTTCTTGCATATCGGGCATTCTACTTCTAACTAACTTAAATCTAGCTATTCAAAGCTACAAAGACATAATGTGTCCCTGCAGATTCGTATATTCCTCTACAAAGCATCTTCATTTAAGAGTGTTTCTGCTTTGAATTGGAAGAAATAACTGAGAGGTTCTAATTTTGATGAAAATTGTATATGCTCTTTAAAGACGAATTTAGGCAATGGATAAATTGTCTCGCTGAAATAAGGAAAGAACAATTTGCTTCTACCGTACATCATGATTGATTCGACTTGATTAATATCTACATCTTGTTCTTTATCAGAATTATTCTCTTAATTTAATTGATTTTACTCAATATTATTGCTGACAATTATTTTTGAAGGTTGTGTCTCTAATTTTAATTATTTTTCATGATTGATCTCCTTCAATTCCTACGATGCAAGGTCATAGAGATAATCAGATAGCGTAAGTAACGTTTAAAATTTTTTATCTGTGATAATTGAGTATTATTCTAATGATTTTCCACAAGGACAACTTTAAAGACTTATAAAATATTTCATCTCTATCGCCCAAAGATGCGTGCAAGCAGTTGTCCTTGCAGGTTGGGTTAATCGCTCGTTTGTGAGTGCGCAGGTTAATGGAAAAGATATGGCAACTTCTTCGATGGAAGTTTTCGCTTATTCCAGTAAACTAACTTCTAAATTGCCTTCTAGATAATAAATACATACTTCCTTCATTGTTTGGAGTAGATTTGTGGTGTTCGAGAAGTCAATAATATCCTCTTCCTCATTTGAAACAGTTTATTATGTTGTAAGTTTCTTCTGCTGCTCTTGATTTTCTTCTTCAATAATGGCTTTATCCTGTTCTTGCATATTTGAATAGTATGTTCGATTTTAGAAGCCTAAAAGAGATAATTGTTGTTGATATTTATTGTTTAATTCTTTAATTGAATTTGATAATTTAATATAAAAAAGTTAGAGGCTAATTCAAAGCTAAACACTTTCAAGCTAGAGATCTTTAGTTTTTCTGCTACATAATCTGTTCTCATCAGCTAAAAAATAGTAGAAATTGAATCAATCAATCTTAAGCATTGTATTTTGCCATTTTGGAATCAATAATTGTGATCAAAATATTTCTTCTTTTTTTTGTTTTGTTTGAAAGTTACTTGCCTTTTTTCTTATTAATCAAAGTAGCTTGAAATTTGTTTTAAAGATATTTTTTGTTGTTCTTAATCAAAATTATTTGTACATTGGGGACATAATTAGAGGCAGATTTAATCATGAATGTGTTTATGTTCTGAATAATACATATTCTGATTCGTGTGTGATCGTTATGCGTATAAATTCAAAAATATCTTCAATTTTTTTAAAAATCTTTGAGTTTTTAATCATTCCTAGCTAGCAGAAAGTTAATATTGTATTCTTATTACCTTCACCGACAAGCAATATCAAATGAGTGCATAAAGAATCTTGGTCTAAGAAACTGCAGAGCTAATGGTGTATTTTGAAACCACACTTAACTACTCATTCACTCGCTAATAGTTCTTCAAACTAATTTACAAGATACTTGAACTCAAAGCTATGTTTATTCCAGAATGCATTAGCTGCATGGCAACATTTGATTTAATCGAAGCGCATCTCAGAGAATGCTTAGCATCTCTGCTAGTTAGACTAAGGTAACCACTGTAAAGCTAAGAATAACTTCAAAAAGCAGAGGATTTACTGAATTCTTATAAAATAACTGAGACAAAATACTCTATTAAGGAAGTCGAAATGTCAACTAATGATGATCCTTTAGAAGAATACTTTGAAAGAAAGCAAAAAGAAGAAGAAGAAAATAGTTAAGAAAAACATGATCTCCAATATGATAATGACAATCAAATATCACTTTTAAACCCAAAATAAGCAGCAGCACCACTTGTCGTTTCAGAATAATAAGAAGATTCATGTGAAAATTATTAATAGAGAAAAAAGAGCTCATTTGACTGTTCAAGTACTACTAGCCATTAACATAATTCGAGTCTTTGTACAACTGAATCCAGCATAGGAATTGCTGAAACTGTGGATGAGAGACAAGGCGAAGAGAATTAAAAGGATATTTAAAACATAAACACTTAACAGATGATCTGCTAAGACTGCTAATGGGTGAGAAGGCAGATAAATTATAGATTCTGCAGAGTTTTAGTAAATTTACGAATCGCTGCGAATCTGCGTGAACTTGGATGTATCTAAGAGAATCTATTATTGTTAAAGAACATTTATATCAATCTGCGTGATCTCTTCGAAGGGATCTAGTAGACACATTTAGAAATATTATTATTCCAAGAATATGGATTAGTTTATTCTCTGATTTCCGAAGATGAACTTGCTGAAAAATGTTTTTTAAAATGTCTTTCGTTAGTAAGATCTTTGCAAAGAAGTCTGTCAAGAAAATAATCAGAATAGTGCTACTTTTAAGTATCAGCGAAGAATATGGAAGATCAAATAAGAGAATAACTAGCGGAGGTACTCTTTAGAAAAGGTGAATTACTAAACGCAGAAAAGTTAATTACATCTGTTATCAAATCCAAGTTAAAGAGATTCGGTTAGTTCCATTATTTTACACTATCTTCTAGGCTGTTAAAAGTTAAAATTTTAGAATAAATATCTTCTAATCCTGCAGATGTCCTTGAAGAAGTTAAATCCCTCATGGATGTGCAAGCTAGCAATGAAGATATTAAAGGCATAAATAGATGCGAGTGTGTACTATTGGCATGTAGGATCTAACTCAAACGAATTCGAATGTAAAAAGATGATGATTTCCAGAACAATGAAGCCTAGCTACTAGAATGTATTATAAATTAATAGAAATCCATTGAGGAATTGAAAATATACTGTGGATATACATCTTATCTAGTTTTAGCAGCTGAAGTGAATAGTTTAGGGAAAACTTTGCAGAATCTTAAATTTTATGAGCAAGCATTAATAGTCTTTTCACATGCACTAGCTGGAATGTCATCTAATAGTTGTTGGAATTAATTGTAGAATAATTTATTTAAATAAAATCTTGAAATTGCACTTAATTCTGCAGCACAATGTGCTCAAAAACTGATGAGATTTAAATAAGCTCATGATTTGTATCAAAAGTTACTGTAAATCACATTAATGCCGTAACCTGATACCACAGTATTCGATCCAACATAAGACAAAGATATTTAAAGATTCGATGTTTATTCACCTGAATCTGTTACCAAAGAGCAAGAAATTATTAAACTCATTCAATAGACCACCACAGAAGATTGATCTTTTTAAAAACAAAAATAAAGTAACAAAGTAACAGCCTGTTTATCATATTCCTTGGGCTTGAGAATTGTCTACTTTGAAAAAGTTAGTTAAATATCACAAAATACATAAATTATTATTAAACCTTGGTGGTTAAGATTAAGAACAACAATAATTGGTCTAAATTAATAGTTGTAATAAAAAATAATAATCTTTTTATGTTTGTTTTGATTTGAAAAGTAGTTAGTCTTTCTACAATAAATCAGCATTCAGGAAAATATATTTTAAGATATAAATATTGATTGTTATTCTCTTCATATTTTGAGCTGCAAGAAGCATGCAGAGAGAGAGAGAGAAATGAGTCAAGTAGAAAGAATTCAAATAAATAGAATGAATGGATATTGTTTTAAAGGAATAGAAGGGCAGTACTATTGCTCAATCTCAAGTGTGTATGTGAATGAATTCTTAGAAAAGCTGTTGAAATAAGAGGAGTCATAATTGTTGTTTGTTTCGTGAAGCAGTTCAAGTGAAAATGATTAGTCTATTTTTTGCAGAAAATGTGAACTAACTGCTTCATTTTTGAATTTTTAAATTCATAAATAGATTTATTTAATAGGTTGATGCCTAAGGAATTATAACTCAAAAGATTAGAAGGGGAAATTTGTTTCGCAGATGTGATAGATTTTATGATATTAAGGGTAATTTGAAGTAAAGGAAATGGATTAATCAGAAGGTTGCGTTCTTAGAACCTCCAATAGCTAAACTCTATTTTTTTTTCTTCTAAAAATGAGCCTTATTTCTAGCATCTTTCCTGGATTATTGTTATTTTATATGGTGAAAAATAACCTCTCACTACTATCTCTTATAAACCAACGTCAACTAGAACTAGGGCTATCCTTTTAGCTTGTTTCTTATGTATTATGAAACGCAACATTCATTCTAAAATTCACTCTGCTTGTGTCAGACTCTTCAAATTCTGATTTTTCTTGTACAGTTCCAACATGTTTGTTGTTTTTATTTTTATCGTACTGAATATTTTTGTAAAACGAACTGATTTAAGAGTTTCTAGTTATCCTAGCTGTAATCTAATCAGTTTATTGTGGATTGCTAATGAAATCAACTTGGAGACCTGATTTCTTTAGAAGATGATTGTATGTACCCGATTCCTGAATTGATTTTGCAGAGTATGACGGTGAAGAAAATGAAGGAGTCAATAATCTTGATCCAGATATTGTAGATGTCTTAGGCTTAGCAAATATAGAATTGCGGTCAGCATGGCTTGATTATCTAGGTGCTTTTCCTGCTGCACATCCCATATCACTAATGGTAGTCACAAATAGTATTCAAGAAAAATCAGTTTTTTTAAAGATTTTCAATAAGAATTTTTTTCTTTCTTTTTTGTTTAAGCAGGGCAACTGCAATGTCAAATAGTTCTCTCTCTCTCTCTTTCTTTTTATTCGTTGTTTGTGACTTGGAGTATCTGGTAAATTGTTAAAGATTTAATTTTGTGGGTGATTTTCTTCCTTTTACTTGATTATCACTCTTTTCTACTTTGTAAGTTGTGTTCTCTTTTGAATGTTAATCCACTATAATTTTCGATTTGAATGGTAAGTCGAAGAAGAAATTATTTGGAAGATATTAACTGTAACCCGTCAAAGTATTACGCTAACCAAATACGCTAATAACAGCCTCAGATTGAATTCAAGATAAGACAAAAATGACTTTGATAATAAGTTTTAAAATAAATCTTTTATTATTTACACTTTTATTTTTGTTGTTGTTGAGTTCAAATTCATGTTGAGAGCACAAATATATCTAAGCTAGTATGTAAGCATATGTGTATTAAATAAAGAAATAAATAGTATGCTTGCTATTGAGGTGATTAGCAAAAGATATGGATGGATATTCAAAAGGTGAATCCCGAATAATTAAAAAAAAAGAAGATCGTTTGTCTGTTTCTGAGAAAAATAATTGATCGTTGGGGGATTAAGGGAAGATAGTTAGTTAATTGTAAAACTATCACAAAAATCAAGTAGTAAAGTCAGATAAAATCGTTGAAAGATTGCAGAGGAGAAAATGAACTATTCTTTGAAAGGCAAGGACGATTTAATGAATGCTCCAGGATTCAGGACCAACATTCAAAACGGTCTATTCAGTTCAACCAAAAGCAAACCAGATGCATTAAACTACGCGTTTCAAGATCAGCCTATGAATGCTGATTCAATTCGAATTGAACCATATGGATTAACAACAATGGGTTGGGTGAACTAACATAATTATCAGCTCCATAAACTGAGACTGCAGCATATCAAGGTATGAAAATCTATTTTGCTTTTTTAGTAAACAAAACAAATAAAATACATTTATTTCCTCAGCGAAAAGAAGGAACAACATTCATCCCCGAGACTCCATCTCGCAAGGGAAGTGAAACAACTTGCATGAAAAACAGATTAATAGTGAATAGAAAGGCGTTGTAATAAGCTGAAGGTAATATTCCTTTATCTGTAGATATAAATTTTCGTTTTTTGAAAATTCATTAAATTCTGTTAGAGTAACGAAGCAAGATAGAGAGAGAGAATGTCATTTTGCTGAATAAAATCAGTAAGATTATGATGCCTAAGAAATCATGATGCCCTCCAATTTCGCCTAATCTTCACATCAAACAACAACAAAAACATTCATATCCTTTGTAGATCATCACACCTGCTATAAATAATAACAATATTATTCCATATTCAGAGATAGATTCTGATGAGCAGCAGCAATACAGTCGACATTAAGACAAATTTGATAAAGTATATTAAGATATTAATCCAAGAAGCACTACTCATGAGACTGATAATAGCCATCTTAGTCCTGTTTACAACAATATCAGCTTAAACAACACTAATAATAATGCAGATTTTCCAAGTAAAATGCAGGATAATATTCTGCCAAAGAAATATCAGCATATTCGAAGGAACTCTGAAGAGAAGAGTCTCAACAGAGTTGTAAGATCTAGGACGCTTTAGAAAATTGCATCAGAAAACTAGGACATTCTTTATCGCATTTAGAATAAAAGGTCCGAATATAGTGCAGTTAAGTTATTAAAAACTAGTCAGGAATAAGAAAAACTACTTGCAAATGTTTCGAGGTTCAAAAAATGTACTTAAAGTAGCCGCCCTCTCAGAATTGGAAGTGCAAAACCTGCTTAGGTAAAAAAAAAGAATGAAAATTTACTATTTTTGGATCCATTTTATGATTGGAAAAATTCAACTTTGCTACAAAATTTGAAAGAGAACTTCAGAGGAGAAAAGACCAAGAAGTTACAGCAAACCTTAGAACAGCACCAGCACTGGAAATAATTGGAATATGAATAATCAAAGTGCAACATACGAGAAAGAACAATTCAGC